>ENA-OQBV01000864-OQBV01000864.1-human-gut-metagenome-genome-assembly--contig:-NODE-864-length-16524-cov-3.820516_pt1 | contig 16524 bp, 20 predicted proteins | sample MGYA00242750_ERZ504559 | MGnify/ENA primary metagenome ERZ504559 (study PRJEB26092, sample SAMD00036230) | human gut metagenome | host: Homo sapiens | study: EMG produced TPA metagenomics assembly of... | reverse complement strand
CGTCTGCCAGAAAGGCCAGGAAGTCTTCCCACGAGGGCGTTTCGTTCACACCAAACGCAGTATCCAGTATTTCGTCAACTTTGTTTTCGATGCAGATCTGCTCCGCTGTAAAATCTGCCAAAATCACGGTACACAACGTATCTCCGTCATAATACCGATATTCTTTCAGCCGATGACCTTTCTGTTCTGCATTTCTGCGAAACACTTCCGGGTCTGTGGATTGCAAGTGGCTGGATGGTGATTTTTTCACCGTCAAAAGAAAGTTCTACCCGGTCCTCTTTTGAAAGTCCCATCGCATGAAGCCACACTGCCGGGAGATTGACCGAATACTTTTCTGCATTCTTTCCTGCTGTTCCCCCGGCTTTTCTTCTCATAATTTTCACGCTGCGACGATTCATGCACTTCACCTTCCCTTACAAAAAGAACACCATATTGGCCGCCAACAATCAATGATTTTATTTTGTCAGCAAAATTCCAAAAACTTATGTAACACAAAAAGCCCCACGCTCAACACTGCCTCTGAATCTGACCGTCTCTGGTCAGAGCAGAAAAGCATATGTTGAGCGTGGGGCTTTGTTTATCGGCTCGGCTGCCAGCCGGGCTTTTGGTGTTCCTTGGGTTTGTAGGTTCCTTTGGTAGTATCGATCACCGCCTGCAGCAATTCGAGCTTCTGCCATGTGGGGCAGTTCAGACGGTCGATTTTTTCGATCACATAGTTGGCGTGGGCGGTTGCGACCCGTTTTCCGAGTTCGTCCCATCCCTCTTTCGTTTTGGGGTAATGTACCACCACTTCAATGGGGGCACTCTTTCGCATGGCTCACTCACCTCCGATTACATCGCTATCACCTCATTTTTACGGGTTACTGGTTGTCCTCTATTCGCTGCGGTTTCCGCTCGACGCCCTTTGCGTCCAAAAATGCCCCTCGGCAGACGGCGCACAAAGTTGTCCGGGTGGATTCATCCACCTTTTTTGTGGTCTTGCGGTTCATTTGCATACTCCTTTTCGCTGATATATAAAAACGCCGTCCGTGGTTCCTCTCGAACGGCGTTTGGAAAATGTTTTGTATGGTTTCTCTTAATTTGCCCCCGGCACCCCTAAGAAAGGGAAACATTCAGGCGTTGGATTTGCACCACTCCATTGGCCTCTCGGCCACCCCGTCTTCTTTATGACCGGGCCGCGAATTACGGAAGTATCATTATCTGGAAGTACCTGAAGCTGCATATTCAATTTTCAAGGTCCGCCCGGCTGCGGCTCCCGCTCCCGCTCCCTTTCGGAGGTGGGCCGCTGCCATGACAATCGTGTATCGTACTTTCGAGCAAAAGTTTATGGACTCGTAGTCCAAGTCACCCACCCTCTTAGTTCATATATTGTATACAATAGTTCCAAAAGCAAAAAAATCCCGCCTGAAAAGCAAAACCTTCGCTTTGCCCTCAGACGGGATGTCTTTCGACACGACTGTTATAAATTCAAAAAAGCTCTTGACCTAAAGTCAACTTTAAGAATTATACTGAACCTGTCAGAAAAATTTTTTCCGCTCTTATGCGGCATGCATGATGATAAAGGAGAATTCATTATAATAGCCGACCGTCAGAAGTCCCACCGACACGATAGAACACCCTGTTTCCTGCTTTTCTTGCAGTAAGCAACCCCATCTCATGGAATTTCATCACAAACGTCCGAATGGTTGCATACGCAGCGTTTCGGAAATCCTTTTCCAGCTGCTTTGTGGTAAACTCCTCTGCACCATAAGCAGACAGAACATACTCCCAGAGCAGCCGTTCTTTTTCTGTGATTTTTCCTTCCGCAAGAGCAGTTTGATATACCTCAAGATCAGTTTTCGGCGGGACTGCATCCACCTGCAGGCGGTTATAGACCTCATTGCAGAAGTAGAACAGAAAGGGCGTCACATCCGTATAGCCGGAAATCAGAGCATTTCTCTCCACGCGTTCGTAGGCTTTGTAATATGCGCCCTTGTTTTCAGCGATGTATCGGGAAAACGGCGTGAACAGTGCCGCAGGATAGCCCTGCTGAAACAAGATACCAGAGGTGAAATAGCCGTGCAGTGCGTCCATTCCCGTCAAAATAGGGGTGGTAAGATACGCAAAGGCAAAAGTGCAGAATGGCAGCCTTATGCAGCTCATTTTGAGTTCAAACAAATGCTTATCTGAAAGCAATTTTGGCAAACTGTGCCCCATCCATTCTGTCCACCTCGTAGTTGATACTTATTGATACTATATAGTATCAATATACCGATTCTTTATAAAAAAGTCAACCGAAACAGGCCGAACCAACTTTTTCCATACTTTCCGTCAAAATTCCCGTGGTTCCGTCACGGATCACATCTCCATCGGCTTATTCCCCACTTCGTCCAGATACGCATTCAAAAATTCCGCTGCAAGGCTGTTGGGACGGATTTCGGGCAATAAGGCGCAATGCCCTCTTCTTTCCAGTTCTTTTTTCAGTTTTTCGGTTACTGAAATCAATTTCTTTAATTCTTCCGAGGCTGTCGTAGTCGATACGGATATGCGTACTATCTTCCCGGTAAACGTCAAGTACGTGCTCCTCATGGCTCGAATCTCTCCGCGCAAGTTCAATAACTCCGTCAGTAGTTGTTTGTTTTTCTTCTCCAGTTGCTTCTGTAACCGTTTTTCGTGTAACAGAGCGAGGAGAACGACAACCGTAAAAACAAGCTGCAAAACAAATAAGAATAAGTAGGTGTACGATTCCATGTCTCATAATTGATTTTAGTTATTAGTGTCGAAAGTGATAGATTTACGGTTCAGGCAATTTTTCACCCCGCAAAGAAACGGTTTCATGATATCCATTACGCGGGCGTTCTGCCTGATATCCTTTTCCATTTCGTTACATTTCTGCTGGAGTTCCCGGTACTGGCTCTCTACATCGTCGATCCGCTGTTTCAATTCCTTACGGTCATTCTTCATATCCTCAATCAGTTCCTGGTAAACCTCCTGTACTGACTTCATGGCGTCAGCTTCCGCCTGTTTACGGGTATACCGGAGAGTGAATAACCAAGTCAGGCCACCCGTGCAAAGAGCTGTAATAATCGCTGTAATTATCGTTTCCGTCATATTAGTAGAGTTGAAAATGTTACATTATAGTCCGGACGATACATACATGCGTCAAATAACCCGCCACGATCCCGGCCAGGTCTGCCAGAATATCCTTCCAGTCCCATTTATTACAGGGGGACATTTCATCCCCGTATTCCTTACCCAGTGAAGCACCCAGGGCAAAGGGAACACCATAATCACCCAACAGGGCACATATAGCGTAATTAATTCCGAAATGCTTCCATTTGTCCGTTCCTATTTTCATAATTTGAATCATTGGTTACTGCAAAGGTGGGAAGAACGGAAACGGACGAAAAGGACATAAAAAAGAGTGCCGGGAACCACCCCGGCACAAACAAACCCTAACCTGGGACTTAAACCCAACGGCTGCCTTTTCAGCCGGTATGCTAAATTGTTAATATTAAGGATTAGACAACTTTTCGATGTCTTTTTTCATCATACGTAATAATTGAATCCTTCTTAACACCTCATTTGTTGGTGTACTTTCATCTCCTTTCTCTATTAGGAAATCGATTAGGTCCTCAATAACTTCGATGTAACAAGCGGAAACCGGTTCCGTCTTAGTTTGCCACTGTGTCAAAATCTCGGCACTTTCATCTGTTATATGTGCGCCGTTTACTTCTATATCTTTCATAACAAATCTTTCATTAAACGTTTTTAATCGGTGTAGTCTCTAAGGTAGTGAAATCAATTATTCCGGCCTGCCGGTATATCCCGAGGGCGACTTTCCTAAACCGTTCGTAATTACGTCTGTCAATGGGCGATAACTGCCACCTCTTCATGTCTTTCATCAAATCCGGTATATTATTGGCACTATTATACAGACAGTTGTTTTTACCGTACTCGTGATGAAGTGATACAGACTGAAAATCACCGGAGAAAACAACCAACCGCAAACGTTCAAGTTCAAGGAAAGCAAACTCATTGTTAACCTTCTCCACCTTATAGGCTCTTAATTCAATGGAAGGCGCGCCGTATTCACGTCTAACGAAAAATAGGATATCAGGATTATTTGTATTCATTTGGCACCTCCTTTTAAGTCTTCTAATTTAATATGTGAAATGCTTGTTATATTTTCCAGTACCCCGTCACATATACTTTTAACCCTTAATCCGCGGGAACCGTCTTTCTTGGGTAAATTCAGGTGATAATACGGGCAATTCTTCCAGAATGTAATCCGGGAAATCCAGCCACGAACTTTAAAAGTAGCATTGCTTATTTTATAATCAACCTGTACCAGATCACCCGGTTTAAATTTACTTTCCTGTAGAAACATATTCTGTATTTCTTCCTGCTCTTTCTTTATTTCCTCAATCCTTTTATCATTGTTTTGTAATTGGGTAAGTAACACCTGCTGATATTCAGTATATTTCATTTGGTACCTCCTTTCTGTTCTATCTGGGGGCGTTCTGAAAACCTATATATTCTTTTAACCCGGTAAATAAAAAAATAGGCTACAGGCTTGTCACAGCCGTTATTATGTGTTTTAGTGTCCTGGTCTATATGAATAAACCCGCTACTGGAAGATATTTTCAGCGGCATTGTTTTAGGGTATTTCTCGTTCAACTCCTTTACCTTTGCTTCCAGTTCAGTTTTAAAAGCATCAAAGGAAATCTTATCAGGGCAAAGCGTACTACCAAACTGGTTTGCAAACTCTGCCATTTCAGCACATTTTCGATTCTGTGGCTTATACTCGTTAAGCTCTATAAAATAAGATGTCATTTTCGGGCTCCTTTCTTCTGTAGTTTCTTTGCCCGATACACACAAACAGCCGCACCGATAACAGCCGGAGGGAAGATAAAAGTAAGGCAGAACCAGGCGATAGCAGATAAGTAATAAGCGTCAGAGGCCGAATTTACGGAACAATCTTTTTTCAGTTCCTGAAAATAACGATGTTGGATCGTGTTTACGTCCGTGCTACCAGTACGGAACGAAGGTACATAGCTTGTACCAGTTTGAAATTCTTTTTTCATAATAATGTGGTTTTGACTTAAAAAGAGAAAGGCGGTTACCGTTTCCCCAGTTCGTCAAAACCACATTGCTAACCGTCCGAAGAGCGGGTAATAATTTAAAGGGAAAGGCAACCGCCTAATATTTTAAAGTAGACAATCGTCAGGCATTAAAAAAAGCCCGTTTTTTATTCGAGCTAATAACCGAAGCTCTACGGGTTGCATTAGCAACATGATTTTGACAGGGGCAAATGTCGGCATTAAATTCTGAACAAAAAAAAAAAAGCGTTAATAAAAGTTTATTAGGAAAAGAAAGTTTCTCGACTCTACAGATTCGTTACTTCGTAAACAAAAAAGCGCCCACCTGATTAAGGGTGAGCGTTACACACTATAATTAATATTCTATTTGTCTTTTAAATTAATTCCCTCTTTTATCTGTTCATCAGAAGTTACCTTTTTACAAAGAATATAGTGATAAACAGGGTCTTTGCTCATTCCTTGTGTAGGTGTAACCGGATAAGCCAGTATTAGTTCCCAACCCAATTTAGCCAAATAGTTAACGGCGTCTATCATTGAATTAAAATTCATCTTTTCACCGTTTTCATCTACTAAAAAACGAGCATTTGGTGTTGCCCATTTTGCCTTCTGGCCGAAATCTACTTCTATTTTTACTTTTGTACCGGTTATATTTCCAGTACCCACGATTTCACAATAAGCCTTATACGGTTCTTGTGCAATGGCTGCCATTGTTAGTATGGCCAATACAATAACTAAAAAAAATCTTTTCATATCAGTAACTTAAAATTAGTGTGTACTTTAGTTTGTACCACCCCGTAAGTCCTGACGGTATATATGCAGTGTAATTTTGACGATTGCAAAAGTACTTAAATATATACATTTATAAAAAATATTACCCCAAAATCAATCAAAAATGAAAGGCAACCGCCCCAAAATACACGGTAATTCACCCAAAAATGGGCAAAAAATGAAACAAAAACACATAAAAAACGCACTTTTTCGCGTAAAATTTTGGTCTAAATGCAGATAAACGACTGAAAAACAGTCAAAAGCCGAAAAAAAATTCAAAAACTAAAAAAATGACACCTTCCGAAGACCGAGCCGCTCAGAAGTCGGAAAGCAGTTGCCCTCCCCCTAAAAGGTGAAATATGACCTCCGGGAGGGGTACCCGTAACCTGGTAACACAAAAAACGCCGGAAAACCGATTTTCCAGCGTTACAAGGCAATTACCTTTTATGCCTGTTCTCTATCCATTGATCCACAAACGAGTCGGCCTGCAGCGTCCGCTTGCCTCGTACTAAAGCTATCCAGCCGGGGCGCATCAGTAAGTATTTGAAAGCGTCGGAGAAATTGGTGGATAACATCGGTAGTTTTTTCGGTGCCAGCTTTTCGGACTTCTTCACTTTGAACACTACTTTAGAATTACCCCGGTATTTGATTTCAGCCTTTGCCTTTTCTACAGAACTAACCATTTCTTTACAGTTCACCGCATCAACCAACAGGATAGGCAGGTTCTTGTTGGTACCGCCCATAATCTCCTGCATGAAGTCGTATTCCGCATCCTGCCGGATAACTGCCTGTTTGCGGCTCTTTAGGTTTACGATCCAGCCGGTACGGTTTCCGCTGCCGTCTTTTTCTATGGCGTCTTTGATCTTACCCGCGTAATCCTCCTTCTGTTTTTCAAAGTTATTACCTGCACGGTCATAGTACAAATCCAGTTCTTTGTATTCGTGGTTCTGGAAAAAAGAAAGGAACTGGTCGGCGATCTCCCGGAACCAGCCCGGCGGTATCTCAAAAAAGTTCTTATGTACCCGGTAATAAGCACCGTCCGGCTGACCGATCACCAAAGAAAGCATATTACCGAAGTCCATACCGCCTTCAATCGCTTTATCATGGTGCAGGTACCGGAGTTCCCGCGAGCTGTAAGCGGCTTCTCCAGACATGGTACCGTTATAATACTTATGTCCTTCACCAAACAACACATAGAAACGTAAATCCCTGCGAAGACCGGGACGCATACCCACCACCGACTTTTTAAATTCGTGAAGCTCCAGCGTACCATTATACAACCGCTTTAAATACTCTATCGTAAGTATCTCAACATTAGCGAATGAAGAAGCGTTAAGAAAGAACGTCTGCCCTTTTCTCAACTTCAACAAAGCCCGATCGTAATATTCAATATCCCGCTTCAAACGTTTCAGTTTCAAGGGGGAAGGCCAGTTCTTTCTTTGTTCCCGTAAAAGGGAAATTATCAAGTCATTACGTACACTTGCCGCCTGCACTATTTTAATGATCCGTTCCGGGTCCATTTGCTTGACATACCGGAAAAACCAGTCGTACTCGTTTTCGTCGATATCCGGCATATCGGTAGTAATGGTTATTCCCAGGAACAAATGGGAATGTCCGTAAGTGATCGCATCACCGCGAAGAATAGGCATAGCGCGGTTTACTTTCATTTCCTTGTCGTACTTCGCTTCATCATAAAACAGATGTATTACAGACTTTCCGGCAAGCAGCGAAGGGTTATCCAGTGATCCCATGAAAATAACGCATCCGTTCCAGAAGCTATAAACATGCTTGTAATCATCTACGATAACCGAACATTTACGCCGCCAGGATTCAGGCGGGCGGGTATCTTTTACATAGTGTACCCCTTCGATCAGGCCCATAAGTTGCCAGCCCTTCTGTACGGCCGGCATTATATTATCTTCCAGGTTACTGTAGGTATTGGCAACAAAAGCGAACGCACCGCCGGGCATTTCTTCCACACACCGGGCGGAACGCCTGGCTTGTATAACGGTAGATTTAGCCATACCGCGGCCGTCAATAGATACAAGGATAGTAGTATCGATCCAGTCCGTCAGAACCTGGATTATATGACCGTATTTTATTTCTACATCATCGGCGTTACTCACCTTCGTTATCTTCCCCGAACTCTTTGATATCATACAACATACGTTTTTTCAGATCAAAAGCTTTAATACGCGCATCCTCTTTTATATTATCACGTACAATAACAGGAATTTCCGGTATCGCGTCGATAAACTCTTCCAATTCCTTACGGTCGATTTCAGGAACACCCAGATCCTTACGGCTGGTAGTATAAATAACCGTGCTTTTCTGTGAAAGCAGTTCCTCCGGTATTTCGGTCTGTTGGTCCTTATAACATCCGCGAAGTTCCGCCGCCAGTTTCAGAAGGTTCTTAGCCTCCTTTACATTACCCATAAGAAAGACGGTATTCGCCCAATTTTCGGCCTTTTCCGCATACAGGTTGGCGAAAGCCTGCGGGCGTACGTTATCCTGTGTATAAAAGAAATTGAGACTGTCGGCGTACACCTGGCGGGCCATCCAGTCCGAAAGGCCGTAAGGCTCCGACTTTAAAAGGCGGATGATACCGGCCTTTGTCACCAACTTGCCATTTATACGCATACGGGCACGAAGGCCCCGTACCATTTCCATAAGGCTGTAATATTCCCTTTCATCGGGCGCGAGTGCTTCCAGCGTACCGGTAGAAAGAATCCTTTGAATCTGGTTGATATCCACCTTGTCAAAGTCTATTCGTGAGGGCTTAATTAAATTCGTCGTCATCCATTTGTTCGATTAAACGTTCAAAAGTATGTCTTTTCCGTACGGCCTCCAGCTGTTTTATAGCTTCCACGTTTCCACCTTCCGCCGCTTCATGGAGTTTTATTTCAGGGGCGGCACGTGCTACGAGAATCCCTTCCCGGATCAGAAAGTTAACAGAAGTTCCCACCGTTTCCGCATCCCGGACAAAAAGCCCGACATCTTCCGGAGAAAGCCCCAGGGAAACGGCTATGTCTTTCGAAGAATACCCTAAAGAAGACAAACGCCGTACATCCTCTTTTTGCTGCGCATCCAGGTAAATACTATCTACCACCGTTAAATCGTTCATACGCATCTTTTATTCGTTTCTGTGCCGTGAAATAATAAATTTCGTCCTGTTCCATTAAAACAAAGTTCCGGCCGCTTTCAATGGATGCCACGGCCGTAGTACCGGAACCGCCGAAAGTGTCCAGGATCAAATCGCCCGGCTTTGTACTGTCTTCAATCAGTTTACGGATCAACGCCACCGGTTTTTGCGTGGGATGAACCTTTTCACCTTCTACCAGTTTAGCACCGGACGCAAAAGAACGGATATTATCTATTATGTTTGTGGCACCAATAGAAACACCCTTTCCACAATGAAACAAAATAAGTTCATGTATAAAGGCGTAATGATTACCCGGCCCCGACTGTTTATTCCAAACGAGCATGTTTGACGCGCCTAAATACAAGTCAAACAACGGATAATAAAAAGCATATCCGCGCCAGTCCGTAAAAAAATACACGCAAGCACCGGGTTTCTTCACCCGGTTAAACTCCTGAAACAAATCCCGGTAAAAGGGTTTACAGATAGACAAATCTTTAAAACTGCCTTTCTGCCCGTTATGTGTCATTCCCAGGAAATAAGGCGGATCGGTTATTATACAATCTACAGAATTGTCCGGAACACGTTTCAACGCCTCCAGGCAATCCTCGTTATAAATTTGGTTTGTTATCATTGGAAAGTTGTTTAAGCCGGCTTTCTTCTTTTTCTATCCGGAGGGTTAATGTCTTGAGCTGGTGCCCCAGCTCCGAGCGGTCGCAAGGGTGAGAAAAACGGCCCCGGTCCTTCATGATCCGTTGCCGTTTTCCTGTCAAAGTGGCAATAAGTTCAACTACTTTTTTTTTCGCGCCTCGATTTCTTCCTCTATGGCTTTCTTTGTAGTCTCCCACTTTTGGATCATTGCAAGGGCACTCGCTTTCTTCTTCTCATCATCCCCGGCCTGTTCCAGTTTCGCCTTATTCTTTGAAAGGTTGGCACGAGCGTTATTCAATGCCTTTTGTATGTCGATATCCGAAAGATTCTCGACACCCTTACGGACGGACAAACTTTTTACCTTCTCACATTTACCCAAAATCTTTCCGTTTTCCCGGTAATATTCCAGTTCGTCCCACATTTCGCGGTTAGTAATGAAATTTTCCACAACCGCCTGCGCTTCCTGTGCTGTAGAAAGTGAACTGACATCATCCGGCGTAACCTCCAGACGGGCGAAAGCCTCCTTATACTTCCCGTATGCGGTGAACATGTCGGAAACAAGTATTTTCAGAATGTCGGGGCAATCCGGAGAGTTCAGGAAGGTAAATTTCTCGCGGAAACGTATCATTTTGGTTACGGTTTCCGGAGCCGCCTTGTATCGTTTCTCCGCCTCTTCCAGTTCCTCTTCCAGCTCTTCCACACGGTCGGCATTTTCATCCATGGAAAGAACCTTATCCCGGAAATCGGACGAAACGAGTTCTTCCACGCTGACGCCGAAAGATTCGGCAAGTTCCAGCAGCAAATCATCGCTGTATTTTACCGGCATTTTTGGAGGTTCCTGTCGGGCGGGTTCCATTTTTACCGCGGCCGGCTGTTTAGAGTTGCGCCGGATCGTCTTAAATTCACGTTCGGAAAGCCCGGCCAGCTTCCGTAGTTCCTCTAAAAGAATGGCCTTCATCGTTTCCGTTTCTCCCTGCCGGCGAAATGACTTCTTTAGCATACGGTTGATACCGTATTTCTCGTACAGTTCCACGCCTTGAATAAAGTTACGCGGACCGGCCAGATAGGTAATAATTTCCTGTTTCATACTATATAAAATTTGATGATACAAAGAAAAAAAGGCAATTACCCCCAAAAAGGACAAAGGGTGGCCGGGCATGTGCTGCCGGTCACCCTTTGAATGATATGAAAGCCGTTTACTTACGCCTCATAACGGCTTTGTTCAATCCATTTCATAGCCTCCGAACCGTCGTTAAACGCCCGCAATGTCAGTTGGGAACCTTCGGAAGCGGTAAACGTCTTACCGCCTTTCAGAAGGAAATTACCGCCTTTTTCCACTGTTGGCGCAACGCCCGAACATCCCATAAGGGTAATTACCGATCCATGACTTCCACCGGTAACACCGGCTATTTTGGCCGCACCTGCGGAAAGCTGGTACTGCCCGTCCGTCTGGTAATCTATATCTGTGGCCCCGGCTTCCACTACGGCCACCGGTTCTTCCAGGGTGTCGGTACCCCGGTAAATGGCGATATCATCCCCCTTGCTGATCTGGGTGAAAGTAAGTTCGTTCGTATTCGATTCATTGGAACCGGTGTAAGAAACGGATAACTTACACGGGTTACAGGGCGTTCCAATCAGATCGGCAGGCTTTCCGCTACAATAACGGAGCACAACGATACATTTTTTAGACAGCCAGTTTGTCTTAAACTCGCGAATCTCCTGTTCATTACCGGGATGATTGAACTTAACGGAAGGCGTATAACCTTCGGCATCGGTTTCCCCGTCACTGTTGGAACTGATTTCAGCGGTACCGGGTGTCAGGTAAATACTGATTGCATAACGCCCCGCCTTCATTACGATATCCTCCTCGATAACCACGCCGGCCTCGTTTCTTGGCGGAAAAGAAAGAATATCGTCAACGTCGTAAATTACGAGCTGATCCTTGGGCTGAATACCGTTACCGGGATTGCCGGCTGGCCTTCTTACGCTTGCTTTTACGTATGTCATAACTTAATGATTTATAAGGTTATAAAATGGAAGGGATAAAGTACCCCTTCCGATTAATTTAGCCTCTTGCCACTTCGTAGAATTTACCGTCAGCGGCTTTCGCCAATTTGATGAACTTGCCTTCGGAAAGCGTTATAGCTTCGGTTAAAACAAAGTTTCCACCGCTGGCAATGGTAGAAGCATTTTCAGAACCGTTTCCGTAAATCGTGTAAACGATTCCGGCTTCCGCATCGGTAAAGTTAGTGATTGCCGTTGCCTTTGTATTTACACCGGTAACGAATACTTCACCGTCAAGCAAAGAAGGTGTCGTTTCATCCGGCGCAAACTGCAACGCATCGGAAGAACCGCTTTCGCGGCCAATCTCGATAAATTTACCGTCGGCACGTTTCATCAGTTTGATAACGTCCCCCTTACCAGGCTGCCAAGCATCGGAAATAAGTTCAAAATTTCCGCTTTTCTCGATCTTAACACCCTTATCCACGCTTCCGCATTTCAGGGAAATAACCGCACCTACCGGAGCGTCTTCAATATCGGTAATCGTAAATTCGGCCGTATTGGCTACGGTAACAATGGATGTATGAAGTTTGGCCGACGGGTTCTTGTCCTTGTCAGCATCCACGAAGTAAGACGCCGGGCGGTCATACTCATTACAGAAGATCATCTGGCGCGTATAGTCCATATCTTCTTTCTTGGTGTACTTGAATCCCACGGCAATAGCCCAGATACTTTCACGCCAGTTACTCCAGACTTTCAGGCTCCAGTCTTCCTGCTCCAGGTTGAAAGCCGTCATTTCACCCGGCTTATCCTCGTAGGTTTTAATGTTACCTTCAAACGTCCAGAAGATACGGTGGTGGTTGTCAGCATTGGGAACCGGAATAATCTTCACCGCCGGATATTCCTTCACATACATGATGTTAGCCTTGTAATCCTGGTTCTGCCCGTAATGCAATTCATTGTATTTATGATACAATACAATAAAGTGCGAAGGCATATAAAGTGCCAGGTTACCGCTGTCACGAAGAACCGCCGGGATCATGGAAGTACCCTTGTACACTTTTTCACCGATGTTTGCTTCGGTAATTTCCCCCAATTCGAACGGCTTGATCTGGTAAACGAGTTTTCCGTTATTGATATCGGTATGTCCGTTCACTTTCTTGTTCAGGAACTCATACAGTCCGTCAGCTGCAGCAAGTGCTTTGCCGGGTTCGTTCAGATTCGGGTCCTTACGGATTCCGTTAATACGGCGTTGTTCACGCTCGTTATGCAACTTTTTGGCGGTTTCGGCCAGGATATACTCGATAAAAGACCACTTGATAGGGTTTGAACCTTCCTTGTTCAAAGTGCCGATCCAAGTTTTCTCCAGGGCCTTTAAATTTTTGAAACGGTGTGCAAACATCACGTTGAACATGCGCAGGGTTTCATCGTCGAACTCGTAGGAACCTTTAGTCACCTTATCGAAGTCGGATTCCTCATTACCGGCCTGTGAAAACTCACCCAGCCAGATATTAACCAGCGTAGCCAAATCCTGATAACCGGATTCAAGCGGGAAAATACTTTCAATGGAAGGAAGTTCCATTAAAAACGACTGCAAACGCTGCTGCCAGGGAATACGGTAAAAGGCCCCGAGGTCCTCCTTCAAACGGCTGTAGTCAATGGAACTTGCTTTCGGAAGAGCGATCATTTCAAAACCGGCAGCCTCCATTAACGCAGCTTTAGCGCGAAGGTTATACGGGCGGTCCTCCAGTGAGAACATTTCACCCTGCAAGCCCCCCAGCTGCTTTTCGTCCTGGAGATTGAATTTCCCTTTACCGTCCGCCTGGGCGTTGTGTTGTTTCCCTTTGCCCGGATCATCTTCCGCAGCGGCCGAAAGTTGAGCGATAATACCGGAAAGCTTTGTTATTTCGGCATCCTTCTTGGCAATTAACGCGGTGTTGTTCCGGTTCTCGTCACGCTGTTGCGTCTGCAAGGCTTCAAGCTGTTCCTGCGCTTGTGTCAGACGTGCCGCAGTGTCACCCAACAAACCACGAAGGAAAGCGGTAGTTTTAGGTTCCTCGGTTTCCTCTCCCTGGTTCCCGTCTTCGGATTCGTCCTGGAAATCGTTTTCGAGGGACGCTTTAAAGTCCGTGAGGAATTTTTCGGTAAAACCGTAATTTTTCAGTTTTGCCACTTCCTCGACCGTGATAGAGTTTTTGTCCTCTACCTTGCTCCATTCCGACAGACCCAGCAGGGCCAGAATGTGAGCGGAAAAGCTCTTAAATTTCATATATACAAAATTTTGAAGTTAATACTATATGTTATACATCTCATTTACTTTTCTGACGGTGGCCTGTGCCAGTACCCACTTTACAGCGTCTTCCAGCGTGCCGAACTGGTCTATATAACCGTTTGCCACGGCTACGTCGCCGGTGAATATCTGTCCCCGGAAAAGGGGAAGTTCCGGATCGTAGGCAATACCCAGATTCCGACTGATCGCATCACAGAAAATACGGTGCATGACTGCCAGACGTTGTTTTATAGGCTCTTCGTTGTTCTCTTTTTCAATCGCGCGGGTTTCATAGTTTTTCAGATCGGCACTATCCGGATAGATTTCCCGGTAATCAATGCCCTGTTTCCTAAAATATTCCTTAAAAGATTGGTAAGTAAGCATGATCCCGACGGAACCGACTTCACACATAGGGGAAGCGATAAAGGTTCTACCGGCGGCGGTTCCCAGCCAGAAATGGGCACTCCCCATGGTACCGGCCACATAGGTAGCTATAGGCTTGGAAGATTCGGCAATCATTTTAGCCGCCAGGTCCACATGTGCGACCATACCGCCCGGCCCATTGATCCAGAGTACCGCACCGCAAATCTTAGGATTATCGAAAACATCCCGGAGCTGCTTTTCCAGGCGGTAAGTCTCCCAGGAATACAAGGTGCCTTCCAGGATAATGACGGCCACACTGTCAGCCGGCAATGTCTCATCGTCCAGTTCCCACCGGTTGGCAAGGTAAGGCGTAGTAGCGTAGGCGGTTATTTTATTATTGTCGAGCCGTTTTTCGATCGCATCCAGGTTGCCGGCTGCAACACACGGCACAAGTAAGGAAAGCAACCGGTAATAATCATTATCAGCGATTGCCCAAGGTGCTGTAAAAATCTCCTGTATTTTGTCCACGTTCTCTTTTTTACGGCAAAGAAAACGCCTATATAATAGGTAGAGAAGGACTGAAAGGAACCTACAGGAACGCATCAACGCCCGGACCCGTACCGGACAGGGTGCAGTTATACAGGCCCCCGCCGATCTCAAAAGAAAAGGTAAGCGGGTAATCGGGAGAACCGGAAACACGGGTGTTACCCGTTTCGTCAGTATAGAGGGCGACAAAGGGCGTCGCTTTCAGGTTTTCCAGGTAAAGCGTCTTATTTTGCGACACGTCGGCAAGCTTGAAGGTATGTTTTTTAGTATAGACGTCTTCATTTTTGCTGTCACCCGGTTTTAAGGTTCCCGGTACGATCATAAGAATATCAGGTTTTCCGATAGAGCGGATAACGACTTTCGAGAGCACGACGCCAAAATGGATAATGTTGTAAACGGGAACCAGTTGCAGGCTATGGGCGGCGGATATTAACTTTCTTGACATAATTACAGATATAAAGTATTGATAATCAAACATTCAGCATTTTTCGGACGTTTTTCAGCCAAAAACCGGACAAAAAAGGACAAACAGATACAGTTGGTAGGTAAAAAAATAACTTGCTTTTTTACACTTTTTTTCGGTTATACGCCCTTTTCTTCTTACGCCTGAAACTGTCCCGCCACCGCTGGTAGTTTTTCAGCAGCCCGTCTTCCTGAATGGAAGAGATATCATACTTTTTCAGGAAGGTAAAAACGGTTTCCTTAAACTCGATTCCGTGCAGGTGCTTGTTTTCGTCCATGAGTTCGTGCAGCTCGGCCCACATCAGGGCACGCAGACGCTTTTCAAGAATGGCGGTACCGCGTACGGAAATGTAATTGAACTGTTCCGGAGACTTGCCGCCGGCAAAATTGGCCTCCCGGCGGTCAGGCAGCATAAACTCCAGGTTGCCGCGGTCAGCCGGACAATTTACCGGCCGTTTCTCCATGAGATCGTAAACGGTCACATAGATATCGGACGAGGAAGGAAAACGGACGGTACCGACCGTTTCGTCGTAATATTTGCCCCGGACATACTCGGCCAGGTAGGATTCGATCTGTATTCGGGTGGTAATCATAGCAATAACATTCCTTTTTAAAGGCAAAGATATTCCTTTATCGGCTGTTGGTCTGCCATTTACGGGAAAATGTAGGCTTTCAGTCGTCATTTTGATAAATATACTCCGGGAGAATAATTATAATATGCCTTTTCCAGCCGCCACACACCCGACATTTTCTCTGCCAGGCTGTGCTAATATAATTCGGTACTAAATTTTTGTAATTTCGTAACCGGGCAACCGACAAAGGTAAAATCCTGTATCTTAGCAACTTAGTAACGTTACTAATTTCCGTTACAAAAAAATGGCCGGAAAACAGTTTGTAACCGGGCTTACCGGTAGAAGATAAAAAGGCCGGTGTTACAAACCGGAAAAATTCGTAACCGTTTTGTAACTGCAACTTCGTAACCTTTATTTCCTATTTATTTATTTGATTTTCAGACTTTTTTCTTTCAAGCAAACAAAGGTTACAAGGTTACTAAAATTTTGTATGAAATAGAGGTGGGGTATGGGGAGGGAAGCCGGGCGGGACGCATTTGTTTCCAATCGAGTAGGAGGTAAACATTAATCATAGGTGTTTATCTCCTATTTTCATGTTCACCGACCTCTCACACCACCGTACGTGCCGTTCGGCATACGGCGGTTCCTATTTTGGATACCATTCGAGATACG
>ENA-OQBV01000862-OQBV01000862.1-human-gut-metagenome-genome-assembly--contig:-NODE-862-length-16549-cov-4.672391_pt1 | contig 16549 bp, 13 predicted proteins | sample MGYA00242750_ERZ504559 | MGnify/ENA primary metagenome ERZ504559 (study PRJEB26092, sample SAMD00036230) | human gut metagenome | host: Homo sapiens | study: EMG produced TPA metagenomics assembly of... | reverse complement strand
CGGCCAGGCGATCCAGAACCTGGTGGTCACGGGTTCGTTGATCACGATCGTCCCGTTGGTCATCGCGTTCCTGTGCCTGCAGAAGTACTGGCAGTCCGGCCTTGCCGCAGGCGCCGTCAAGGAATGATCGCAACGGTCGCATGCTGAAATTTCGGTAAAGCGCATACCGATTTTTCGGCAATCGTCCGAAAAGAACAAAAAATAAGACCTCGGGGGTGTCATCGTGGACATCCCCGGGACCATCTCAAATATCTTAGTAAATATATATACTAGATTTTATAAAAAGATTTTACGAGAGCTTTCGAAGGGAAGCTGTCGAGCTGGCATCCTCAGCGTTATAGCGGATGCCATACGCACACAAAGGAGTAATCCATGCATCGCACGTTCAAATGGCCGGAACTGCTGACCGACAACGGCAAAGGCATCGCATACGGCGGTGATTACAATCCCGACCAGTGGTCGGAAGACGTGTGGGACGACGACGTCCGCCTCATGAAACAGGCCGGTGTCAATACCGTGGCCGTGGCCATTTTCAGCTGGGATCGCATTCAGCCGGAAGAAAACCGTTGGGATTTCGGCTGGCTTGACCGCATCATCGACAAGCTCGGCAAAGCCGGCATCGCGGTCGATCTGGCCTCCGCAACCGCCACCGCGCCGCTGTGGCTGTACGAAAAGCACCCGGAAGTGCTGCCGCAAGACAAATTCGGCCATCCCGTCAACGCGGGATCGCGCCAATCCTGGAGCCCGACAAGCCCGGTGTTCAAGGAATACGCGCTCACCCTGTGCCGCAAACTGGCCGAACGCTACGGCACCAACCCGTACGTCACCGCATGGCATATGGGCAACGAATACGGCTGGAACAACCGTTACGATTACTCCGACAACGCGCTCAACGCCTTCCGCCTGTGGTGCGAACGCAAATACGGCACCATCGAAAACCTCAACAAGGCGTGGGGCACCACCTTCTGGGGTCAGGAAATGAACGGTTTCCACGAAGTGCTCATCCCGCGTTTCATGGGCGCCGACTCCATGGTGAACCCCGGTCAAAAGCTTGATTTCGAGCGTTTCGGCAACGATATGCTGCTCGACTTCTACAAGGCCGAACGCGACGCCATCGCCGAAATCTGCCCCGACAAGCCGTTCACCACGAACTTCATGGTCTCCACCGACCAGTGCTGCATGGACTACGCCGACTGGGCCGAGGAAGTCGATTTCGTGTCGAACGACCATTACTTCCATGAGGGCGAATCGCATATCGACGAACTGTTCTGCTCCGACGCTTTGATGGATTCCCTCGCGCTCGGCAAGCCGTGGTATGTGATGGAACATTCCACTTCGGCCGTGCAGTGGAAGCCGCTCAACGCACGCAAGCGCAAGGGTGAAACCGTGCGTGACTCCATTGCGCATGTGGCCATGGGTGCCGACGCCATCAACTTCTTCCAGTGGCGTGCCTCCGCATTCGGAGCCGAATCCTTCCACTCCGCACTCGTGCCCCACGCGGGCGAAGACACCAAACTGTTCCGCCAAGTGTGCGAACTGGGCGCAGCGCTGAAAACCCTCGGCGACGCTGGCGTGCAGGGTACCGAACTGGAACAGTCCGATACGGCGATCCTGTTCAGCGCGGAATCCGAATGGGCCACACGCTCCGAAACCCTGCCGAGCATGAAGCTCAACCATTGGCATGACGTGCGCGACTGGTACCGTGCGTTCCTCAACGCCGGCACCCGTGCCGACATTGTGCCGCTGAAATACGATTGGAGCGCATACAAGACCGTCGTACTGCCGACCGTGATCATGCTCAGCGCCGAAGATACGCAGCGTTTGGCCGATTTCGCAGCTGCCGGCGGCCGTGTGGTCATCGGTTACGCAACCGGACTGATCGACGAAAACTTCCACACCTGGCTCGGCGGATACCCGGGAGCCGGAGACGGCCTGCTGCGCGAAATGCTGGGTATTCGCGGCGAGGAATTCAACATTCTCGGCGCGGAAGCCGAAGGCGAACCGTCCGAAATTCGCTTGAGCTCCGGTGCGGCCACCCGCCTGTGGCAGAACGATGTGAACGTCGACGGCGAACGCGCACAGGTATTAGCCACCTACGAAGGTGAAGAAGCCGACGAATGGGAACTCGGCGGCACCGCCGCAATCACCCGCAATCCGTACGGTTCCGGTGAAACATACTTCGTCGGCTGCGATCTCAACGTCGCCGATCTTACGGAATTCGTGCGCGAGAATATCGTGGAAGATTCCGCAAATGTCGCCAATCCGACCGATTCCGACGTACTGCACACCGTGCGCAAGTCCGCCGACGCAATCTTCGATTTCTATCTGCCGCGCGGCAAGAAAGAAATCGCATTGCAGGGCATCGAAGGCGAACCAATCTACCTGTTCCAAGCGGAAGCAGAGGAACAGACGGGCAGCTACACCGTGCATCGCAACGGCGTACTCGTCGTAAAGCGCGCATAATTTCGCATAATTTCGCGCAATTTCGCGCAATTGATTGCGTAACACAACAATCTCACACAACCTGAGCCCGCCATTCTGAAACTCAAGAATGGCGGGCTTGCCATAACTGGTAAACTTTTTACCGGCATATTCAACAATCACGGAGACGAACATGGGCGAGTCAAAGCCGGAGCCGAAGCCGGACAAAAAACGCGTCACCCTACGAGACGTGGCCGAAGAGGCAGGCGTTTCACTCAAAACCGCATCCAACGTGATCAACCATTCCGGCCGTATGACCGACTCCACGCGAGAAAAAGTCCAGGAAGTCATCGACCGACTCGGATACCGCGTGAACGTGTCCGCGCGCAATCTCAACCGCGGCAAAACCGGTTTCATCACACTCGCCGTACCAACATTGACCGCCCCATACCTGTCGGAGCTCGCCAACCGCGTAATCGACGCGGCCCGCGGCTACGGCTACTCCGTATACGTCACCACCTACGCCGAAGGATCCGCACAAGGAGCGCAATCACTCCTGCGCAACTTCAACACCACCGTCTCGGACGGCATGATCCTGTCGATCTCCGAAGTCGAAAACCTTGAGGCGGCGGACTTGGACGTGGACTATCCGCTCGTATGCGTGGGCGCGCGTTCCACACACGGCAAAGCCGACCATGTTACCCCCGACGATATTCAGGAAGCCCGACTCGCGGCCGAATACCTGTTCGACCATGGCGCAACCCGGCTCGCGGTGGTCGGATCGCGAACCGAACCGGAGCATATCGATTCCGTGCGTGAAGCAGTGGAAGGCAATGCGCAACTGCGACTTCGCGGCGTGCTCGAAGCGTGCGCCGCGCGGGGAGCGGCATTCGATTCCCGACTGGTAATGAGCACTGGGCAGGATTGGACGATTGGTTCCGGCGCTCGCATTACGCAGCAGCTTATTGATTCCGGGATTCCATTCGACGGTATTGTGGCGTTCAATGACCAGCTTGCGTTGGGTGCGCTGTTCACTTTGGCTGCGAACGGCATTTCCGTGCCTGAACAGATGCAGGTGATCGGCTTCGACAATATTGAAGAAGCCGCATATTTCCAGCCTCCGCTGACCACCATGGATTCTTGTCTCGACTGGATTGCGCCGACTGTGGTCAGCCGCATTCTCGACCGGATCGACGGCACGCGTGTGCTGGAGCCGAGTTACATCACCACCCAGTCGCACGTGATCGCCCGTGCCACCACGCGCGTGTAGCTCGCCGTTGGTTTCGTGCCGTTGTCCTTCGTGCCGTTGATTTCGCGCTATCGCCCTTTGTGCTGTTGATTTCGTATCGTTGGCTTCGCGACGCAGCTCGCGATGTTTGTGCAGACCCGAATCAACCTCGGTGTTCCGGCAATTCCTGCGCGGGCAGCTGCGCCGGTCGACTGTGCGGACACCGAAATGGGACCCACATCAGGAACGACCGGAGAGCGTGAGAATTACAAGAATCACGTTAAGTGCGACAATCAGCGAAACAACTACCATATTGATCGCGAATTTCACCGGACCATCCACATAATCGCCCATTAAAGAACGGTCGTGCGTGTATTTCATCAGCGGAATAATCGCAAATGGAATGCCGATCGACAGCACAACTTGCCCTATGATCAGCGCTTCCGTCGGATTCTTAGCAAACCACAACACCACCAACGCCGGTACGAGCGTCACCACGCGGCCATGGCCCATCATCGGCCGCCTTTGATCCGCAACAGTCCATGTCATGATTCGGCGCCCGCATATGTGCCGACCGACGTGGAACTCAGGCTGGAAGCCAGCAGTCCGACCGAGAAAATCGTGCCGATCACCGGACCTAGCACATGCTGAATGGCCTGTTGCGCACCCTCGATCGTATCCGTGCCGGTCATGCCATGCAATGAATTCGCCGCAAGAATCAATAGTGCAAGATTCACCGATCCAGCAAGTAATAATGCCCAGAACACGTCTATTTTGCTTCCGTGTAGCAGGGTCTTTACGCTCGGTTTGGGCTCTCCTGGCACGTAATGGTCGTTCACCAGCGTGGAATGCAGGTAAATCGCGTGCGGCATCACCGTGGCGCCCAGCATGGAAGTTGCCATCAATACCGTTTCGGTTCCTTTGAAATGCGGAACAAGACCTTGTAAAACTTGCGCAGGATTTGGTGGATCAATAAAAAGGCCTGCAATAAATCCAAAAGTAATCACCAGCAGCAATGCAATAATCAGCTTTTCAAAAATATGATGCGTGGCACTCTTTTGAAAAATAAGCAAGACCGTAGAAATAATGCCGATTATGCACCCACCAATAAAAAGCGGAAGTCCAAATAATAATTTCAGTGCGATTGCGCCGCCAATTACTTCCGCAAGATCAGTCGCTATTGCAATGACTTCCGCTTGCATGAAAAACATGAATCGACCGCCGTCGCCAAGTCGTTCTCCCAGGATTTCGGGAAGACTTTTTCCGGTGACGATACCAAGTTTTGCGGACTGATATTGAATGAGCACGCTCATACAATTGGCGAGTACCAGCACCCACACCAGCAGATATCCGTACCTCGCGCCGGATGTGATATTCGCCGCCACATTGCCGGGATCCACGTAGGCGACGGCCGCCACAAAAGCAGGTCCAAGCATGCCGGCAAGCGCGTGCCCATGGCGGGAAGAGAAATCGTGATTCGCCCGTGCCGTTTCCCAGCATTCCACGCCATCCGTCGCACCCGCATTGACCATGCCTCCCATGCCGTCCATATCGTTCGCGTCGTCTGTACTGTTCATGTTCGTCGCCCTCTTATCCGAGCAATGTTATAGCGCACGAGACTGCGCGGTTATGTTACGTACGCGCATATCATCTGTCGGCATATGCGCGACTCATGCAACGGCGCGTCCGAACCGTTCCAAGACGCAATGCGAGGCATGTGCCACGAAATATGGCCGAATTGCGGCGACCTGCGGCTAAGCTGGAACAAGCATGAGAACGGTTGAGAATAATCGCCTGAAACACAGCCTTCGAAAGGACAACGCATGGAAACCTTCCATACCCCCATGGTCACATTGAACGACGGCAATCTGATTCCGCAAATCGGCTTGGGCGTGCTGCGCATCGACGATGAGGGCGTTACCCCCGTAGTGGAGAGTGCGCTGGAAGCCGGCTACCGTCATATCGACGGCGCGGCGGGGTACAACAATGAGGCCGGCGTGGGTCGCGCGCTGAACAATGCGGGATTCACGGAAGGTGAGCAGCGCAAAAACCTGTGGGTTACGACGAAACTGCGCGATTCCGAGCAGGGGTATGACAGCGCACGCAAGGCGTTCGACCGCCAGCTTGGCTTGCTGCAGCTCGATTATGTCGACATGTACATGCTGCATTGGCCCACCCCGTTCGACTGGCGTTCCAGCGAAACGTGGAAGGCGTTCCAGGAATTCCGCGCGGAGGGGCGCGTGCGCACGCTGGGTGTGTGCAATTTCCTGCCCGAGCATCTCGACCGCTTGCATGAGGAGACCGGCGAATATCCTGCCGTCAACCAGATTGAGCTGCATCCGACTTGGCAGCAGCGCGAGGTCGTGGACTATTGCAAGGCGCACGGCATTGCCGTGGAAGCATATTCGCCGATGGCTCGCGGTGCTGATTTGAACGCCGGAAACGGTGCGATTGAGCGCATCGCAGCGGAGCATGGGGTTACCCCTGCGCAGGTGATTCTGCGTTGGCATATCGAAAATGGCACGATCATCATCCCCAAGTCGGTGCATGCGGATCGGCAGAAGCAGAATCTCGATTTGTTTGGATTCGTGCTCACCCCTGAAGAACATGCCGCGATCGACGCGCTTGACGGTCCGACGCGCGCCGGACATGATCCGATGACGTTCACGTACGCCTGATACTCCGTAATTCCGTAATTTCGTATTATTTTTAATAATTATGCCTCGAAAGAATAATCGTAATTCTTATAATTATCGGAATATTGAACGCGACGTGCGTGATATCCAGCGGGCCGGCAAGCGGTTCAAAAAAAGTTGGATCAACGCCGACGGTCCGCTGGAACGTATTCTTATTTTGCTGGTAGTCGTTGCGGTAATCGGCGTCACTATCGGCATGCTGCTGCCGAAAGTCAATCCGACCGTAGGCGAAATCACCGGCGAGTACACGGCAACCGGCACAGCTGCGGAAACGTTGGAAAAACTTACCGTCGACGACAATCCCAGCAAGGCCGGATATGATCGCGATGCGTTCGGATTCCGCGAAACCGACGACGATGGCAACGGTTGCGACGTGCGCGAAGACGTGCTCGCGCGCGATCTGACGGACGTGCAATATAAGAACGGCCGTAGCTGCCAGGTTGCGTCGGGCACGCTTGACGATCCGTATACCGGTCAGACCATCCAATTCGTACGTGGAGTGAAAACGTCTTCGGCGGTGCAGATCGATCATGTGGTCGCGTTGGAAAATGCGTGGCAGTCGGGCGCGAACACGTGGGATCATGCGAAGCTGTACCAATTCGGCAACGACATGTACAATCTGCTGGCCGTGGATGGGCCCGCGAATCAGCAGAAGGGTTCCGCTTCGGCCGCATACTGGCTGCCGACGAACAGTGAATACCGTTGCGATTACGTGGCCCGGCAGATTGGCGTGAAAGACAAGTACGGGCTGACTGTCACTTTGCAGGAAAAGCGGGCGATGCTTTCCGTATTGCACGGTTGCCCAGCGCAGGAATTGCCGGAAAGCTGAAGCTGCTCATTTAGGCGCGGATATTTGCGGGTGCTGGCTGGGAACGGTCGTAGTTGTAGACGGTGAACGTTCCTTTGTTGAATCGTTTGGTTTCGTACAGCGCCAAGTCGGCCTGTGCGACGCATTGGTCGAAATCCACGCTTCCGATCGCGTCTCCATCGGTGCGCCCCGTGCCAAGGCTGGCACCGTCAGCGGCTGCAATGCGGCACACGCCTACGCTGCAATGCACGTCTTGCCCGTGCTGTTCCGAGGTGCGTGCCAACTGTTGGAAGAACATGCCCAGCGTGGTTTCAAGCACCTGTTCGCTGGCGGTGTTTCGGATGAGTGCTATGAATTCGCCGCCGTATCGGCAGATAATGTCATCTTGCCGGTAGATGTGCCGAAGTTGGGATGCGACCTCGCGGATCCAGAAATCGCCGACCGTGTGTCCGTATGTGTCGTTGATGGTTTTGAAATCGTCGATGTCGACGAACATCAGCATCGCTTCGTCGTGCGAATCCATGCGGTCGAAGTATTTGCGCATGTGTTTCCATCCCGCTTCCTTGTTCAGCAAACCGGTCATGCCGTCATGTTCGGCTTCGTACCGTGCTTTTTCGTAGGCGGCCTGTTGCGAGTGGAATCGCATGTTCATTTCCACGGTGTCCATGACGAACATAATCTGTGTGGAAATCACGATCGCCAAACATTGCAATGAAAAACTGTATGCCAGTGCTTGGTAGATGGTCGCCAATACTGGTAGCACGAAGAACGACATCATGGAAAGGAAAATAATGCGATCAAGATTCTTGCGATATGAGATCAACATGAAGAGGCATAATGCGATTCCCAAGACCGCAATTGCCTGCGAAAGAAGATAGAAATTACCGCGATGGTAAAGATTGTGGTCATCGAAATAGTAGAAAAGACCAGTGAATTGTGTGATGATAAGTAAGAGAATTCCAATTACGGATAATGCGTAGACAGCACGCAATGCGGCTGGTTTGCGATGCTGATGTTTGCTCACTGTCAACCAAACATAGGTTGCGAAGAAACTCATGAAAATATAGTTGATGCAGAATACTGAGAAATTGCTTATGCGAACCATATAGTATGCGGTTTCGTCTGCATCTACGCGAAAATACCAGCTGAGCGCGTCGGTTCCAAGAAGAAGCATGCAGGCGATCTGCATGAGTATTTTGATGCGAGTTCGTCTGGTTTTTTTGTGGTGTTGCAATGAAAATTCCGCCTGCGCAAATCAGGCATATGAAAATGCCCCACAACTCCATGCAGATGTGGAACATGGCCCTGACTGTCATTATCCTCCACCCCCCCCCTCGACGCTGCCTGCGTCGAAAACTTGCCTACCTCTTTCGTGTGCCATGATACCTCTAAATAGGGGAGCGTTACCCCGAAATGACAAAAACAGGAATCCGCAGGCGAATATCCATGCCTCTGTCATACGGGCTATCATATAGTTTGTGCGTTTGAATGTGGAGAAGGTGATTGATGTCAGCGAAGCGGAACATGTCCCGAGCGCTTACTCGAGAGGAATCGTATCAGGACGGTCATTTAACGCGCACGGCGTTTATTTCCATTGCGATTCTTACATTTATTACGTTCGTCGGTAATTTCACGCAATTGCAGTTGAGCGCCGCGTTGCCGACGATCGTCAGTGATTTTGGTATTTCCGTTACGACCGGTCAGTGGCTGACGTCGATTTTCCAGCTGGTCATGGGCGTGATGGTGCCGCTTACGGCATACCTTACGAGACGTTTTTCGACGCGCGAAATCGTGCTTGTTTCCATGGTTGTGTTCACGATCGGTTCACTGTTCGCTTGGCTTGGTCCAACTTTTTTGATGGTGCTGATCGGGCGTTTGCTTGAGGCGGTTGGCACGGGTGTGATGTGGCCGGTGTTGCAGATCACGGTGTTTTCGATTTATCCGCTGTCTCGCCGTGGTTTCGCAATGGGTACGGTTGGCATGGCGATGAGCGTGGCTCCGGCGATCGGCCCGACGCTTGGCGGTGTGCAGACGGACTTGAACGGTTGGCGTTCAATTTTCCTCACGTTGACCATTATCGGCGTAATTTCGCTGCTTCTTGCCTATTTTGGATTGCATAATTTCGGTGAGAACGATAAAACCGCGAAGGCTGACTTTTTTTCCGTTGGACTGTCTATTTTCGGTTTCGGCGGGCTAATGTTCGGCTTTACGAATATTGAATCGTATTCGTTTGCAAATCCTATGGTTTGGCTGTCAATGGTGATTGGCGTTGTGGGAATTATTTGGTTTGTGCTCCGCCAGATTCATGGCGCGCGCAGGCAGGTTGAAAATCCTGAAGCGCAGCCGCCGCTGTTGAATTTGAGCGTGTTGAAGAATCGTAGTTTTACTGTTGGTACGATCACGGCCGCGCTCTCGTTCTTCGCGTTCAGTTCGATTATGGTGATCATGCCCCTGTACATTCAGGATTGCCGTGGCTATTCTGCTGCGATTAGCGGCCTGGTGATGCTTCCGGGTGCTTTGGGCCAGTGCATTTCGCAGTTTTTCGGTGGTAAGGTGCTTGACCGTTTCGGAGCACGTCCGGTGGCGTTGATCGGCACGATTACCTTGTGTTTCGGCACGGTCATGATGAGTTTGATTTCCATGACTTCGTGGATTTGGTGGGTGTCGATTTGGCAGTTTGTGCGCCAGATCGGCATGGGTTTCGTGTTGATGCCGATCACCACATGGTCACTGAATTGTTTGGAACCGGAAGAGGTGAGCGCCGGATCCGCGGTGACGAATACGGTTCGTCAGATTGCGGGCGCGATTGGCGCTCCGGTGTTGGTGATTTTGATGGAGACGTTCACGTCTCTTCGTTGGACTGCGCTTGGTGGCACAAAAGCCGTGTATGCGGCTGCCAACGTGTTCGGCATTCAGTGGGCGCTTCGTATCAGTGCAGCAATCTGCTTCGTGATGGTGCTGATGGTGTTCTTCGGCGTGCGCGGCCAGGGTGCCGGTTCCACGCATGAAACCGTGCAACGCGCCCTCAACCGTAGGCGTGCCGCCTGACCGTGCATGCTGCGACGGCTACTCCTCTTCGTTGGGCTTGTATTCCACTACGCTGAGGGCCACCACGCCTGCGCTGGTGTGCACGAACACATTGGCGCTCCCGCCTACGGCTTCCAAGCCTTCCACCAAGTGTGAGATCGGCTCGGAATCGAGCACTGGCAGCACTTGCGCCACGCCGTCTGCGTCGGTGACGGTGAGCGTATCGTCCAAATATCCGGAGGCGAGCGTTTCGTCGATGGCGCTTTCGAATTCGGCCAGCTTGCTGATTTCCTCTTCGGCGGCCTTGTTTGCGGCCACTTCCACAGCTTGCGCCACTTCTTCTCGCATTGCTTCTTCGCTCATGATTGCCTCTTTTGTTAAGTGCCGTTTTGCAATGCCCAATAGGTTACCGGATGAAAATGACTGATTGGCTTCAAATGCCGGAAAGTGTCCATATTTTGGCGCACCATATTACCGCGGAACAGGAAAGGAGCGCGCATGACTCGACTTGGCGACGTTCAGCGCAATGAAACGCGTTGCGAAACGCGTTCAACGTTGCTGACGGTTTTGCTTTGGTTGGTCACCGCGGTCATTGTGGTGGCGATGTTGTTGCGCATGCTGCCGAATAATCTTGATGGTAAACGCTATGTGCCTCTGGTCGTTGCGCTGATGCCGTGGCTGGGTTTGCTTTCCGCTGTGATTGCGGTGTTTGCTCTGACGATTCGCCGTATCGGCAAACGAAGGGCGTTGGCTGCATTGAGCGCGGTATGCGTTGTCATACAGGTCGCTTGGCATTGGGGGTATATTGTGCCGGCTGCCAGCCCTGTCGCACAGCCCACGGCAACGATTCGTGTTATGACGTTCAACACGAAGCAGGGTGTTGCCGATGCGCAACAAATCGTTGAAGCAATACGCGAAGAGCATATCGAAGTCTTGGCAATGCAAGAGGTTTCTTCGGATTTGCTGAACAGACTGAACGATGAGGGAATCGCAGATTATCTTCCATATTCCGTTTCCGCGCAACTCACTTGGCACGATAATGGCGGTGTGAACGTACTGTACAGTGCGCATCCTCTGCAGGAAACAACGCAGGATCTCATTCCTATTGAATCCAGTAGTATTCCTGCCGCGACAGTTGATTTCAATGGCAGAAAAGTACGATTTGGGTCGGTTCATCCGTTTTCTCCACGACCAAGCAATCAGGGATTATGGAATAAAAGTTTGGATTCCATAGCGCAATTACAGCATTACGATAATGGGGAATCGTATGTTTTGATGGGTGATTTTAATTCCACGTGGGATCATGCAAGTTTTAGATATTTGCTTGGTGATCGTTTTACTGACGCTGGTCAGAGCGCGGGGGAGGGTCTGCATATGACGTTCCCTGCAGTATTTCCGATTGCCGAAATCGACCATATTATTTACGACAAGGGTGTGCGTGCAACTGATCTTGCAACCAAGCGGATTCAAGGTTCCGACCATCTCGCACTGCTTGCCACCTTAACCATTGCATAGCGGCGGAAAGTGGCGGCGGAAACGAACTTCTGCGATAAACCTGCAACTCAAGAAGCCAGCTCCTTTGTCGGGGTGTGTATGTTTCCTGCGGTATTTCCTAAGGGGTAAAACAGTTAAGCCCCAAATTGTAATATCTATAGCTGAGGTAAGATTGAGGATTGTAGTTTCCATAAGCTAGGTAGAGATACAAAGGGGTGTGCGGTATGCATATCATGTTCGTCTGTACAGGCAATATCTGCCGGTCGCCTATGGGCGAACTCCTGCTCACTCGCTACCTCGATGGCACCACTGTGCAGGTTTCTAGCGCCGGCACGCGTGGCCTTCCGCGATGCCAGATGGATCCGTCCAGTGCCAGACTTATGACCAGCGTCAACATTGAACCAAGCGGATTCCGATCCCGCAGACTCACCCGATCTATGGCTGAGAGTGCTGATCTGATTCTCTGCTTCGAGAAAGAACAGCGCAAAGACATCGTTGCCCTCGCGCCAGGCGCGGTCCGTTATACATTTCTGCTTAACGACTTTGCCAACATGTGCCAATACTGCGCGCAAAACGGCATGGTAAGCGGACTGACCATCCAGGAGCGTCTCGCATCCGTTATCAAAGTCTCTTCCATGATTCGTCCGATGTTGCCCACTCCCAAAGATATCGATGACCCGCACGGCAAGTCGTTCGACAAGTTCCGTATCGCGGCCAACCAGACCAATAATGCTCTGCGAACCATGCTGAAAAGCTGAAAAAGCATTACAGCATGGATATAGCGCCTGTGCGCTCGCAGATTTGTTCTGGGCAGTCCACTAATACCTACAATATGTGGGCTTAGATGGCAGTGGCCGTCATGGTCGACGATTTCGTGCCGGTGCTTTCAGTCAGCGCCGGCCCGAATCGGTCAGTACTGGTAATTGACTTCGTTAGTCATTTTGCCGGATGGCGTCTGATCGATGGTCAGGTCGCTTTCGGCCTTCGGTGAGGTGGTCACGTCGAAATCGAAAGTCACGCTTTCCCCAGGGGCGATATAAGCCACATTGGTGACCAGTTTTTGATCATCCATCACAGCATTGCTTTGATCTCGCACATCTCCGGATGAGGTGATCTCGCTGATGGAACCACCCTTTGGCGCGTAAAACAGCATACGCTGCGCAGACGTTCCCGGAGCCGCAACAGGCTTACCCGTTACACCCGCCTGCTCGCCGCCCAGAATATAGCCGGTGCAGGTGGCCATTTCGCTGGAAGTCAGCGTATTGGTCAACGTGTAGGTGACATGGTAGGTTTTCGACCCATCGGCATTCTGACCGGTTTTGGTAATCTGTGCCTTGCGGTCGATATACCATCCCAACTTCGACGGATTCTGTTCGTTGAGGTAAATGCCCACTTCCGGATCGGTCTCGCTGTCTGGAGTGCCCTTGGCGAGTCCGGCACCTTGGAAATATTTGGCTTCATCATCATGGAACGTGTATGCGTAGAAATGGCGGTTCTTAGTTAATTCGCCGATGCTTTGAGCTACCTTCATCATCTTGGCAATGTCCATGTTGCTGAAAGCCTTGTTCATGATGGTGGAGGCGATGTATTCGAAATACGTGTCTTGTAGAGATACAGGAACTTCCTTATAGATAGTGTTGAGCATGTATTCAGCGGTATTTTCGCTGGTGAGCACAGTACCGTTTTCCAACGTTACATTGCCGTTGATCTCCACCATTTTTTGAATGAACACAGGATCGACAGATACGATACCGTCAACATCGCAAGCATATTGGGAGCGCTGCCAGGCTTCATTCATCATTTCTGCATTGCGGGCGATGTCTGGCACTGCGAACGTATCGCGAATATCGAAGGAGAATCCCAGAGGCCCTTTGAACACGGCATGTTCCGAAGCATTGCCATTACTGCCGTTAATGAAGTCTTCATTGTGATGGAACTCACCGACCTGAATTTGTCCATGATCGGTCTGCAACGTGCCCATGGAGCCCACCAGTCCGCCACCGGAACGTTGTTCGGAAGTGGTCTGTGCCACCAGCAGATACGTTCGGGCACCGTTCTGTCCCAAGAAGGAGGGGAGCATCTGTAGCGCATTGTTCACTTGCTCCACCATGTCCGTAACCTTGGTGAACTGGCTGCGACTCTGCGAATATGCCTTCTTCACCATGCCGATACGTGGCTCAGGCAGATTGCTGAGCTTCGAATTCAACGACTTCACCTGTTTGCTTACCGAAGAGAAGTCGTCTTGCACATCCACGATGGGCTGAAGATTCAGCTGGCCATTCTCACCGCTGATCTGCGCGTTCGCAAGCTGTTGTACCACATCGGTGAGTGACGGCAGTGTTTGTTGCACCAAATCATCCACCACCTGCGTCATGCCCTGCACGTTGGTAACATCACCGCCCACAACCGGCATCTTCGACAGCATGTTCCACAGTGTTCCATTGGCAATATCTCTTGCCGTGGCGGTATGGGTCTGTGCCTGCTTGATCGCGGCATCCGACGCCTGCGCATCCTTCAACGTATTGACGTCGGTGATGGCCGAAAGAGACGAGACCGCCTGCTCCTCGTGAGCTTTGACTTCCTTCGCCTGCTTGTAGAAATTCAGACCGACGACGCCCCCGGCAATGATCAGTAGGATGAGCAGTGCCGTAATGACAAGCAATGTATTGCGAAGCTTGTGAGAACGGGCGGCATGAGCGCTCGTATGTTGAGACATTAATCCCCCTCTGTTAGGTGTTCCAGCTTTTTATCATGGCATATTCGTATGGATAAATAGTGAAAAAGCGATTGTTGCCTGATAAAAACCGACTCTATTTCTAGGGGGTAGGGTAGCATTTCCTAAGGTTTTTGACATACGGAGATGAGGGGTTCAGTGACTTCCGCAGAGAACACTAACGTCCAGCAGGTTGCCGTTGAAGATGGTTCTGAAGACGGCATCACGCTGATGGATTTGATGCGTATCATTCGCAAGCATCTGGTCACCGCGGCCATCGTATTTGTGATGGTTTTCGCCGGGGTGACTGCGTACACCTTCTTGGTTCCGCCGAAGTATACTGCCACGGCTCAGGCTATGGCTACGTACAATGCTTCCCAGGGGGATGATGCGGGCATTAGCCAGCAGTACACGGGTGGCACGTACATCGCCGGGCAGATCACGTCGTATACAACGTTGGCAACCACCGAAACCGTGCTTGAACCGGTCATCAAAGATCTTGGACTGGATACTTCGGTGAAGAGTCTGGCCGGGCAACTGACTGTCACCAATCCTACGAACACCGCGTTCGTGAACATTTCCGTGGAAGACGGTGACGCGCAGCAGGCATCCGACATTGCCAATGCGGTGGCAGCGTCTATGCAGAACGTGATTCAAAACGATCTGTATTCCGCAGCAGATAAGTCTCCGGTGAAGATCTCCATCGTGCAGAGGGCACGTGTGCCTGAAAGCCCGAGCTCGCCGAATAAGCCGCTGTATCTGGCGGTCGGTGTGGTCGCAGGTCTGGTGCTTGGCGTGTTCGCCGCACTGCTGAAAGACATGCTGAACACCAAGGTCGAGGAGACTTCCGACGTGCGCAGCTTGGTTGGGGCGTCTTCCTTGGGTTCCGTGCCTCAGGATAATTCCCTAGGTGAGAAGCGCCCAGTGCTCATCAGCCAGCCTAATGGTCCTATCGCTGAGGAATTCCGCCGTATTCACACCAATATCGAATTCTTGCAGACCGATAAGGTTGCGGGCAAGGGGCAGCTACTGGTCATTACCAGTGCGCAGCCTTCTGAGGGCAAGACCACCACGTCAATCAACGTGGCTGCGGCCTTAGCTGAAGATGGTGCTCGCGTGTTGCTGATTGACGCCGATTTGCGCCATCCTTCCGTTGCTCATCATTTGGGTCTTGAAGGTTCTGCCGGTTTGGCGCACGTGCTTTCTGGTCAGATGTCTCCGAAAGATGTGGTGCAGAACTACTGGAAGCCGAATCTGCATATTCTTCCTGCTGGTAAACGCCCGGCGAATGCTGGCGTGCTTCTTGGATCAGACACCATGCGTATTATGGTCGAGCAGGCTTTGACCCAGTATGATTACGTTATTATTGATACCGCTCCGTTGAGTGTTTCCAACGATGGTGTCGTGTTCGGCCGGTGGGCCAAGGGTCTGGTTTTGGTGACCGGTCGTGGCGTATGCGAGAAGAAGGAACTCAAGGAGGTTTCCGAATCCTTGCATGTAGCCAAGGTCCCGGTGCTTGGTTTCATCTTCAACTATGCCGATCTGAAGAAGACACATTCCAATTCGAACTACTATTACTACTACTACGAGGATGCTCCACGGAAGAAAAGCCACAAAAAGTAGCCGCAAGTAGTGTATAAGGCGTGAACGTGAGACCGGAGCGTGAAGCTTCGGTCTCACGTTGTAATAAGGAATCAACATGGGTGACAACAACAATACTGTGCCGAATCTGTCGCATCTTGTTTCGTCGGGAGACTCTCTGAGCTCTCAGGGCAAGCGGCAGACCAAGGCGCAGTCGGCTTCTGAGCATGATGTGGTGGATACGTTCTGGGATATTCCACTGATCACCTTTTCGGAAGTTGAGTCGGCTGTGGAACGTGGCGAGGCATCTGATGCGGCTTATGCGCAGGCTGCAGCCACAAGCATGACCGCTGCCACGTCATCCACGCCGGTGAGTGATGCGCCCACGGTAAACCTTCTAATATATTTACTGTCTTTGTCTGCCTGATTACAGCTTCCCAGGCCTATACCTGTAAAAAAATAATAAGTTTAGAAACCAAATGTTTGTCTTTCTCATAAGATATTTGTTTTATCTATATTACATATTATTTACCGGGGAATTGATATTTTTTTATTTCGTAGGAACCAAAATCAGATATGGA
>ENA-OQBV01000860-OQBV01000860.1-human-gut-metagenome-genome-assembly--contig:-NODE-860-length-16599-cov-3.165007_pt1 | contig 16599 bp, 13 predicted proteins | sample MGYA00242750_ERZ504559 | MGnify/ENA primary metagenome ERZ504559 (study PRJEB26092, sample SAMD00036230) | human gut metagenome | host: Homo sapiens | study: EMG produced TPA metagenomics assembly of... | reverse complement strand
CTTCCGGAAGGCTGTTGAAGTGCCGTACCTGCTCTGCAAGGATGGCAGCTGCTTTTTTTTGCCTCTTCTGTTTTTTTTCAGAAGGAGTGTACTGTCGGCGCCGGTCTGCATACACAGATCCGTATCCAGGGTCTTAATACTTTGGTCCAGTACCCGCCCGAAATCCATTGGCGGCAGAGCAAGGCCGTCAATAGCCAGAAGAAGTTTCAGATAAAATTCATGATGGAATCTGTATACCTCTTCCTCATAAACATCCTGGTTATCGTATTGGGAATGATAATAATTTTCCATAAACGGGCCACCGCTGAAATCATTGACCATGGACGGGATCCCGGAAATAGCCATGGTAAAATCATCAGACCAGGTTTCAATGGGATACAACGTGGTCATGCCCTCCGGGTAAATCCCCTCCGGCATCTGCACAGCATCCACGAAGCTGCGCACAAAATCCGCATACTCATAGGTACATCGTACTGCATCTCTGGTACTGTGTGCATGAGCCGGAAGCTCAAAATTCAGATCTGCGATCACGTGCCCCTGCCACTCCGGTCTCGCCTCAAATACCTGGCGGTAAGCACCTGTGGACCAGTCATATTTTGTGTCGGAAATCCCCCATTCTTCTGCTGCAAGAGCACATACCACAATAGTATGGCGAGGTTTATAGCCACCACGGAGCAGCGCCCTGGCAATTCCAATGATCATGGCCACTGCCGCATTATCGTCCTGAAATCCCTCAAAATAAGAATCATAGTGAGCACTTAACAGGATCATGGAATCCGAATCGGTTCCCGGGATTTTGCCAACGATATTGTAGGTATACTGGTCTTTGATCACCTCTGTATCCGCATCAAATTCCACGGAAAGCTCCGGAACACGATTCCCATTCTCATTTTTCTCCTCCATCAGCTGACGGATCATAAGAAAATCTGCCCGTGACATGGAAAATGCAGGCGCACAAGAAGGTCCTGCGATATCCTGTGCATTCAAAGCCGTATCATCGATCTGTGCGTATCCTCTGCTCTGTACGGCGATCAGAGCTGCTGCACCCTTCAGGTGTGCCTGATACACCGGGTAGTTGATCCACCATTCTTCTCTCTGATTGATCTCGATAAGAACCAGCTTTCCTTTCACATCGATATCCTTATATTCGTCAGCTGTACCCTTTCCAAGATATACAAGATCAAACCTCTGAAAGCCATTGGTCTTAAAATCCGTCTGATATGCGCCAAGCTGGATCTCCCGGCAGGTTCCCTCTCTGTCATGGCAGCGCATCACCGCTTTTTTAAATTCCCATGCATCCACACGGATCTTATCTTTTTCTACCTGTGTGAGACCGGCTTTTTTCATTTCTTCCAAAAGCATATCTCCGGTTTTTCGCTCTGCCAGGGAGCCTGCTGTACGGTATCCCAGAACCGGATTTGTTTTTTCCTGTTCCATGCGCCTGGCCAGATCATAAGATTCTTTTATATTCAGGCATGAAACACATTTCTCCACGATGTTCAAATTTACTGTCATCCCTTTCTCGGCAGTTCCCTGCCGGCAGTTCCGTACTCCCGGCAGAGATATTCCTCTAACTGTTATAGATTATACCTTATCAATGTGCGGATTTCCAGATAAAAAAACGCGATTTGTTCTGACAAAAAATCCATCTCACAAATCACGTTATTATAATTTCTTTTTAGCCGGAATACCGAAGCGCATCAATAGGCTTCCTGGATGCTGCCTTGTTAGCCGGATACAGACCCAAAAGCACATCGATCATCAGAGACATGGTGTTGGTGACACCGGACATGGCTTCCATGATCTCTGACTGATCCACAATGGAAAAAGCGTCTTCGTCCTGCTCAAAGCGTTCCATCAGGAGCTCTGTAAACGCATTTTCTGCCAGATCTAGCTTACCGGTACCCACACTCGTCTTGGAAAGGTTCCCTTTTTTCGCCTCCGCCGATTGCGTTTTCGCTGCTGTTTTCTGCGCCAGCTTCGTATGCGCCACTTTAAAATATCCCACAGTTCCCGCACCTGCCACACAGACAGCCGCCACCGGGATGATCACCATAAGCCTTTTACACCGTCGTTTCATTTTCCTTAACCTCCAAATATGCTGTGTATGTTCTCTCTGTTTTAAAAATATTTTAAAAAAAATGTGTAAAGTCTTTGTGTGATCTGTGAAAAAGGCATCCTGTTTTTTATATACAAATACAAATAATTAATTATATTTTCTGTCTGCTACCATTATTTTTTGTATATATTAAATATTATTTTAAAAATTATATATTATTTTCTGGTATTTTTTACCGAAATATGTTATAAAAGAAGTAAGAAAAACTACCGGAAATCAGATATTCCTGCTTCCGGTCCGAGATAAAGGAGGTATCTTTATGGCAAAAACGTATTATCACCATCAATCGTATGTTTGGAAGCAACGGACGCCTTATCGGCAAGACTCTGGCTGAAAACCTGGACATCGGTTTTTATGATAAAGAACTGATCGACATGGCTGCCAAGAAAAACAATATCCCCTTCGACACCCTAGCAAAGGTAGACGAGAAAAAGCCAGTCAGTGGGTATTTCCCGTTGACAGTGAGCTGCAGTTTACAGATAATTTCTCTTTTGTACCAATGAACGATGTGCTCTATGATCTCCAGAGAAAGATCATCCTGTCCCTTCCGCAGAGAGAGGACTGCGTAATTGTCGGCCGCTGTGCAACCAGTATCCTGAAGGATAAATCACTTAAACTTTTTATCCATGCACCTTTTGAGGAAAGAGTTCAGAATGTGATACGCCGTACCGGCAGAGAAGAAGCCAGCGCACGGAAACTGGTCAAAAAAATGGATAAAGAGAGAAAAGCTTACTATGAATACTTTTACAGACAGCAAATGGCTGGATATGACACAGTATGATCTCTGTATTGACAGCAGCCGGTTTTCTATGGAGCAGATTATTGAGATTGTAAAGAGATGTCTTTAGGATTCTTTTTTCTGAAAATTTTTTTCTGAAAAATGTTTTTACGCTTTGGAAGCGTAAGTGAAACCGCAGGGGAGGGGAAGCACTCGTAGTTGCGAAAGGCCGTTTCCCCTCCCCTGCACCCCTTCCCTCAGGCCCCGCTAGAAATCGTACGTTTTGGTCATGTTACGTTACTGACAGGGCGATGGATTCTGCGTTTGTTTAAAACGCCAGGCTGTGCCGATCTCATCGGCATAACACCTTTCAACAAGAAGACGTATCCTTCCCAACATTCCAACACATTGAGCAACACCAAAATATTTATTGACCAGACGCATCCTTCCCACACTTCCAACTCATTGAGCAACACCGAAATATTAACTATTAATTTTTCAACAAGCAGACATATTCTTCCCACACCTCCAACTGCGGACGCTCAACTCATCAAAACGTAAGGACAGGACACCACGCGTCCGCTTCCACCTCTCCGGCTGAAACGTCAGCCGGGGAAGTGACAGTCCTCCGGGCTGCTACGGAGAAGGGGTGATGATGGTTAGGTTGCGGGAGACGGCGTTATTGCGGAAGGGCCCAGCTGTTTGAGCCGAAGGCGAGTTCTGGACCCTTCCGCAATGGTTTTAGCCGGCTCACGGAACCTTAGCAGCATCCCCCGACGGAGTCCGGCCCGGAGGACTGTCACTTCCCCGGCGTCCGTTCACCAATATACTCTTTCAAAAACTCATATATATCCCCCTCCAACGGCGGACACCCCTCCACATAATTCTGAAACTTACAGGTACAGTGTCCCACACCAAGCACTCCCGTCTTACCACGATACCCCTGTCCGATACAGATCTTTTCATCCAGCTTCTCAAAAAGCCCCTCTTCCTTCAGCATCTCCAATGCCGGGATCAGATACCCGTAGCAGGCACTGCAGGATTCCACTTCCTCTACGGCATCCGCAAGCTCCACAACCTTTCTGGATATCGGCATCCTCTGATCCGCACCATCCTCCAGAAATCTGACATCTGCTTTGGAAATATCTGAGCAGCCCACGCCAAGCTCACCTGCCAGCTTCACATAAGGAACCTCAGCTACCTCATAATGCATCATCTGACACACATATGCATCCACAAGAACCGGATCACAGGCAGCCATCACCCGGTTCATCACGACAGGATTTCCGCCATCCTCAAAATCCAGATCCCCGCAGATATTATCCACAACAATAAAGTCCTGCTGTATCCCCATATTCAGATGAGCAATGGGTTTATGAAGCCCCAGAGAATGAAACCGTCTCTTTTCCTTATTTGGGATCAACCCCTTCATATTCTTAAGGGCACAGGTGATCTTTGTCTGACAATGGCCTTTCAATACCGGAACATTGATCAGAAAATCAATCTCCTTTACCCGCTCACAGACATTCAGCTCCATTCCACCGCAGTCCACAGAAATACCCTTATCCTTCTGCATATCCCAGAACGGCACCTGATACTCTTCCTCAAGCCTGTCAAAGCCACAGGTCTCAAAAGCCTCCCTTGTCTTATCTCCTACCCAAGATCCCTCCAGCATCACCATATCCCGGAAGCCATGCTCCTTCAGATACTCGATAATTCCTGCAACCACTTCCGGATGAGTCGTTGCACCCCAGGAAGCCTCTGAAGGAGAAACCAGATTCGGCTTGATCCCGATCTTTTTCTTTCTGTCCCCGATATGAGACTGAAGATCCGCTTTTTCCAGAAGCTCCTTTGTCATTCTTTTATATTCCGTACCACTGGTAATAAAAATCTGATTTTTATCCATAATTATCAAAATTCCTTTCTTTCTGCAATGTGAATGTTGATCCAGATCCACACCAAAGCCCTGCAAAGCTTTTATCATCAGATGAGCCAGACAAAACAGCCGACAAATACAGCAGTCATCACATGCATCACAATCATAAAAAATACCCTCTCTACCGGTTTCCCGATAAAAAGGATATTTTATCCGACACAGCATTCTCGTATTATCTTTCGATCTTTGCCCCGTTCCACCATGGAAATTCACGGTTCAGCCATTTTCCTGCAAGCTCACTCCATGGTTCACAGGCTCTTGCGATCCCTCTGCCGTTTTCGTTGGCAGTCAGCTCATTTGCCAGGCCGATCCCATGGGGTCCCTGCGGAAAAACATGATACTCCACTGGAATGCCCTTTTTATAGAGTGCCTGAACAAAGAGAAGTGTATTATCCAGCAGCACCGTCTGATCCTCAAAGGTATGCCAGATAAAGGCTCTGGGTGTATCTTCCGTAACCTGAAATTCCAGAGACATCCGATCTTTCAGCTCCTCATAACGATCTCCCAGAAGATTTCGAAAGCTTTCTTCATGACCAGCTTCCCCTGAAGTGATCACCGGATAATTCAGGATCATGCCATTGGGACGGATCCTCTCGTTTTCCATTCCCATGATCCCTGCAAGCTCCTCCGTATTCCAGAATACTCCCAGAGAAGCTGCCAGATGGCCTCCTGCCGAAAAACCGGACACAATGATCTTATTCTTTTCAATATGCCACTTATCACTGTTCTCTCTGAGAAGAGCTACTGTTTTTGCTAGCTGACGGAGAGCCACCGGATATCTGGCAGGTGCCACACTATAACGAAGTACCACTGTGTGATAGCCCATTCCCATAAACCGGACAGCAATGGCTTCTGCCTCTCTGTCAGAAGTCATGCCATAAGCTCCGCCCGGACAGATCACTATGACCGGACGCTTCTGTCCCGGATAGAGTTCTTCCGACTCCTGCCAGAAATAGGTCTCTATCCATGCCTCATTATAGTCCTTTGTTTTTTCTTCGATCACAATTCTTTCGTTGATCATTCCGACTTTCCCTTCTTCATTTCATTGCTTCTCTGATCGCTGCAAGAAGTTCATCGTACTCTTCGTAAGCCGGAATTTCCGGATGATCTGCACGAATCTGCTCTGTACTGCGGAAAAGGAAGCCTGCTTTGCTTGCCTGGATCATTCCAAGATCATTGTAGGAATCTCCACTTGCGATAGTCTCAAATCCCATGGACTGCAGTGCCTTCACAGTTGTCAGCTTGGATTTCTCACAGCGCATCTTAAAGCCTGTGATCTCTCCGTTCTCTGCTACTTCCAGGGAATTACAGAAAAGTGTCGGCCGTCCAAGCTTCTCCATCAGCGGAGTTGCAAACTGTGTAAAGGTATCACTGATCAGTATCACCTGGGAAAAGGATCTCAGCTCATCCAGAAATTCCTTTGCTCCCGGAAGGGGATCAATCTTTGCAATAGTCTCCTGGATCTCTTTCAGTCCAAGACCATGCTCTTTCAGAATTCCAAGTCTCCAGTTCATCAGCTTATCATAATCCGGCTCATCACGGGTTGTTCTCTTGAGTTCCGGGATTCCGCTTGCCTCTGCAAATGCGATCCAGATCTCCGGTACCAGTACACCTTCTACGTCCAGGCATGTAATATACATCTTTCATATCCTCCTCTTGATCCAACTTACCGTTGATATTTCACAGAGTCTGACTTCTTCCGGCTGTCAGAACTCTTTAATCTTTTAGCGCTTTACCCTGATATTACCATATGCTCTCAAGGTCTGTAAACAGTTTTATTTTTTCTTCTTTTCCGATTCATAGATCTTCAGCTCTTTCAGTGCTTTTTCCCCAAGAGGATACAGCATGAAAATATTAAAGATCGTCATCAGGCCGATTCCTACATCTCCCAGATCCCATACAAATGTGTAAGCCGCGATCCCACCGATAAACAGCATCACCAGTGCCAGCACCTTATATCCTGTCTGTGAACCCCAGTTATCACCGAAAAGATAAGCCACATTGCCTCTTGCATAAAACAGGATTCCCAGGAATGTGGAAAAGCTGAACATAAACAGTGTTGCAGCAATAAAGATCACTCCAAACTGCCCCATATGATAATGCATGGCAGTCTGAAGAAGTTCCATTCCGGAAAGCCCCTGTACCAGATCTTCCGGGGCCAGAAGCATGATCATAGCTGTACAGCTGCAGATTACGATCGTATCCACAAATACACCCAGGGCCTGGACAAATCCGGCTTTTACCGGACTGTCACATTCTGCTGCCGCTGCTGCACAGGGAGCGGAGCCGCTTCCCGCCTCATTGGAAAACAGACCTCTTTTTACTCCGATTCATCAGCACGACGCCAAATCCGCCGGCAACAGCCTGACGAAATCCGAAAGCTTCTTCAAAAATCCGTTTAAATACTCCCGGCATACTTCCAAGATTTGTAAATATAATAAACAGCGTGATCACAAAATAAAGCACTGCCATCACCGGCACCAGAAGATCCAGAACTTTAACCGTTGCATTCTTCCGAAGCACGATCACAGCTGCGATCACTACCAGCACGATGGTAGTATACATCGGCGGAATATCAAAAGCATTTTTGAAAGACGCCGTGACGGAATTGCTGATAACCTGACTGATCCCACACCAGCAGATCAGGCCGGAAATGGCAAACAGAACGGAAAGCAGAACCTTTTTTCGTTTTCTGCCCTGTTTTTCTTCCCAGTAACGGTGGATATAGTAGGCAGGACCGCCCCTGTAGCCACCATAAAGAGGATCCTTTTCTTTATAGAGCTGTGCCAGGGTTGCTTCGATAAAAGCAGTAGAGGAACCGATCAGCGCCGTGATCCACATCCAGAATACCGCTCCTGCACCTCCTGCTGAGATCGCAGCTACCACACCGACCAGGTTTCCCATTCCCACACGGGTAGCTGTAGATACGATCAGCGTCTGAAATGCTGAAAGATTATTTTTGTCACTTTTCTTTTCTGACAGGGCTCGTACCATATCCGGAAAAAGACGGATCGGCAGAAGCTTTGTCCTAATGGTAAAATAGATACCGGTCGGAATCAGAAGCAGGATCAGAAGTGAGATTCCCAGCGTACTTCCTCCCGGAAGCGGGATCCTTATCAGATCTCCCCACAGAAATGTATAGACCTTTTCGATCATTGTTACTATCATGTTACTGTTTCCTTTCCCAAATCACCCCATGTGATCGTTTTGTTCTCTTTTTCTGCCCGTTGTTTGTATTTATTTCTGCAACGTTTTAAACGGGCAAAGCGTGTCTTTCATTATAATAGCTTTCTGTTTGTATGTAAAGAAAAATCCCGAATCTTTCGATCCGGAATTTTTTTGTATTGGTAACTTTTCTGTTATTCGACAGATTTCTGATATCTGTCTATTTTTATGAGCATAGCTGCATTTTACTCTCAGCCAGCCAGGTGGAACATCTCGATCAGGAATATCCAGCTCATTCCATAGTATGTTATCACGGCTACAAGGTCATTCATCGTAGTGATCAGAGGACCTGAGGCTACTGCCGGATCCACACCAACCTTTTTGAAAAACAGCGGTATGCAGGTTCCCACTGCACTGGATACCAGCATGGCCACCAGCAGGGATAATCCGATACAGCCGGATACCGCATAGGCAAATACGAGTGTTTTTCCTTTGAATAAGAAAATATACAATCCGATCAGTACAAAAGACAGAATGCCGAGCAAACCACCGTTGCAAAGACCAATCCGCATTTCCTTCAGCACAAGCTCTGCTTTCTGTCTGCCCGTCAGCGTTTCATCCATCAGTACACGGATGGTTACAGCCAGGGACTGGGTTCCAACATTTCCTGCCATATCCAGGATCAGAGACTGAAAGCACATGATGATCGGCAGACAGGTAACTACTTTTTCAAACATTCCCACAACAGAAGATACCACCATACCAAGGCCCAGAAGAACGATCAGCCAAGGCATTCTTTTTTTCATGCTTCAAAAAGAGGTTCTTTCAGATCTTCCTCTGCAGTCAGACCAGCCAGCTTTGCATAATCCTCTCCCATCTCATCGTCTACCAGATCGATGATCCCTGCGGATGTGATCACTCCAAGGAAACGATTGTCATCGTCCAATACAGGAATGGAATCTTCAGAATAATCCTTCAGCCGTTCCATACAGTCGTCGATCTGCTCAGTACCATACACATATGGATAGGAAGTTACGATCAGCTCTTCCATAGGGTGGTCCTGTCTTGCTGTGATCAGATCCTTCAGATCCAGGGCTCCATAAAAACTCCCCCTCTGTCCGTCACTGCAAAGATCGTAGAAATATTATCATTATCTGCCGCCTGGGAAACCAGCTCACTCATGGCCTGCTTTACGGTCAGGTTTTCACGGATCACAATGCAGTTCGTTGTCATTCTGCTTCCGATCTCATCCTCATCAAAGGAGCGGATCATTTCAATATCTTTCCGCACCTGTTCATCCAGCAGCTGGATCAGAAGCTTGCGTTTTTCTTTATCGATCTGCTTTAAAACATCTGCCAGGGCATCTGTTTCCATTTTGGAAAGAATGGCTGCCGCTTTTTTTACATCCATCTCTTCCAGATATTGTACAGTTTCTTCTTCCTCCAGATATTCAAAAACATCTGCCAGCATACTGCTTTCCAGGATACGGTATAGTCTGCTGCGCTCCGCAGTGCTTAATTCTCTTAATACTTCCGCCAGATCGTTTTCGTGGAAATCCTGCAGCCTTTCACTTAAAACTGCCGGAGAAACACTGCTTCGGATCAGACTCAGAATATCTTTTTGAAAAATCCTGATTTCTTTTTGTCATTTTCTCATCCTCCTCACATAGTTTCGCACAAAACACGCACACCAAAAACAGACATGTTAAAGCATGTCTATGTGCTGTTTGATTTTCGATTGTGTTTCCTTGGGATTTGAGTATAAAGCGAAATGAATTTATACATGATCGCCTTACTGTAAGATTCTCAGAATGAGAAGAATGAAAAAGATATCTATTATAATCCTGCTACAATTATAATGTAATAATATCGTACAGATTCTGATGGCACCGATACATCCTGTCAAATATATCCTTCTGATATACAGACATAATATTCTCACAGATATTCTGTACACTTAAAACAGAATGGAACAGCCTCATCCCTCTCTGTTTTTTTCCATCTTTCACTCCGAGAGCTACAACTTCGCCCATGAGAATCACAACTGTCCATTCTGTTCACCTGCCTTTTTTTCTTAAAATATCTTATCAACCCGGCCATTATAACGTTCCCGGCTGGGTTTTGTCAACCGGATTTATGGTTAAATTTATTGTAAATCCGGGTAAATTTTTATGCTTCACAGAGGAGGATGTTTATGCAGCAGCATTTGCGTTGATCGTATCAATGACTTTTTTTATTCCAAGCCAAACACCCATATCTGTAAAGATTTCCGAAATGCTCCCACGATCCGTAAACGGAGATTCCAGCAAAACAGAAAGATCCTTCATCATTCCATTATGAACAATATACTCAATGATCTGATTTACAAAATAAATCTGCCTGCTGTCCAGATTTACATCCTCAAGATACTTTGAAAAAGCTTCCTTTGCTGCATTCATATCAAGACCTACCATTTCTCTGACAAATTCTCCCAATGGCTTTCTGCCAAATTCTGCTTCATAATCCTCTTTTGTACCAAGCTCGCTCCAGAGAATTTTTTCCAGTTCAGCTACATCTTTTTCTGTAAGTGACTGATTCTTTTTCAGCTTAGCTATTACATGGTTATCCTGATGCTGTCGGACATAATATTCTACTCGTACTTTATAATTTTCCAGATCATCGTTTTCCAATTCTGCTTCTTTCCATTCCGTTGAAAGAATTTCGTCTGTAAAATTGGTCATATATTTATTCCTGCTCTTATCCGGAATATACTTCATAAGATCTCTCAGATTTTCCCTGATATTTTCAAATTCATCGATTCCTGCATTTTCCACATAATCTGTGTGCAAAATCTGATCGATCAGCTCTGTCTGTGCCTGAATCTCCGGTATATTTGCCACTCCGGCAATTCCGGAAACCTTTTTTAAAAGATCTTTTCGCGCACTTGTATATTTCTTTTCCAACCAGAGATGCAAGTTCTATTCCATACATAAGTGCATCAAAACGTACTGCTGTTACTTCATCACTTTCAGGCAAAATCAAGGGTGCAACCTCTTCCCGTACAAGTAAAGTATCTTCATAAGTAAGCATCTGATAGTTCGACTCTTCTGAATATAATTCTACATATTTCAAATGTTGGCGAACTGTAAAACTATCTCTTGGGAGCTCTTTTACTTTTTCAGTCATGTGCTTTACAAGTGCAGTCCTGTACGCAGTTAATTTATCTGTCTGATATTTAATATCCTGAAGCTTGTACGAAATCTCAAACTGAAGATTAAAAACTGCACTTTGCAACGCCATCAGATTTGCGCTTGCCTTTCCTTTATTCATTCGGAAAAACTCAAAATTCCCACAGAAATCAAAAATGTAAAACTTTTTCTTATCTTCCCCATCCAACAATCCCGGGCATAGTCTTGTTCCTCGTCCGATCATCTGCCAGAATTTTGCTTTACTCATAACTTTCTTAAAGAATACAAGATTAAGAACTTCAGGTACATCAATTCCGGTATCTAACATATCTACAGAAATTGCGATCTGCGGTAGTTTTTTCGGATCTGAAAACTCATCAATTGCACTCTGTGCATATTTCATTCTGTTATCGATCACCATAGCATAATTCTTTAAATGCGGATATTCCTTATTAAAAATCTCAAGGATCTTTTCCGCATGATCATGATTTTTCGCAAAAATAATTGTTTTTCCAATCTTCTGTCCGTATTCAATTTTAATTCCATCTCTCATCAGGACATGAAGAATTTTTTTAATGGTATCTTCGTTAAAAATCCAGGTATTCAATGCAGCCGAATTTATCGCTTCCGGAAGCTTTCCATTTTCGTCTTCAAAAGTATTTTCATAGATTTCTTTATCTGCTTCTGAAAGTTCATCATATACAATTCCCTGATCAATAAATTTCACCCTGGATTCTACCGAAAGATAATCAACCAGATATCCATCCTTAACCGCCTGCGCCAGATCATATCCATAAGTGGGATCTCCGTTTGCCAGTTCAAATACTTCATATGTATTTTTGTCAATCTCATCTTTCGGTGTTGCGGTAAGTCCTACAAGCAGTGCATCAAAATATGTAAAAATATCTTTATACTTATTATAAATAGATCTGTGCGCTTCATCACAAATGATCAGATCAAAATGACCACAGGTAAAAACTTTTCCTTCTTTATCATTTATCGTATCAATACAGTTTATCATGGTCTGATATGTGGAGAAAACACATCGCGACATATAATTATTCTTTTCTTCAACCAGATTTGTACAGGAAAAATTCTGCATCCAGTTTACAAAACTTCTTTTCGCCTGTGTTACCAGTGAATTTCTGTCCGCCAGAAAAAGTATATTCTTCACCCAGCCCGCATCAACCAGTACCTTGCACAAAGCCATTACTGTTCTGGTTTTTCCGGAACCTGTGGCCATAACAAGTAGGGCTTTTCTCCGATTCTTTTCATCAAAGCTCTGGCATACTGCTTTTATCGCGGCTTCCTGATAATAGCGGTCTGCTATCTTTTTATCTACAGAAATATTTTGCAAGGCTTGTACGCATACTCCAAAAGGTTAAACCATTTCTCCAGATCCCGTTTGGAATAAATAACTGAACATTTTCTTTCCGGATATTGTCCGTCTATGATCCGGGTTTCAAAACCATTGGTAAGGAAAATTACCGGACGTCGTTCATATTTCTTTTCCAGCAGATCTGCGTAAAGTTTCGCCTGCTGCCTACCCTCAGCAATATCCTTACAGGTACGTTTTGCTTCTATAATTGCCAGAGGTTTATTCATATCATCATAGAGAACATAATCAATACGTCCAATCCCTGATTTATTCGGCATTCCTGTCACAGTCATCTCATTTAACCAGTCTTTTCCCTGTGTCCATCCTGCATCAATGAGCATGGAATCTATGTAAAGTTTTCTGGTTTCATATTCAGACAGATCCAGAGGTTTCGGAACATATGTCTGCTGCTGTTTCTCGTGGCGTGCGGACAGTTCTTCCCTGAGAAAAGTATTTTCTGCCATCAGTTTTTGTAGATCCAGTTCCTGCTGGGCAGTTTTTTCTTGTTCTTTCAGAAGTGTTTCCTTTGCTTTTCTGGCTGTTTCCCTGGATGCCTTTGCCTTCTCAATTCTGCCATCAATAATCGATTTGTCAAATGGATGTTCCTGATACTGTTCTCCATAACAATATGCAACGTAATCTAAAAAAATCGACAGATTTTCAAGACAGAGCATCGCTGCATCTCTGCCAGGTTTTTTATTGCTATGTGCCACACTGTTTCCACATCTGCGGATATAATCCATCCGTTTCCAAAGATCCGGACCCACTAACTGTCTGAATTCCTCTGTATTCATCAAAGTGTGAAGGTTATCCTGGTACGGAATCTGCAAACTGTTCTCCACAGAATATAACCATTTCACAGCAAATTCCATAGCCCGCCGGCTGTTAAGAATACTCGCATCCGGATCTGCTAATATAATTTTCTCTGCAGAGATGGCAACATTCGCAAATGCAGAGAATTTTGATTCATTTTTTAAGTAATCAAAGTTTGTTACCATTGTGAAACCTCCCTCTTTAGCGTTTTATTTTATAATTGTACTTATCAACTACAGTTATCAAGGAATCCTTGATAACTGACTTTATTTTTGTCTCAAGATATGCCAACATCTTTCAGCCATTTCGTTTACAACATTCTGTTTTCCCGATACGATTCAAATATATATGACGGATTTTCGTAATATACACTGCTGTTGTAGTCATCAATTTTTGCACTGATGAAGGAATTGTATACTTTTATTAAAGCATCTACGATTCCAATATTTTCATCTGCAGCAACCATTTTTATCAGCCGCTTATATACCTTTCCAATGTCCCAATGTGATGGGATGCTGTATTTACACTCACCTACATTGTCAAAATTTCCTTCTTGTATTCCTGCTTCTTCAATAAAATCATCACTGACTCTGTCAATGTTATCACAATGGTAGACATCTGCGAGGTCATAGATTTTATCAATTCTCTGCTTTCCAAGCTTATTTACAACGTCTGCCCGTGTATTCTTTGTTTTCCGTGCAATGTAATCGATCAGGCTGCATGTGTAAAATAAATCGTTATCTTTTTTGCTTTCCCGTCCTTCTCCTATCACTACCACTTCCCCTTTCTATCCAAAGTACTGTTGCATGAGACTGTCGAATAATTTTTGTGTTTCATCCAGTGCTTTTTGCACTTTAACTTTTGATTTGTCGACTTGTTTGACGAAATCAGAGAATTCATCTTGTTGGTCTCTCTTTGCAATTGGAATTTTAAATGCTTTAATCATACCCAAATTAAGATTCTTCTGACGTACACCTCTCCTCTGCGATAAAAAGTATTCTTTCATCATCTGCAATTCATAATATAACCAAATAATATTTACCTCATCGTTTGGGGTTATACATGCGCACGCCTGATTCGACGCTGAATCCTCCTTCAAAATTCCCATCTTGAATGCTGCAGTATCATACATTCCAATTAGTAAACTTCCTGCTTTAAATAATTTTGTAGCACTCTTTTCAATTGCTTCTTCAGTTATTTTTTCAACAGAACCTTCGAGAAAGAGTGTATTTAATTCGCCTGCTGAATACCAATCTATATTGCCTTCAAAGTACTCTGGTACTGTTCTAGAAGGCGTACCACCACTTGCCCAATTACCTAACTCATTAAGACTTCTAATCGGAAGATCATTCGTATTATAAACTGGATTTCCAAACAGTTCGACAAATCGGGCTTTAACTAATGTATCAAATTTTTTTAATTCTTGTTTTCGATTTTCAATAATATTAACTACTTTCAAGAGTATATCTGCTATTTCTTTCTGTTTTTCAGCTGAAGGAAAAGGAATTTTAATATTATCAAAATCTCTCTTTATAATATGCTTCATGGTAGCCCCATGCATTTTAGCTTCCATCTCTTTCAAATTATACTCAACAGCAAATACGAAATATTGCTCATTCACTTCAATCTTATCAAACGCGACTTTAAAGATATGCTGATTTAAGAGGGCTTTTCCTCGGTTCCAAATATATACTCCGAGACTAGCTGACCAAGAAATCAAGACATCTCCATTATTAATTTCAACTTTTTTAGGGTATTCTCCATTATAAAAACCCACATCATAAGAATTCCCTGTAAGATCTTGAATTCTAATAATGGGAAGTCCTTCAGTACCACGATCTTCTGGCTTAAATGCATATCCATTTATATATGTAGCAATATCACCCAACCGTTTTTGTTCCATCATTTATTCCCACCACAAACCCGAATTTTCGAATCTGCTATCCTTTCTTCTATAATCCCAACAACCGTTCCAACTCATCCATTTCTTTTCCAATCTCCAGCTCCAGTTCCCGGATATTGGCCATGATTTCTGATGTTGGCGGATATTCCACCGGAGTGTATTCGATTTCTTTGTATTTATTGATACTGAGATCATAATCATTCTCCACAATATCTTTTTTCGGTACCATAAATGACTGATCTGTTCGTTTCCGTTCCACTTCTTTATCAAGGTTTTTGAAACGCTCTATAATATCTGGAATGTCATTCTCCGTAACCGGAGTACGTTTATCGTCCAGACTGAAGCCATCTGCTTTCATGTCATAAAACCACACCTGATCGGTTCCGCCATGTTCTGTTTTTGTAAAAATAAGGATTGCTGTGGATACTCCTGCATAAGGTTTAAATACACCGGAAGGCATGGATATTACAGCTTCCAGTCTCTGATTTTCAACAATTTCTTTTCGGATGGATTTATGTGCCCGTGATGATCCAAAAAGTACACCATCTGGTACAATACAAGCGCATCTTCCTCCAATTTTCATAATCCTCAAAAACAAAGCCAGAAATAAAAGTTCTGTTTTCTTTGTCTTACAAATCTTAAGAAGATCTCCAGAAACGGACTCTGCATCCAGGCTTCCTTTAAAAGGTGGGTTTGCCAGCACAAGAGAATACTGATCTTTATCTGCATTCTGATCAGATAAGCTATCCCGATACTCAATATAAGGATTTTCTATTCCGTGAGTCATCATATTCATGGCTCCAATACGAAGCATGGTGCGGTCCATATCGTATCCATGAAACATATGATTCATGTAATGATCTTTTTTCTGCTTATCATAAAAAATTTCTTCTTTTCTTTTTTCCTTCAGATATTCTCCTGCTGCAACCAGAAAACCTGAGGTTCCACATGCCGGATCACAGATAATTTCATCGCTGGACGGGTCCATCATCTCAACCATCATCCGGATAATATGTCTTGGTGTACGGAACTGTCCGTTTCGTCCGGACTGAGCTATTTTTGAAAGAAGATATTCATATACATCTCCTCTGACATCTGCTGTCTGGATTTCATTCATAAGTTTGTAAATTTCATCCAGAGAATCCACCACTTTGGATAAAAGGAGTGGTGTCGGAATCTTAAAGATCGCATCATCCATATATTTGGAATATGCACTGTTTTTATCATTATGAAGATTTTTTATAAACGGGAACACCCATTCCTGCATGATCATATACATTCTGTCTGCCGGAAAGTCATGGAATACGGACCATTTCAGCTGGCTTCCATCAATTGTTCTCTCACCTATTTTTACTTCTCCGGAAAAAATACTCTGAAATGGCAAACCAAGCATTGCACTTT
>ENA-OQBV01000855-OQBV01000855.1-human-gut-metagenome-genome-assembly--contig:-NODE-855-length-16685-cov-3.145730_pt1 | contig 16685 bp, 21 predicted proteins | sample MGYA00242750_ERZ504559 | MGnify/ENA primary metagenome ERZ504559 (study PRJEB26092, sample SAMD00036230) | human gut metagenome | host: Homo sapiens | study: EMG produced TPA metagenomics assembly of... | reverse complement strand
AGAAGCCATGCTTGACAATATCGCTGACATCATTGGACTTCCCTTAATACTCCACTTCCAACTCCGTACAGAAGAGACTTCCGCTCAGATGAAGCCTCGTTTCAACTTGCTCGATATCATATTCAAAACGATCCACCTTCACAGATGATAGAGGATGTGAAATTCCAGTGCTATCCATGACACAGCCGTGAGGAAGTCGGATATGAACTTCACCAAACTTAGCATCAAGATGAACTGCTACCTGACTTGATGCAAAGCTGGCTTGACTCAAAATCCAGCCACAGCTCACCGAAAGCCATATTCATATCAACCGTTTCGACTTCTTGAGAATAGATGCGATACCTATCCTCAGCCATATATGTCTTAACAGAAATATGTGGTCCTTCTTGGTCGTTCTTATTGACCTTATAGTCTTTAGTGAGACCCTTCTTTGACTACGGCCATATAGCAACTCTAAAGCCAAACCTATTAGAAAGATACCGCTAAAGAGATTCCACTGTGCAAAATCGAGGTCTAACAAGTCATGAACATAGGGTGATAAGAAAGCCAAACCAAGAAAAATGAGGAGAGGTCTTCTATTCAAGATACCAAAACAAAAGAAAGCCACGAAGAAGACCAGATTATAGTTGACCATGATCCAAAAATCTGGAATAAAGGCACTAGCGATAAAACAAGCTGCTAGTAAAAGCAACAAGAAGGACCGAAGATTAAATCGTTCCATAAGAAAACTCCTTTCTAAAGAAATGATTGCAATTTTCCAATTATTTTCACTATCAGTATAGCACTATTTGTAAACGTATTCAATGTTATATTAAAAGGATTTGCAAGAAAAAAAGAGCTTTCGCTCTTTCATCATTTTCAATGTTTGACAGTTACTTGGCCAAAGGATACTGAACCTGTTAGAGAAACTGTAGTGCTAGACAAGTCTCGCTCTCCCAGACTATCGTAGCCTTTCACTCCTGCTAGGCTTGTATGAAGCCCGTGTGCATCCACTTGCCAATCCTTAGGTACTCGAATAATAACCTGAGAAAAATTTGCCTGACCACAATCTGAGGTCGGTCCGTCATAAACTGAGCCTGACGCAAATCTAAAGTCAAACGTCCAAAATCGGCATTGGCATAGACAGTTTCGAGGTTTTGTGAAGTCACCACCTGAACAGACTCTGAAAATAAGGTCTTAGCAAAAATCTCTCGCTCATGCTCTTTAGAAACCTTGTAAGAAAAGTTCTTCTTATAACTTGGCTTGCTCAAACGGTCCACTGCAATTCCCAAGATAAGAATCCCTACAAAGAGAGTCCATTCCGAATAGTCCAATCTAAAGAGGTCATGGATATAGGTCGACAGAAAAGCCATCCCCAAGAAAAAGAGAAATTTTCCCTTAGATTGCCAGCTCAAAAGCACAAAAAGCAAGGCCAAAATCAACTTATAATTAAAAGCCAAATACAAATCTGGAATAAAAGCTGTTGCGATAAAATAGGCTGCAATGATAAGTAAGGTAATAACACCTGAATTAAAGCGTTTCATAACAAGTCCTCCCTAAATCCTGTCCTTGAGTTTTTCCACAAAAAGGTAGGCTGCTGGACAGAAAAGCGTATTTTTTATAGTCAGATGATTGATCTGATAGATTTTCTTACGATCCGTGTGAGGAAAGGCTGCACAAGCCTTAGGACGGACATCATAAATATCACAGAGATTATCAGGCCCTAAAAAAGGACAAGGCATAGACTTGAAGACCTTGTCGCCATCCTCATCTACCTGCAGGTACATCTCTTCGAAGGCAGGTAATTTCATTCGAAAATGCTTGGCAATGCGAGTAATGTCCTGCTCTGTGAAGTCGGGACCAAGCGTCTTACAACAATTAGCACACTGGGTACAATCAATCTCCTGAAAGACTTCATTGTGCACCTCCTGAACAATCTTATCTAAATTTTTAGGAGCCTTCTTCTTGAGTTGTGCTAGAAACTTACGGTGCTCCCCCTGCTTTTGACGTGCCAATTCCTCATAACGTTTGACATCAATAGTCTGTGACATGTGTTTTCTCCGATAATTTATAATTCTGTCATCTATTATAGCATAAAAGAAATAGAGCCTAGCTTGAACTAGACTCTATGTAAGTCACATTGATACGATTCTACGATAAGAACGCGACGTTAGGACGAAAACCATGATATAAGCTAGGAAGAAAACACCACAAACAATGATAGTGACCACTAACATAAGATCTGGATTGAGAACTCCAATGATACGCACAATCAAACTGATCATATGATAAGCAAAGGCCAAGTGAATAAAGGCAAAAATCAAAGGGAGGAAGAAGACGGTAAGAACTTGCTTACGAATGGTTTGCTTGACTTGAAGGTCGTCCAAACCAATCTTTTGAAGAATAACAAAGCGCTCACGATCCTCATAACCTTCGGAAATCTGTTTATAGTAAATCACAAGAACTGTGCCAAGCATGAAGATGATGGATAGGAAGATACCAATAAAGAAGGTTCCGCCAACAAAGCCATTTACCATCCCTTCTGCATCATATCGGCTGTTTGCAGAGAAGTAAGACTCAGGGACACCTGTAGTTTGTCCAGCTAACTGTTTTGTTGCTTCACCTGCTATTTGGTCTAGCAAATCTAAATTTTTCTTGGCATCATGTGTAGGGTCCTTAACGTTAACACCAACATAAGTAGCTTGCGCTATTGATGTCCCTTTCATTGATGACTCAAAAAATCTTGATATCTGGTACAACTAAGTAACTATAATCTGACACAATAATCTTATAGATATTTGGTACTTTTTTATTGATAAAGTCACCAATTTGCCTATGAATCTGGTAGTTCTTACCATCTATTGACAGACTCTTTTGCGTCTTCAATGTTTTATTCTTAGTGTATAAGGCAATTTGATTAGAACTGAGATTGAGTTCTTTCCCTGTCAATTGCTTAAAGGTTTCTTGAGAGAAGACCAGAACAATTGATTTTGGAACAACTTTTCTTTCATTTTTAGTAAAAACGGTTAACTTATTAGTTTCTTGATTTTTTATACCAAACAAAAGATAAGAGACAGCTACTTCTTCATTTGCTTGCTCACCTGTTTTGATTAAGAAATCATCCATAAGCTTTTTAGTGCTTGTAAGGTCAACTTTATTGCCCGAAACTGAATAATCATGCGGAGCAGAACTCGCCAGATAGTCTTTTTTTCCAGCATAGATACTTGCAGCACCTACAAGCGTCACGAGAACCATACTTGAGAGGATAGCAATGGTTGCAAGCCCAACTGCATTTTTCTTCATCCGAAAGACAAGGTTGGAAATGGAAATCATATTATTAGGCTTGTAATAGTAGCTTTTCTTCTTTTTCAAGAGTTGCAGAACTACTGTTGTCCCGGCATTAAAGAGAAGATAAGTTCCTAGAATAACTAGTAAAACAGCCAAGAAAAAACTCATAATAGCTATTACTGGATTCTGAACAGAAAGAGCAAGGTAGTAACCATATCCCATAGCCCCGAGGCCCAACAGGGTTTGAATAACTAGGAACCGTCCCTTTTTTTCACCCTTAAGGCCATCTTTAGTTAATTGTAAAGGATTAAGCCGTAGCAATCGAAAACCATTTACCAAAACCAACCAACTAAAGATACAAGCAAAGATGACAAGAACAATAGGAATTGTCATTACTTGAAAGGTCGAAACTAAACCAGTACTTTCACCGATAAGCCTTTGAAGAAAAGCATAAATGAGTTTATCGAAAAGTGCCCCCACACCTATACCTAGAAGCAAAGTCACAAAACTCATAATCACTGTTTCTTTTAGAATCATACTAAAGAGATGACGCTTCTCTAAGCCTAGCACACTATAGAGACCAAGCTCCCTTGAACGATTTTTCATAACAAAGCTATTGGCATAAAGAACAATAATTCCAGAGGATAGGGCGACAATTCCAAGTCCCATCCCCAAAACCATCTTGATAGGATCTGAACCAGTTAAGTCATCCAGATGTGGATTAAGCGTTAAAGATGTAAAAATATAGGTAATGGCAATAGCCAGAATGGTTGCTAAAGCAAAAGGATAATAAAGCTTACGATTTTTTATGAGATTGGACAAAGCCAGTCTATTGGTTAGACGAAACATATTAGTTCACCTCACTTGCCATTGCAGTTAGTGTATCGGAAATTTCTTGGAACATTTGATGTTCAGACTTATCCCCTTTGAAGATTTGATTATAAAGAATACCATCCTTGATAAACAAAACACGCTGCGCTCGACTGGCGGCCGCTGTCGAGTGAGTTACCATGAGAATGGTCTGACCGCTGGTATTGATAGCATCAAAGACATCTAAGAGTGCCGCTGAAGATTTGGAATCCAGAGCACCTGTTGGCTCATCTGCTAAGAGGATTTCTGGTTGAGTGATGATTGCACGCGCAACCGCAACCCTTTGTTTTTGCCCACCTGAAATTTCATAAGGGTACTTCTCCAGTAAGGAATGAATTCCCAGTTGACGACTGATTGCATCTACTTGTGTCATCATTTGCTTAAGTGGACGACGAGAAAGAACCAAAGGTAGCAGGATATTATCTTTAATTGATAGGGTATCTAAAAGATTGAAATCTTGGAAAACAAACCCTAATCTTTCACGACGGAAGCTAGAAGCATCCTTGTTTTTGATGGTTGCTGTGTCCTTACCATTCAGATAGACACGCCCTGCTGTTGGTTTATCAAGCATGGCAAGAATGTTGAGCAGGGTTGATTTTCCTGACCCGGACTCACCCATGATTGCAACATAGTCACCTTTATCAACCGTAAAATGGATATCTTTAAGGGCTTCAACCTGATTTCCTTTGAAACGTGTTTTATAGATTTTTTTAACATGTTGAACATCTAGTAATGTCATAATAAGCTCCTTTATTTAATAGATTTGGAAGAGATTTTAGGAACCTCTTACTTAACTTCTGATACCATTTTATAGAAAAAGCAAGGTCTCAACCATAACCCTTGCTTTCATTTGTGGTCATATTTCTTACACTTTTGTAAGTTATTAATCAATAGCCAACTTCTGCTTTTGAAAATGAATGGAGACTGTGGTTCCTTGGCCTACTTGGGAGCTAATACTAATCTCATGTCCAAGCTGATCAGCAATTTTCTTAGAAAGATAGAGACCTAACCCAGAGGACTGCTGAGTCAGTCGACCATTGTAACCTGAAAAGCCACGCTCAAAAACCCGTAGAATATCACTATTTTTAATACCAATCCCAGAATCTTTAAGATGAAGCCAGTTATCTTTGAAGTAAATTTCAATACCACCGCTTTTTGTGTACTTCAAACTATTTGACAAGACCTGCTCTATGATAACCAAGAGCCATTTTTCATCTGAAACGACCTTAACATCTAAGTCATGTAGATTAATAGTCAATCCTTTTTGAATAAAGAAAAGACTATGTTTTCTAACAACTTCTTTAACCAAGGGTTCTAATGTAACCTGCCTCAACTGCAAATCATCATGAAAATTCTCTAAACGTAAATACTGCAAAACCAAATTGGTATAAGAATCAATCTTGAATACCTCTTGCTCCAAGAGAGCCCTCGTTTTACTATCCGTAACATCCTGAAGCAATAATTGACTGGCTGCTATTGGCGTCTTGATTTGATGCACCCAAAGGGTATAGTAGTCCATCAAATCTGTATAGCGCTTGCGCTCCTCCTCAGTCTGAGACATCTGGCTCTCCCTAGCACTTTCCAAAGCTTGGGCCAGGTAAAATTCTAAAGGACTTGATGGTGTTATTTCCTCATAGAGATAGGCTAAGTTATAAGAGTGATAGGACCTAACCAAGTCCCAAATAACCATGATGATAGTCACAAAGGTCATTATGGTCAAAGCATAATAAAGAATATCTGCCGCCTCTTCAAATAAAAAGGCAAACAAGACCAATATGATTCCATTAAAGACAAACAAAAGATAGAAAGTCAGACGAGACCTAATATGGTATTTGATAAATTGACACTTACCCATCATGACGCAACCCGTAGCCAATACCTTTCTTGGTTTCAATAAAATCCTTCAAACCCACTGCCTCTAACTTCTTACGTAAACGAGCTACATTAACTGACAGGGTATTGTCATCAATAAAGAATCACCTATTCCAAAGCTCCTTCATCAGGTCTTCCCGACTAACGATATCACCAGCATGGTCGAAGAGAACTTGTAAAATCTGAAACTCGTTCTTTGTCAAAGAAACGACCTCTCCCTGATAAACTAAATCCATGGCCTTAAGGTTCAGAATCACACCCATATATTCCAAGAGACTCTGATCCTTACCAAACTCATAAGAACGACGCAAAAGACCTTGAATTTTTGCTAGGAGGACATTTTTGGTCAAAAGGTTTAGTCACAAAGTCATCCCCACCCATATTGATTGCCATAACAATATCCATGGCCTGATCTCTAGAAGATAAAACATAATAGGCACCTTGGAGACCTTACGAATTTCCTGACACCAATGATAACCATTAAATAGAGGTAAACCAATGTCCATAAGAACCAAGTGGGGCTCTACTTTTACAAAAATAGATAATACTTCCATGAAATCTTCAACAAGAACAACTTCGTAACCCCACTGTTCTAGCATTTTTTTGACTTGTTGACGGATAACCTCATCGTCCTCAACTAATAAAATCTTATGCATAACTCAACCTCTTTCATTTCTCACTATTATAACAATAAATACCCCAAGAAACGACCATTCTCAGCAAATCTTACAATAATGTTAGATTGAATTTTCCAACTTTTAAAATAGTGCGTTTTCATAGGAAAAATCCTTTGAGTCTTCAAAGAAAATATAGTATTATAATAGAGTTGATGTTGGTTTATCATCAACCAACGACAGCTTCATCGAATAATGAGAACATTACTTATTTATGTCACGAATCGGCGTGACGTTTCTACAAGGTGCCGTAACACCTAACAATGAGTAAGTCATAAAGTCATCAAAAGATTTTACCGTCTTTTTATGATTTTAAAGGCTTGCTTTGCAAGCCTTTTTCTATTATTCGATGGTTTTGATCTTTGTCAGAGTCTTAATAGAATCTGGGAAAATCAAAATACACTTTAGTTATATTTTTTATAGGAGGTAATATGAAATTACTGGAAGACCGCATTCTCAAAGATGGGAATGTCCTTGGGGAGAACATCCTCAAAGTTGACTCTTTCCTCACTCACCAAGTGGACTTTGACCTCATGCGTGAGATTGGAAAGGTCTTTGCTGAAAAGTTCAAGGATGCAGGCATCACCAAGGTGGTGACTATCGAGGCATCTGGTATTGCTCCAGCCCTCTATGCTGCTGAGGCTTTGGATGTCCCTATGATCTTTGCTAAGAAGGCTAAAAATATCACCATGAATGAAGGTATCCTCACTGCTGAGGTTTACTCCTTCACTAAGCAGGTGACTAGTACTGTCTCTATCGCAAGCAAGTTCCTCACTCCTGAAGATAAGGTTCTCATCGTTGATGACTTCTTGGCTAACGGCCAAGCTGCCAAAGGCTTGATTCAAATCATTGAAGAGGCTGGCGCACACGTCGAAGCTGTCGGAATCGTTATCGAGAAATCCTTCCAAGATGGTCGTGCCCTTCTGGAAGAAGCTGGCTACCCAGTCGTTTCACTTGCTCGTTTGGATCGTTTTGAAAATGGTCAGGTTGTATTTAAGGAGGCAGACATCTAATGCAAAACAAAGAGAAACACTCGCAGGCGGCGGTCCTAGGACTGCAACACCTACTTGCCATGTACTCGGGATCAATCCTGGTGCCAATCATGATTGCTGGAGCCTTGGGGTATTCAGCTCATGAATTAACCTACTTGATTTCAACCGACATTTTCATGTGTGGTGTAGCAACCTTCCTCCAACTTCAACTTAATAAATACTTCGGTATCGGTCTTCCAGTTGTTCTTGGGGTTGCCTTCCAGTCAGTAGCACCACTTATTATGATTGGTGAGAAACACGGTAGCGGTGCTATGTTTGGTGCCCTTATCGTTTCAGGGATTTATGTTATCCTCGTTTCTGGCGTCTTTTCAAAGTGGCCAATCTCTTCCCTTCTATCGTTACGGGATCTGTCATCACAACTATTGGTTTGACCCTCATCCCTGTGGCTATCGGAAATATGGGGAACAACGTTGATAAACCAACTGGTCAAAGCCTCTTCCTTGCAGCTATCACCGTTCTCATCATCCTTTTGATTAATATTTTCACTAAAGGATTTATCAAATCCATCTCAATCTTGATTGGTTTGATTGTCGGTACTGCTATCGCAGCAAGCATGGGCTTGGTTGACTTCTCACCAGTGGCTGCGGCACCTATTGTCCACGTGCCAACACCATTCTACTTCGGAATGCCTAAGTTTGAGTTGTCATCAATCATCATGATGTGTATTATCGCTACAGTGTCTATGGTTGAATCAACTGGAGTTTACTTGGCCCTCTCTGATATTACCAAAGAACCACTCGATAGCACTCGCCTTCGTAACGGTTACCGCGCTGAAGGTTTGGCTGTTCTCCTTGGTGGACTCTTCAACACCTTCCCATACACTGGTTTTTCACAAAACGTTGGTCTTGTGAAATTGTCAGGTATCAAGACTCGCTTGCCAATCTACTATGCAGCTGGTTTCCTTGTCTTCTTGGACTCCTTCCTAAGTTTGGTGCCTTGGCTCAAATCATCCCAAGCCCGGTCCTTGGTGGCGCTATGCTTGTCATGTTCGGTTTTGTTTCTATCCAAGGGATGCAAATCTTAGCGCGTGTTGATTTCGCCAACAACGAACACAACTTCTTGATTGCTGCGGTATCAATCGCTGCAGGGGTTGGTCTTAACGGCAGCAACCTCTTCAACAGCCTACCAAATGCTTTCCAAATGTTCTTCTCAAACGGTATCGTCGTTGCAAGCTTGCTTGCCATCGTCCTCAATGCCATTTTGACCATAACAAAAAAGAAAAATAACACAAGAACACCTGAGTCACTTGACTTAAGGTGTTTTGTCATGCAATAAAACAGATTGAATCCAAGTCATATCTATAGTACAATGAAAATATAAATGTTTGAAAAATTAATTTAGAAAGGAAAACAGAATGCACGAAACACATTCTCTCCGTGAGCGATTTCTTGTTTTCTTCAAGATTTTTGTGCCCATACTGATTTATCAGTTTGCCAACTTTTCGGCAGCCTTTGTGGACACTACCATGACTGGTCAATACGATGCCCTACACTTGGCGGGGGTAGCCATGGCAACGAGTTTATGGAGTCCTTTTTTCACCTTTTTAACAGGTATCGTCTCTGCCCTAGTTCCTATTATCGGACACCATCTAGGGGCAGGTCGCAAGGACCGAGTGGCACCTGATTTCTATCAATTTCTTTATATGGCTTTGGGCCTATCACTTATCCTCTTTGCCCTCGTTTTTCTAGGGGCACCCTTGGTTTTGAATCATTTAGGTTTGGAGCCTTTGGTCAGAAAGGTAGCCCTTGGTTATTTACGCTTTTTGAGTCTTGGGATTATCCCCCTTCTTCTCTTTAGCGTGGTTCGCTCCTTCCTTGATGCGCTTGGCCTCACGCGCCTTTCCATGTACCTCATGCTTTTGCTTCTACCACTAAATGGTTTCTTCAATTTTCTCCTCATCTATGGCATCGCTGGTCTACCAGAGTTGGGGGGAGCCGGAGCAGGTCTGGGAACTTCATTGGCTTACTGGGCTCTTTTCCTTATTTCCATCGCAGTTATCAGAAAGCATAAGAAAGTTAAACCCTACCAGATTGAAAAAATCCAACCCCTTGATAAGACGGCTCTGCTTGACGCACTGAAACTAGGTCTCCCCATTGGTGGAACGGTCTTTGCGGAGGTCGCTATCTTCTCAGGTGTTGGTTTGGTTATGTCTAAATATCCGTCCCTAGTGATTGCCAGTCACCAGGCGGCCATGAATTTCTCAAATCTCATGTACGCCTTCCCTCTCAGCATTTCCAGTGCCATGGCTATCATTATTTCCTACGAATTTGGGGCTAGACGCATGGATGCCGTCAAGAGCTACAGCAAGCTGGGACGGTTGACAGCCCTAGGATTTTCTATCTTTACCTTGATTTTCCTCTACTTCTTGCGTTATGATTTAGCTGAACTTTATGGGCATGAGCCTGACTTTTTGAAAATGACGGCCATTTTCATGACCTATAGCCTCTTCTTCCAAGTGGCAGATGTCTTTGCGGCTCCGCTTCAAGGAATCCTGCGTGGCTATAAAGATACCAAGGTACCTTTTTATCTCGGTGTCCTAACCTACTGGGGCATCACCCTTCCAGTTGGCTTCCTGCTTGAAAAAGTCACTGGACTTGGTCCCTATAGTTACTGGATTGGCCTGATTGCCAGTCTTATCGTCAGTGGTCTCTGTTACCAATGGCGCTTAAATAGAATCGTCAAACGATACGAATCACAACAGTACACACCTGAAGCAGTCTTTTCCGACTGCTTTTTCTATGTCCAAATCTCGATAATACAGAAAAAAAACTCCTGCATATTGAAACAGATAAACTGTTACCAATACACAGAAAGCTTCTTTTGATGAGTGATTAATTAAATTCAGATTTCCTGACCTATTACCAAACTGGATTCATTAATGAAAACATAAGATGTTTAATATTGAAAAAAGTATCACAGAGACCAGCTGGATCAACTAGGGCAACATAAATCATGACTAAACCACACAGAGCTAGGAAATGATAAAGATAAACTACTTTCTCCCCTGTTTTAGGAAGTAAAAGAAAAGACCAGAACCACAAGACACAAATGGCTATTAATATGATTAGTTTATTCATCCATTCCATAATAATCTCCGTCAAAAAGGTTAAGCACATAAAATAGTCCTTAGGACTATCTGAATGTTATCATAAAATCTAACAAGCGCTGTCATTACTTCTTAAGGAAATATCTTAGTATTCTCTTGCTAGTCTTGTTTTGGTAAGTTAAGACATATAAAATCATATTGGGAGGTTGGGAAGACTCATTATTACACAAAGTACAATAATGTTTACAGACGCCAAAACCAGCAAAAGCCAAGGAGAAGGACACATTTACACTTGTCAGATTTCTCACTATTATAGTGTACTATTTTTTCTATATACGAAGTAAAACAAATTGGATAAAATTGTAAAAAATGTAATGAAAGGTCACTTTTTTGTCCTGAACGGTTAGGTAACATTTTATGTTAGCTTTAAAACACTTTCCTTAATTTCTTTTACATGCAAAAGAGGTTGGTTGCAAGGGGCACCAACCTCTTTAGTTATGACATGATTCGACTAGAAAGATCTCTTAAAACTAGCGACTAATCAGTCTACTTGGTCAAGTAAGTAGGCATAGCCTTCTTTTTCCATATCGGCTTTAGGCACAAATCGCGTTGCTACACCATTGATACAGTAGCGTAAACCTCCCTTGTCACTTGGCCCATCTGGAAAGACATGTCCAAGGTGAGAATCACCCACACGACTACGGACCTCAATACGATCCATATTGTGAGAATGGTCTTCCTTGTAGTTGGCTACCTCTGGACTAATGGGTCTAGAGAAACTTGGCCAGCCACAGGCTGAATCAAACTTGTCCTTGGATGAAAAGAGGGGCTCACCGGTCACTACATCAACATAAATCCCTGGTTCAAAATGATTCCAAAGTGGGCTTGTAAAGGCTCGTTCTGTTCTATTTTCTTGGGTCACAGCATAGGCTTCTGGACTCAGACTTACTTTAAGTTCCTCCTGACTTGGCTTGTGATAAGAACTTGAATCAATAACAGGGTTAACGGCTTGATTAACATTAATATGGCAATAGCCATTAGGATTCTTCTTGAGATAATCCTGATGGTAATCCTCAGCAGGAATAAAGTGTTGCAATGGCAACAACTCAACTGCCAAAGGCTGACCGTATTGCTCAGTCATTTCTTGGAAAACTTGCTCGATGATTGGCAAGTCATTTACATTAGTATAGTAAACACCCGTACGGTACTGGGTTCCCACATCATTCCCCTGTTTGTTTTTGCTTAGAGGATTGATGATACGGAAAAAAATGTAGCAGAATCTCTCGCAATGACACCTTGCTAGCATCATAGGTCACCTGAACAGTCTCAGCGTGACCCGTCTGACCGATGAGCTCATAACGAGTCGTCTCACTACAACCATTGGCATAACCCGAAACCGCATCAAGCACACCAGGCACACGTGAAAAATACTCCTCAACACCCCAGAAACAGCCACCAGCAAGATAAATCATATGATTATTTAGATTTGACATTTTTAACACTCCCTTCAATAGATACTTTCATCTCCACGCCTTAAGTGTAACGCTTTTGAGAAGATTTCGCACTTATGGTGACTTGGGGGAGAAAAAATCCCATCACAATGTGATAGGATTTTATTTTTATTCCATTTCGAAGCTTTCGCTCTTAATCTTATCTGGTAAGACGAGAGACAAGAGGATACACAAGATGGCTGGTATCAACCATGGCAAGGATGCTCCTGACAATGGTAGGAAGTTAATAAGGGCATTTAGTCCTGCAAGCTCGAACTGGCTACCAAGAACGCTGAGCAAGGCAATCAGAGTGACTACAGCAACTGTGACCTGCATACCTGGTTTAGACAAGGCCACGAACTTGTTGGCAATTACAATCATGACAATCGTGATCGTGATTGGGTAGAGAATCAAAAGCACTGGCACTGAGAAAGCAATGATATTGTTAAGTCCCAAGTTGGCAATCGCAAACCCAATCAAGGTAAAGAGAATAGCGTAAGCCTTGTAGGATACTTTCGGAAATGCCTTGTGGAAGAATTCCCCAGTCGCAACGATAAGTCCTGCGGTTGTTGTGAAACAAGTCACTGTCACCATGATAGCTAGGAAAATTTGAGCCGCTGGTCCAAAGATAGCTTGTGTGGCTTGTGACAAGACGCTAGCACCAATATTGGCATCTTTTGGTAGGCCTGCCACTTGGAGTGGGAAATGATTGCCCAAAAAGGCGAGTCCCAAATATAAAGCACCAAAGAGAAGCGTCACTACAAAACCAACAACCCAAATAGTCGAAATATACTCTTTTTTAGACTTAAAGCCTAATTGGTTGAGTGTGACTACTGCTACTACACTGAAGGCCACAGAAGCCAAGGCATCCAAGGTGTTGTAGCCTTCCAAAAATCCTTTACCAAAAGCAGAAGCCTGATAGGCTTGACTTGCATCCTGAGGACTGTGAGCACCGTATTTAAGTGCTCCTGCCACAATAACCATAACAATCATAATAGCAAAGACAGGTGTTAAGATACGTCCAATACTATCTAGAATTTTAGATGGGTTCATGGCAATCCAAAGTGCTAAAGCAAAGTAGATTACGGTAAAGACAAAGAGCCAAAGGCTGGTATGTCCACTGCCAATCAAAGGCGAGAAGCCAATCGAAAAGGCTGCTGCTGCCGTTCTAGGAATGGCAAAGAAAGGACCAATAGACAGATAAAGGACTGCCAAATAGACTAGGGCAAACTTAGGCGAGATTTTTTGTGAAATCTCATGAATGTACCCCTTAGGATTTAGGGTCCCAATCACCAGCGTTAGGATGGCAATACCAATACCTGATAGGACAAACCCTGCAATCGCAGGCCAAAAATGACCTCCAGATTCAAAGCCTAGCTGAGGCGGAAAGGTCAGATTTCCCGCTCCAAAGAACATACCAAACAACAATAAAGCTGTAAGGCCTCCCTTTTTTAACATAAGTTTCTCCGATCTAAGACAAACAAGATATCATCTCAAAAAGATAACTTGTTTATTACTATTTTAGTCAACTTACTTAGTATGACATGATTAGTTTGGAACTTCAAGCTATTCAGACTTATTAGGAAAGGTTTTTAAAATTGCAAATTTTCTGTATCATTGTACGAAAAAACTAGACAAGATTCTTATCTCGTCTAGTTTGATCGTTTGATTATGGGTGACTGACAATCAGTTCGAGGTCTCCCTTGATTTCCCATTCTTGAACATCGCTAGGTAGAATGAAGTGGCTGCCTTTTGCAATTGGATATTCTTGGCCATCAACAAGGAGACTTCCTTGACCGTCAAGTACACTAAACAAACCGTAATCAGCAGTCTTTTCAAAATCAGCCTTACCTGAGATTTCCCATTTGTAAACAGCAAAGAAATCACTTGCTACTAAGAGCGTTGATTTGAGGTCATCTACTTTTGTTGTGACTGGTCGACTGTTGGCTGGCTCACCGATATTAAGGACATCGATAGATTTTTCAAGATGGAGTTCACGCAGGTTACCTTGATCATCTTTACGGTCAAAATCATAAACACGGTAGGTCGTATCACTAGATTGTTGCGTTTCAAGAACCATGATACCTGCACCAATAGCATGCATGGTACCACTTGGCACATAGAAGAAATCACCTGCTTTAACTGGAACCTTAGTCAAAAGATTTTCCCAATCCTTACTTTCAATTTGCTGACGCAGTTCTTCTTTTGATTTGGCATTGTGGCCATAAATAATTTCAGCACCTGGTTCAGCAGCAATGATATACCAACACTCTGTTTTACCAAGTTCACCTTCATGTTCAAGTCCATAAGCATCATCTGGATGGACCTGAACTGAAAGCCAATCATTGGCATCCAAAATCTTAGTTAAAAGTGGAAAAACAGGTTCCTGACGATTTCCAAACAATTCACGATGCTCTGCATAAAGAACATCTAAAGTTTGACCGGCATAGCGACCATTTTTAATAGTAGAAACACCATTTGGGTGAGCAGAAATAGCCCAGTACTCTCCGACATGGTCGCTTGGAATGTCGTAGCCAAAGACATCACGCAAATGCGTACCGCCCCAGATTTTTTCTTGCATAACTGATTGTAAAAATAATGGTTCAGACATAAAAACTCCTTATATAAGAATGAATAGACTCAAAATCTATGTCTTAACATAGATGATTACTCACATCATGATAAATGAATCAGTTCCACTTTAAAGCGGATGTTCCAAAAATCACCTATAGCCAGTAAGCTCCATCATCAGCAAATCACAAACAGACTTTGACGAGTAATTACCTCAATTATAAGCATAATTTGTGAAAATATCAACAGAGTCCTTAAAGAAATCATAAGATTTTGGCTTAATGGCTGCAAGTCATTTCAATAGCAAATTTCCTTTAAGAATCCTACTCATTCCTTCATTTTTCGGATAGATTGATTGAATTTAAAGACTTTTTAACCTATAATGTTATTGATATTATGAAAGGAAATCTCTCAATGAAATTCTATTCCTATGACTATGTGCTAAGTCAGATTAGCCAACAAAACTGGGTTATGGTTGCCATTACTGCAGGACTTATTTTAGTGACCGGTGTATTTGCTTTTAAAGCCTTCAAAGAACGCCATGATACTAAGTTTCGTGAACTCTCTATTATTTCTATTTTAACCTTAGTTGCCGTGGTTCTAATTGCTATCAGTAATTTCCAAAGCAATCAATCTAACAACGACCAATTTAGAGCATCTCTTCACTTTATCGAGGTTGTGTCTAAAAATCTTGACGTTGATAAGAGCAAGGTTTATGTCAATACTTCTACTACTACAGATGGCGCTATCCTCAAAGTTGGAAACAAGTACTATCGTGCCATCTCAGGTTCAGAACCTGACAGCTACTTGCTAGAACAAATAAAACTTTACAAGTCTGATGTTGAACTCGTGGAGGTTAAAAAATGACATCTTTTTATCTTACTGTTGCAATTAAACTAGCTTTGGGGCTTATTTCACTCGTCTTTGTTATCAATTTAACAGGTAAAGGAAACCTAGCACCTAGCTCAGCTACTGACCAAGTACAGAACTTTGTTCTTGGTGCAATCCTCGGTGGTACAATTTATAGTAGTACCGTTTCAATCCTCCAATATATCGTGATTTTGATTATTTGGACGATTTTGATTTTACTTCTAAAATGGCTAATTACCAATATTCTCTTTATCAAACATTTGATTGACGGTAAACCAACTGTCATCATCAAACATGGTCAACTAGATCCTGAAGCTTGTCGCTCTAAAGGACTTTCAGCCTCTGATGTCGCTTTAAAATTACGTTCCCAAGGAATTTTTCAACTTAAAGAGGTTAAACGTGCAGTTATTGAACAGAACGGCCAATTGATTGTGGTTCGTGCGGGTGATGAAAATCCGAAATACCCAATCGTTACTGATGGGGTCATTCAAACAGAAATTCTTGATACTATTGGTAAAACGGAGGATTGGTTAAATGAAGAGCTTCAAAAAATGGGATATGACAACATTTCAGATATCTTCATCGCTGAATATGATAAAGGAAAGATTAATGTTGTCACTTATTAAACAAAATACTTGCATTACCGTTTAATATTGTCTACAATGGTCTCATCATAAAAAGGAGGTTCTATCATGGGAATCGAAGATAAATTGAATCAAGCTAAAGGTGCTCTTAAAGAGGGTGCTGGTAAACTGACTGGCGACAAAAAGACTGAAATTGAAGGTGCTGTTGAAAAAGTTGTAGCAAAAGCAAAAGACGGTCTCGAAGATGTTAAAGAAGGCATTGAAGGTGCTGTTGAAGGCCTTAAAAATAGCTTTAAAAAATAAGACAAAAAAGAAGTTTTCAAGCCATTTGGCAAGAGAACTTCTTTTTATATGTTTTCTAAACTGAAATTACTTACGAGAATGCTTGC
>ENA-OQBV01000853-OQBV01000853.1-human-gut-metagenome-genome-assembly--contig:-NODE-853-length-16686-cov-3.143306_pt1 | contig 16686 bp, 20 predicted proteins | sample MGYA00242750_ERZ504559 | MGnify/ENA primary metagenome ERZ504559 (study PRJEB26092, sample SAMD00036230) | human gut metagenome | host: Homo sapiens | study: EMG produced TPA metagenomics assembly of... | reverse complement strand
TTTCTTGTGGCACAGTCAGAAACAGAGCTTTTAGAGATGGAATCCGCGATCCGGGAACATGACAGAAAGCTGATCCTGGCAGGAAGAGGCGTTCTGCCGCCGGATGGTGCGGGAATAGAGCAGGTGATCAATGCGGTCAATGGTGCTGAGACAGATTGCATTTTTTCCCTGCTTCCATCACCGGAGCAGGAGCTTTTGATACAGCGGAACAGCGCATTGTTAAATGCAAGAGTGTGGTTTGGGTGCGGGAGCGTTCTGAAAGAAATCTATATGAAAAAGCAGAAAAAAGGAAAGCTTCAGAGATTTCTGCGCAGGAAAGTGTTCCGTTACCAGGTGGGACGGCAGCAGAGAAGTGAAGAATAAAAAAGCTTCGGTTTGTATACTATGTATAGCCGTATAAATATGAATTTTTTGTAAAAACTATGAGGAAATGCATAAAAAATATGCATTTCCTCTTTCTTTTTTTGATGTTTTGCCTTAGTATATAAAATATGGGTTGTGCAGACAAAAGTGAAAGAGTAAAAAAATTGTGAAATATGCACATGGAAACGAGTAGATAAGCGGAGGAAAAAGGTATGATTTCAAATCAGATACTTCAAAACACAATCGAAGGATTAAAAGGAATTTCCAGAATTGACTTTTGCGTTCTGGATACAGAAGGAAAGGCGCTTGCTACGACATTTGAGGATACATGGAATTATGAAAGCGCGGTGTTGTCTTTTGTAGAATCTCCGGCAGACAGCCAGGTGATCCAGGGATGTCAGTTCTTCAAGATCTTTGATGAGCAGCAGCTTGAGTATGTTCTGCTGGCAGGCGGAGAGAGCGAAGATGTCTACATGCTGGGTAAGATCGCAGCGTTCCAGGTTCAGAGTCTTCTGGTAGCATATAAGGAGCGTTTTGACAAGGATAATTTCATCAAAAATCTGCTTCTTGACAACCTGCTTCTTGTAGATATTTATAATCGCGCAAAAAAATTACATATTGACACAGAAGCAAAACGTGTTATCTTTATTATTGAGACATCACACGAAAAAGACAGTGTTGCTCTGGATAATGTCAGAAAACCTGCTTGGCGGAAAGTCTAGAGACTTCGTGACAGCAGTAGATGAGAAAAATATCATTGTTGTCAAAGAGCTGGCTGATAAGGCCGGAAGCAGAGAGCTTGAAAAGATGGCCAAAGAAATGATGGAGATCCTGCGGGCTGAGTCCGAGGATGACAAAATCCACATTGCCTATGGAACGGTTGTCAACGACATCAAGGAAGTTTCCAAGTCCTACAAAGAAGCAAAACTGGCGTTGGATGTCGGCAAGATCTTCTTTGATGAGAAAGACATTGTAGCATACAGCACACTTGGAATTGGACGTCTGATCTACCAGCTGCCGATTCCGCTTTGCAAGATGTTTATCAAAGAGATTTTTGAGGGGAAATCACCGGATGAATTTGATGAGGAGACACTGACTACGATCAACAAGTTCTTTGAGAACAGTCTCAATGTATCAGAGACATCCAGACAGCTTTATATTCACAGAAATACACTCGTGTACAGACTGGATAAGCTTCAGAAAAGTACAGGGTTGGATCTGCGTGTATTTGAAGATGCGATCACATTCAAGATTGCACTGATGGTCGTAAAATATATGAAATACATGGAGACGCTGGAATATTAAGCAGGCGGATTTACGCCCGATAAAGTATACCCATCCGGGCATCCCGCAATGTATGCCTGCGGCGGGCGGACTTCGTCCGATAAAGTATGAATAATTAGGAGGAGCATGATGATTGAATTAAGAGATGTAACGAAGGAGTATTCCAAAGGGAATGCTGCGTTAAACGGTGTGTCTGTTAAGATCGAACAGGGAGAGTTCGTTTTTATCGTAGGAGACAGCGGTTCCGGAAAATCCACATTGATTCGTCTGATCATGAAGGAACTGGAGCCTACAGAAGGCACGATCATTGTAAACGGGCAGAATTTAAAACGGATGAAACATCGGAACATTGCAAAATACAGAAGAGGCATCGGGGTTGTCTTTCAGGATTTCCGTCTGTTGAAGGACCGGAATATTTATGAGAATATCGCGTTTGCACTTCGTGTGACAGAAACACCGACAAGAGTGATCAAGCGAAAAGTGCCGGCAGCACTTTCTCTTGTAGGTCTGGCGCAAAAATATAAAGCTTTCCCGAAGGAGCTTTCCGGTGGAGAGCAGCAGAGAGTGGCGATTGCCAGAGCAATCGTAAATGAACCTGCAATTTTGTTGGCCGACGAGCCGACCGGTAACCTGGATCCTACCAATTCGTGGGAAATCATGAGTCTTCTCAAAGAGGCGAATGACAGAGGAACGACAGTACTTGTTGTTACACATAACCAGGAGATCGTAAACGAGATGAACGAACGAGTTATTACGATGAAACAGGGCGTGATCGTGAGTGATGAACAAAAAGGTGGGTATATAGATGAGGATTAGTACATTAGGATACGTAGGAAAACAGGGAGTTAAGAACATCGGGAGAAATAAAATGTTCTCTATCGCATCTATTGCGACAATGTCAGCTTGTATTTTTCTGTTCGGACTGTTCTTTTCTATCGTGCTGAATCTGCAGCATTTTGTAAAGACTGCAGAGGAAGGCGTGGCGATTACAGTATTCTTTGATGAGGATGCAACAGAAAGTCAGATCGAGGAGATTGGCAAGGAGCTTCGCAGCAGGGATGATGTTCTGAAAGTAGAGTATGTTTCGGAAGATGATGCATGGAACAGTTTTAAAGAAGAGTACTTTGGAGACAATCCGGAACTGGCAGATGGATTTAAGGATGACAATCCGCTTGCAGGCTCCAGCAGTTATGCGGTTTATATGAAACCGCAGGAGGACAAGGACAGCAATATGATCTCCAAGAGCAAATCACTTTCTGCAACACAGAAGGAACTGGTAAAGTTTGCGGAGGGACTGGACGGAGTCAGAAAGGTCAATAAATCAGATGTTGTGGCGAATACACTTTCCAGTGTCAATGTACTGGTTGGATATGTGTCAATCGCGATCATTTTGATCCTGTTTGGAGTTTCGATCTTCCTGATCAGCAATACCGTAACCATGGGTATTACGGTTCGTAAAGAAGAAATTGCAATTATGAAATATATCGGTGCAAAGGACTTTGTAGTACGTTCTCCATTTGTGCTGGAAGGTCTGATCATTGGAATTGTCGGAGCGGTACTTCCATTGGCATTATTGTATGCACTTTATGGAAGAGCAGTGGGATATGTGATGACAAAATTCCAGATCCTGAAAAATATCGTGGAATTCCTGCCGGTAGGAGATGTATATCGCTACCTGCTTCCAATCGGACTTCTGCTTGGAGTAGGAATCGGATTTCTGGGAAGTTTCTTTACAGTACGCAAGCATTTGAAAGTATAGGTGAACATATGAAAGAACGTATGAAAAAAGTGACAGCATTATGTCTGGCAGCGGCGCTTTCTGTCGGAACGGTACTTCCGGTACATGCGGAGACTGTACAGGATGCACAGAATGCAGTAGATCAGCTGCAGCAGCAAAAGGACAGTGTGCAGGCAGAGAAGACGACTGTTGAGACAGAGTTGAAAAAGATTGCAGAAGAGATGGAAAAGACACAGTCCAAGCTGGATGCAAAGCAGGCGGAGATCACAGAAGCAGAGGAAAATCTGGTGCAGGCTAAAGTAGAAGAAAATACACAGTACCAGAGTATGAAGATCCGCATCAAATATATGTACGAGAATGGAAATATGGAATTTATTGAAGTTCTTGCTGACAGTGAAAATATCAGTGATTTTTTGAATAAAACAGAGTATATTTCCAAGCTGTCTGAATATGATAGAGATAAGTTAAAAGAATTCCAGAAGACAGTAAAGGCAGTGGAAGAGCAGGAAGCGGCGCTGCAGAAAGAGTATGAGGAATTAAATACACTTCAGACGGATCTTGTGAACCAGCAGACACAGGCGCAGACATTGTTAAAAGAAAAGGATGTTCAGCTGGCAGATTTAAGCAGTCAGCTCGGCAGCAAGATGGAGACACTGCAGAAGCTGGTGGAGGAAGAGAAGAGACGCCAGGAAGAAGCGGCTGAGGCAGCAAGACAGCAGCAGTTACAGCAGCAAGAGCAGCAGAATCAGAATAATTCCAATAATAATACAGGCAGTGGTACAGGAGGCGGTTCCACAGTGACACCTCCGTCATCCGGCAATGTATCCAGCGGAAGTGGTTATTTCACACATCCGTGTCCGGGAATGAGTTACCAGTCCAGTTATTTTGGAGAAATCCGTGAGTTTGAAGTCGGCGGACACAAAGGAAACGATTATGCTGCGCCGACCGGAACACCTACATATGCCGCGGCAGCCGGTCGTGTGATCATCGCCGGATACAGCAGCAGCGCCGGTAACTGGGTAGTTATCGATCACGGAAACGGTCTGGTGACAAAATATATGCACCACAGCAGTATTTGTGTAAGTGCGGGACAGTATGTGGAAAGAGGCCAGCAGATTGGTGCGGTTGGTTCTACAGGACAGTCCACAGGACCACATCTGCATTTCCAGGTAGAGTTAAATAGAGTTGCAGTCAGTCCGGATCAGTATTTCTAAAATACCGAAAGTTGGTAACAGAGTATGAACAGACATAAAAGTTTTATAAAAGGGGCGCTCACAGGCGCCCTTATTATGTTATTTGCAGTAGGAGTCTGCACAAAGGTACCGGAGCTTTCCGGATTGCTTTTGCAAAAGGACAGTGTGACTGCCAAGCAGGAGCGGGCAGAGAAAAAGACCGAAGCAAAAATTTAAAAAAATTGAAAAAATGATCGATCAGTATTATCTCTACAGTGATGATGTAAAGCAGGATGATCTGGAAGATGCAGTGTATGCCGGATTTTTGAGTGCACTCAATGATCCGTATACGGTATATTACAATGAGGAAGAGACAAAAGAGATCAAAGAGAGCACCTCGGGAGAATATTCGGGGATCGGAGCCGCTATGATGCAGAATGTACAGACCGGGGAGATCACGATTACAACGGTCTATGAAGACAGTCCGGCAGAAAAGGCAGGGCTTTTAGAAGGAGATATCCTGTATCAGGTCGATGACCATAAGATCGAAGATCAGGATACGTCTGAGGTTGTATCCTGGATTAAAGGTGAAGAAGGAACAGAGGTGAAACTCTCCGTTTATCGAGGAGAAGACCGGGAAGAGCACACGCTGACAGCTGTGAGAGAAAAAATTCAGTCACAGACAGTCGAGCATGAGATGAAGGAAGATAAGATAGGATATATTTCTGTGCAGGGGTTTGAAGATGTGACTTACGAACAGTTCAAGTCCGCACTGGAAGATCTGGAAGCTCAGGGGATGGAAGGACTTGTTATCGATCTTCGGAATAATCCGGGAGGAAACCTGGATACTGTTGTAGAGATGCTGAAACTGATCCTTCCGGAAGGAAGAATCGTTTCTATTAAAGACAAATACGGGAATGAAGAAACCTACGACTGCGATGGAAAGCATGAATTTCAGAAACCATTGGCAGTGCTTGTAAATGGCTACAGTGCCAGCGCGTCAGAGATTTTTGCCGGTGCCGTAAAAGACTACGGAATTGGTACCCTTGTGGGAACCACGACGTACGGAAAGGGAATCGTGCAGGAATTATTTAGTTTTGAGGATGATACGATGATCAAGATCACGACGGCGGAGTATTTTACACCGAGTGGAGAAAACATCCATAAAAAAGGAATTCAGCCGGATGTGGAGGTAGAATATACCTACGATGCGGCGAATCCGACCAGTGACAATCAGCTGCAGAAGGCGCTGGATGTTGTAAAAAGTAAATGATAACAGGAAATGATGTGTCTGCAAAGCTGAAAAAGCAGCAGGAATGGGAGGGCTTATGCTTGGGGGAAAGAGATGTTATCTGTGTGGTGGAAAACTGGTAAACGGACGGTGCGTGGAATGCGGGCTTGATAATGAAAAAAACACAAAGAAAGTCTATCATCTTAATGAAAGCGTAAAGATGCAGGATTCACAGCCGCGTGATGCGGTGCAGAAGATCGGGAAGGGTCTGGCGATCGGAAGCGTAATCCTGCTTGTGGCAGCAGTTGGTGCCGTTGCACTGAACAGTTATTTCGAGGAACAAGAGAAGGGGCAGAGTCAGTCGGGAGAGGAATATGATGAATATCAGTTTGCAAAGAGACAGCTTTCTGAGACAGGCGAAGCATACGATGAAGTTCTTACCGGAGGATATTATGAGGTTGGCGTTCATATTCCAGAGGGAATTTATACAGTAGAGGCGCAGGATGGGGAAAGTGCGATTTATTTGATCGATGATGAGAATGGAATTTACATCTGGCAACAGATTGGAAATGACCCTGAAAATCCGAATCAGGCAGCTGTGATGGATGATCTGCGTTTATACGATGGAGCTCTTTTGGAAGTGAAAAGCGGGGCAGCACTTCAATTCCGTTCGGATTGTGCGCAGACAGAAAGGCTTCATGGAGAGACAAATCCACTGCAGGATTCAGTGCGAGTAGAAGTAGGACAGACAATGACTGCGGGGCGTGATTTTCCAGAGGGGCTTTATAATGTGAAGTCTGAACCGGACTGGAATGATCTTATGATGACACTTCCGGATTCATTTTTATCAGAATTTGCAGCAGATGAAGAACACAGAGTAGAGGTGATTTCGTTTGCACCAAAAGAATTGGAACTCAGTTATGAGAATGTACCGATTCCAAAAGGAACAGAAATACAGACAACAGGGGCGGCCGTTACGCTTGAGCCGAGTGAGAAAATTGGTTCTACTGATTATGGAGAGTTTTATAAAGAATAGACAAAAGAAAAATGCAGAGTACGGTCAGACTCTGCATTCCAGGATATAATCGTCCATGACATATCCGTTTCCAATATCCGCTACCTGTGAACGAACCGTCTCAAATCCAAGATGATGATAGACCGCAAGGGTATTCGTATTGTATTTGTTGCACGTAAGCCAGATGGAAGAGAGACCGCGTTTTTGACAGAGAGTTTTTAAATACTGGATCGTTTTTGTAGAGAGGTGTCGGTTTCGCGCCTCTTTTTTTTAAATAGAGTTTGCTTAGAAACAGTGTAGTTTCTTCTTGATGAATCCCGCAGTACCCGCAAAACTCTGTATTGTCAAAAATCTGAAAATATTCATATCCGGTTTCCATCTGTTCTTTCAGGGCATGAAAAGACTGAAATTTTTCCAGCATATATTCTACCTGCTGTATGCCGATAATGGGAGTGAAGTGCTCATGCCAGATAACAGAAGCAAGATTGGAAATTTCCTGAATCTGTTTGTCAGTATGCACCGGAGTAAGTGAAAAATTCTGTTCCATTTTGAAAACCTCCTTTTCTTTGGAAAGAGTGAATAAGCTGACAGAATTGATTATACCACTTGACAGGAGTATTTTGTATTTGTTTCTTGTTTATAAAAAGTTTATAGAGTTCATAATTTTATTAGCACTCAACTGAAAAGAGTGCTAATTTTCTGTTGACTTTTAAAACATGGTGTACTAAAATACTTCATAGACAGAAGAAAACCCGCAGGACGGGTGAGTTTGTAAAGAAAGAGGAGTGTTTAGATATGGGAACAAAAAAAGGTAATTTATCTATCGACAGCGAGAATATATTTCCGATCATTAAAAAATGGGTATATTCTGACCATGATAATTTTCATTCGTGAATTAGTGTCCAACGGATGCGATGCGATCACAAAATATAAAAAGCTGGATATGATGGGTGAGTGTGAGCTTCCCGATGATTATAAAGGAAAGATTCAGGTCATTGTCAATCCGGAAGAAAAGACGCTGAAGTTCATTGACAACGGGATCGGTATGACAGCAGAAGAAGTGGAAGAGTATATTACACAGATCGCATTTTCCGGTGCCACACAGTTTTTGGAGAAATATAAAGACAAGACGACAGAGGATGAAATGATCGGACATTTTGGTCTGGGATTCTATTCTGCGTTTATGGTAGCGGACGAAGTGCAGATTGATACGCTGTCTATAAAGAGGGTGCAGCCGCAGTACACTGGGTAAGTGAAGGTGGTACAGAGTATGAGATGCAGGAAGGAAACCGTACAGAGGTTGGTACAGAGATTACATTATATCTGAACGAGGACAGTCTTGCATTTGCAAATGAATACCGTGCAAGAGAAGTGCTGGAAAAATACTGCTCATTCATGCCGGTAGAGATTTTCCTCTCCAAGGCCAATGCAGAGCCGGAGTATGAGACAATCGATGAGGCAGATGTTCTGGATACGGATGAAGTGGTAGAACATATTACAGAAGAGCCAAAAGAAGGTGAAGAAGGTGAGCCGAAACAGAAAGTTAAAATTGTAAAACGTCCGGTTTCCTTAAGCGATATTCATCCACTCTGGACAAAAAATCCGAGCGACTGCACAAAGGATGATTATATCGAGTTCTACAGAAAAGTATTTATGGATTACAAGGAGCCACTGTTCTGGATTCACCTGAATATGGATTATCCGTTTAATCTGAAAGGAATCCTGTACTTCCCGAAGATCAATACAGAGTATGATTCCATTGAAGGAACGATCAAACTTTATAACAATCAGGTATTTATTGCAGATAACATCAAAGAAGTGATTCCGGAATTTTTGATGGTATTAAAAGGTGTGATCGACTGTCCGGATCTGCCTCTGAATGTATCCAGAAGTGCACTGCAGAATGATGGATTTGTAACAAAAGTTGCAGACTATATTTCTAAGAAGGTTGCAGACAAACTGAACGGTATGTTCAAAACAGACAGAGAAAATTATGAAAAATACTGGGATGATATCAGTCCGTTTATCAAGTTTGGATGTCTGAAAGATGAAAAATTCGGAGAAAAAGTAAAAGATTCGATGCTGTTTAAGAATCTTGACCACAAATATCTCACTCTGGAAGACTGTATCAAGGCCAATGGCGGAGAAACAGCAGAAGAGACAAAGGCAGAGGAGACAACGGATTCAGAAGAGACGAAAGAGACACCAAAGACTAATATTTTCTACGTGACGAATGAACAGCAGCAGAGTCAGTACATCAATATGTTCAAAGAGCAGGGGCAGGATGCAGTGATCCTGGCACATAATATTGATTCTGCATTCATTACCTATCTGGAGCAGAAGCATGACAATGTAAAATTCCAGAGAATCGATGCAGATGTTCATGAGTCTCTGAAAGCAGAAGTTGCAGAAGAAGAAAAAGAGACATTCCAGAAGAATGCAGACAGTCTGACAGAAATCTTCAGAAAAGTGCTGAATAATGAGAAACTGGATGTCAAAGTAGAAAAATTAAAAGATGAGAATATTGCTTCCATGGCCGTGTTGTCTGAAGAATCCAGACGTATGGAAGAGATGATGAAGATGTATGGAATGGGTGGTATGGATACCGGTATGTTCGGCGGACAGGCGTCCTTGATCCTGAATGCAGATCATCCACTGGTGCAGTATGTGGTAGAGAACAAAGAAGGTGAGAATGTAGAGCTGATCTGTAAGCAGCTGTATGATCTGGCGCTGCTTGCCCACAAACCACTGAGTCCACAAGAGATGACAGCATTTGTACAGAGAAGTAATCAGATTATGATGCTTTTGACAAAATAAAAAATATAGGGAGTCCGAAAAGAAAGGGATTAGAACCAATTTACTTTTTCGGACTCCCTTTTCATATTGGTTTAGAAAAGCTTCGCTTCCCTGTCTTTGTCCCATCCGATGCCAGTTGATGAAACCGTAGATGTCATTTACGAAAAAAGGCAATAAAATCACTTTGTAATCTTAAGAAAAACTTTCATAATTTTTAAGATTAAAATGTGGATCTGTCTTATATAATGGTATTCGTTGAACTAAAATTACAGATTACAAAATTTCGAAATCCAGTCCTTTTTTCTGGAAAAACTTCTGTACCATGTTGTCCCAGGCGTGTTCCAGCGACTTGTCCATGGAGAAGGATTTGAAAGATGTACCGGTAATGCATTGAAGTCCGGTGGAATCATAGCGGAGATTCAAATAGAGTCCCTGAATGTCATCGGCATTCAGGCCGAGTTCATTCTGCTCGATAAGGCGGGCAATATTTTTCGGAGACAGACTGAATACAAAACGAAATCCAAGTGGAGTCTTTTTCCCTTTGATCAGGGAGAAGCAGTATTCCCGAAGCTGCTTCCAGTAAGCGTATTCAGGGAGTGTGCCCATTTGTTCCAGTTCTTCAGAAGTATAAAAGTTTTTTTGAATAAAACCGTCTATTTTGAACGTATTGAATGTCATGATCTCTCCTTCGATCAGAAGGAATGAATCGAAGGTGTCCATCAGAAGAAGATGAGACATACAGGCTTTGACATTCGTCAGTTTTAACGCGATCATAAGGATGTCCTCCTGATAAAAAATATAAGTATTGATTTCTCTATCATACCATAAAAAAGAGAAAAAAACACAGGCAAAAATATTGATTGTAAGAAAATTGTATAGTATCCTATTATAGACTGTATAGTCAAAAAGAAAGGATAACAGCATGAAAAAAGAAGAAAAGACAAAACAGACTTGTGAAAAAATTGTACATGCAGCTACGATCGAGTTTGGAAGCAGATCTTACGATGCGGTTTCGCTGAATGCGATATGCGGTAAGTATCAGATTGCAAAAGGGCTGATCTACCATAATTTTAAAAATAAGGATGAGCTATATCTGTACTGTGTGAAGAAAAGCTTCGAAAAGTTGATGAGTTATATGGAAGAAGGGAAAGAAGAGGCAAAAACAGCAAGGGAAGAAATCCGTATTTTTTTGGAGAGACGGGAAGTGTTTTTTGCTGAAAAATCCGTATGACAGAAATAATTTTTTTAATGTGATGTTATATCCGGCAGAGCATTTAAAAGAAGCACTTTTTGGTGTGATGGAAAGATATGATGCCTATATAAGAGAGCAATACCGGCATTTGCTGTCCAAGATTCGTTTAAGAGAGGGAATCAGTATGGAAATGGCAGTAGAATATCTGAGTCTGTTTCAGAATATGTACAATGGATATTACCAGAATAAAGCAAGCCGTACAGGAGATTTTTCCCGATTTATAGAAGAACATAATCTGAAGATATCAGAGTTATTGGATATTATTTTATATGGAATCAGTACAGAAGAGAAGGGCAGTTAATATGGAAGAAATGAAATTTGAAGAATTGACAGAGTTGAAAGAACCGGAGAGGCTTTTAGAATCAGCGATGCCGTTTCAGAAGCTGATCATGCAGTATCAGTGTGCACTGCTGGAAGTTAAGACAAAATTTGAAGTGTTGAATCACGAATTATCGATCAATTCTGATCAGAATCCAATCTTATCAATTGAAAGCAGAATCAAGAAACCGATTAGTATCCTGGAGAAGATGAAAAGAAAAAATATAGAGATCAGTGTACAGGCCATAGAAGAAAATATCTGTGATATTGCAGGTATCCGTGTGATCTGCTGTTTTCCGAAAGATATCTATACGCTTGCGGAAAAAATATGTGAGCAGGATGATATCAGACTGATCGAGAGAAAGGACTATATCAAGAATCCAAAACCAAACGGTTACAGAAGTCTGCATCTGATTTTGGAAGTACCGGTATTTTTTATGAATGAGAAAAAACCGATGAAGGTAGAAGTGCAGATGCGTACGATCGCGATGGATTTTTGGGCAAGTATAGAACATAAACTGTATTATAAGAAACAGACGGACGGATTTCCGGATTCTGTTTCAGAAGATCTGGGAATCTGCGCAGAACAGCTCCATACGATCGACATGAAAATGCAAGAGATCAGCGAGAGAATCTATCATCAGGAACGTTGACTTTTAAGCATGGAAAACGTATTATAAAATAAGATAAGATGGTAAGAATAAGGGGACAAAAGATACGGATGAAGAGACAGAAAAAAAAGTATGTGATAATCGGAGCCGGTGCAGTCGCAGTGCTTGCTGCAGTTACCCTGATCGCGGAAGGAATCAGCTATTTTTCCGCTGAAACAGTGGACACGAAGGAGGGACTTGCGATCATAAAAGCGGCAGAAAAAGAAAATGTAAAGGATATTGAAAAAAAGATCAACAAGCTGGACACGAAAGACAAGCTGGAAAGTCAGGAAGCAAGTGGTGAGATCAACTATAAGAGCTTATTTTCCAGCTCGGTCGTGATGGGAGATTCGATTTCTGAGGCATTTACAGAGTATGATCTTTTGAATGCATCCAGTGTGGTTGCCAAGATCGGAGTAGAATTGGATGAGCTGGATGATCAGATAAAAACAGTGGCAGACATTAACCCTCAGGTTATTTTTCTTTCCTATGGGATGAATGACGTGATTGCAACAAATGGGGATACGGATTTATTTATCAAAGAGTATAAAGCAGTGATCGACCAGCTGCGTAAAAAATTGCCGGATACAACTTTGTATGTGAATTCTATCTTCCCGGTCAGTGCGGCGAAGCAGGAAGAAAAGCCTGTATTTCAGAAGATTCCGGAGTACAATGCGGCACTGCAGAAGATGTGTGATGAGAATCAGATTGCATTTTTAGATAATACTTCGTTGGTTTCAGATACTTATTATGAAGAGGATGGAATTCATTTCAAGGCGGATTTTTATCCAATCTGGCTCAAACGTATGGCGGAGGTAGCAACTTTATGACAGATAAGATAAAAAATCTCAAAAAACAGTGGTGATCAAGTATGCACTGGTGGCAGTGATCGTTGTTTACGTGGCACTGTTACTGATTTTCACCAGCGGCAGTACGAAGAGCTTTGCTGCGGTAGAGAAAAAAGTAGAGGCATCTCTGGATACGAAGGCTATGAAAAAAGCAGGAGTGCAGGGGCTGAAGCGCTATTATGGGCTCAACAGTGCAGATTATGAAGGTGTAATGCTCTACACGGCAGAATCCAGTATGTCAGCACAGGAGATCTTACTGGTCAAAACAAAGACCACGGAACAGGCAGAAGAGGTAAAGGCAGCTGTAGAACAGCGCCGTGCGAACAGAAGGAATGACTTTGACGGTTATGCGCCTGACCAGGTGCAGCTTTTGGATGAAGCTCAGATTTCTGTAAGAGGGAAGTTCGTATTTTACGCAGTCTCTCCAAAAGCAGAGACTTATAAGTCTGTTTTTTCAAAAAGTTTATAGAAACGCAGGGGGAACAAAAGATGCTGTTTAGCAGTATAACTATTTTTATTTGTATTTCTGCCGATTGTACTGGCAGTATATTTTCTTGTTCCGTATCGGTTCAATGAATCTGGTTCATGCTGGATCGCAAGTCCTTTTTCTTTTTATGCATGGGGGAGAGCCTGGTTTATGTTCATTTTGATGATTCTATCCATTTGTCTGAACTATGTGTGCGGTCTGGATATTGCCGAAAAGGCAGATGATGACAGAAAAAAACGAAACAGTCTGATTTTTGCGGTGGTTGTAAACCTGCTGCTTCTTGGCTTTTTCAAATATTACGGCTTTTTGATGGAATCCGTAAATGCAGTTCTTCCGTTTGATATTCCATACAGAGAACTGCCGCTTCCGATCGGGATTTCTTTTTATACATTTCAGGCGCTTTCCTACATTATCGATGTATATCGGGGGGAGGTAAAGCCGCAGAAAAAGCTGATGTATTTTGCACTTTATATTTCTATGTTCCCGCAGCTGATCGCAGGACCGATCGTGCGGTATGTGGATATTGAGGAGCAGTTGGAGCACAGATTTATGAACCTGACCAAGTTCGGACAGGGAGCCATGTATTTTATGCGGGGACTTGCCAAAAAGGTAATTCTTGCAAATACGACAGGAGCGGTTTTTGAGCAGATCGCAGCGATGCATCTGGGCAGCTATTCGGTGATGACTGCGTGGATCGGATGTATTTCTTATGCATTCCAGATTTATTTTGATTTCGGCGGATATTCGGATATGGCGATCGGTCTTGGAAAGATGTTCGGATTTGAGTTTTTGGAGAACTTCCATTACCCGTATGTATCTACGAGTGTGACAGAATTCTGGAGAAGATGGCATATATCTCTGAGCACCTGGTTCCGTGAGTATGTGTATATTCCACTGGGAGGAAACCGCAAAGGAGATTCCAGAACGATCACCAATCTTCTGATCGTCTGGATGCTGACCGGATTCTGGCATGGTGCGGCATGGAATTTTGTCGCATGGGGACTGTATTATGGAATTATATTGATTCTGGAAAAATTTGTATGGGGACAATATGTGGAAAAGTGGCCGGGTGCAGTACGGCATATTTATGCGATGGTGCTGATACTGATCGGATGGGTACTGTTCTTTAGCCCGTCACTTGGTTATGCCCTGAAGTATGTAGGTGTGATGTTTGGAATCGGTGCCAGCGGGCTTATGGACAAGCTGGGCTGGTTTTATCTGCTCTCCAACTGGCTGATCTATCTGATGGCAGTGCTGGGATCCTCCTCCATTGGATACAGACTGATGAGAAATATTCAGAGGGCTCCTGGAAGCAGAGTTGGAAAATATATAATGACAGGTGTGATGTATCTGGTCATGTTTGCACTTTCGCTGGCATTTCTGGTGACACAGTCATTTAATCCGTTTTTATATTTTAGATTTTAGGTGAGCATATGTCAGAAAGAAGAAAAACAAGGAAAAGAAAAAGAATCGAATATATGATCGGAATCGGATTCCTTATCTGTGTATTCGGGATCGGGATCATCAATCTGCTCCTTCCGTCAAAAAAAATCTCAGAAGAGGAAAACCGCGGATTGCAGCAAAAGCCGGAGCTTTCAGTCAGCGCGGTTACTTCCGGGAGCTATATGGATCAGTATGAGAAGTATCAGGCCGATCAGTTTATGGGAAGAAATATGTGGCGCAGTCTGAAAGTCGGATTCAGCAGACTGGCAGGAAGTAAAGAGGAAAATGGTGTTTTTATCGGGAAAAAAGGACAGCTTTTGGAAGACATTGCAGTTCCCGATCAGGATGTATTGAAAGCAAATATGAAAGCCATCCAGAGTTTTAGTCAGAAATATTCTGATATTCCGGTGAATATGCTGTTAGTTCCGGATGCGGCGAATATTTTAAGCGACAGGCTTCCGTTTACCGCTACAGTTGCCGATCAGAGCCAGTATATCGCACAGGTGAAAAAAGAACTGGGGGACAGTGTACAGTGGATCGATGCGGTAAAGCCATTGACCAGACACAGTGATGAGAAGATTTATTATAAAACAGACCATCACTGGACGGCAAAAGGGGCATACTACGTTTTTCAGGAAGCAGCCAGGACATTGAACCTGGAAGAACAGGAGACAGAATATGCTTCTTATCCGATCACAACGGATTTTAATGGTTCATTGGCATCTAAGAGCGGATGCCGTCTGAATGAGAAAGAGCAGATTGATATTTATGTACCAAAGACAGAAGACAATGATGTTGTCGTCAACTATGTGGATGAGCAGAAGAAAACAGCGTCTTTGTATGATTCATCGAAATTAAACAGCAGAGATAAATATGCAGTGTACCTGGGAGGCAACTTTTCTGTAGTGGATATCCGCACGGTATCGGAGAGCAATCGAAGACTTTTACTGATCAAAGATTCTTATGCGAATTCATTTGTTCCGTTCCTTACACCGTATTTCCGGGAGATCGTGATGGTAGATCCGAGGTATTATTCCGGTACGATCGGGGATATTATGGATACGTATGAAATTACAGATACATTGTTTTTATACAGTGCCAACATATTTCTACAGGACAATAATATAAGCGGGGTATTGAGCAGTGAATAATCGGATTTTGCAGGAATATCAAAAGACGAAGGAAGAGGTTCGCCTGAATAAATATTTAAGCGAATCGGGCGTCTGTTCCAGGAGGGAGGCGGACCGCCTGATTGAAGAAGGACGAGTGATGGTGGATGGGGAAGCGGCCGTCATGGGGATGAAAATTTCCTCCGGACAGGAAGTGATGGTGGATGGGAAAGTGATCACACCGGAGGAGAAAATGATTGTGTTGGCGGTCAATAAACCAAGAGGGATTGTCTGCACCGAAGAAAGCGTGAACCGGACAATATCATCCGTTATCTCAATTATCCCACGAGGATTACCTACGCCGGGGAGGCTTGATAAGGACTCAGAGGGACTGCTTTTGATGACCAATCAGGGAGATCTGGCGAATGAGATTATGCATGCGGGAAATTTTCATGAGAAGGAATATATCGTAACCGTGGATCAGCCCTTCAATTCTGCATTTATTAAAAAAATGCAGGAGGGAGTAGAGCTGAAGGAGCTGGAGGTGACAACAAGACCCTGTAAGGTGAAGGCACTTGGAAAGAAAACTTTTCAGATTACACTGACTCAGGGATTGAACCGGCAGATCCGCCGGATGTGTGAGGCCCTGGGCTATCATGTAGTGACCTTAAAGCGAGTGCGTATTATGAATATTCATCTGGGCAGACTGAATACGGGGGATTACGGAGAGTGACTCCCCAGGAGCTGGAGGAGCTGCAGTGGCAGCTGGAACAGGCCAGAATGGAACGGGAAGAGGAGGAGTCATAAATTTATGGAACAGAATCAGGACAGAAGGCTTTCCCGGATGAAGGAGCGATTGGAATTTTGTCAGAAGCGGCTAAGACTTTACCAGGAAAGCCGGGAAATTATGAGTAATTCCAGTACGACAGGATGTATGATGAGCTGCTGAACTGGAAAAGAACAGGAGTGGTGATGGCAGG
>ENA-OQBV01000848-OQBV01000848.1-human-gut-metagenome-genome-assembly--contig:-NODE-848-length-16740-cov-4.138265_pt1 | contig 16740 bp, 13 predicted proteins | sample MGYA00242750_ERZ504559 | MGnify/ENA primary metagenome ERZ504559 (study PRJEB26092, sample SAMD00036230) | human gut metagenome | host: Homo sapiens | study: EMG produced TPA metagenomics assembly of... | reverse complement strand
ACTCACCTCCCCGTGATTTGTAGTATACCGAGTTCCCTACAAAAAGAATTATAAAGAAAAAAAGCCGGGTAGAAAACTGTTTTCATAACGTTTTGTGCCTGAGCAAAGCGAAAGGAATGGATATAAAGATGACAGATTTAGAAAAGATTATCTCTTATTTTAAACAAATTTCAAAAATACCAAGAACTTCCGGAGATGAGCAGGCAATCAGTGATTATTTGGTGGCGTTTGCAAAAGAACGTAATCTTGAAGTGATTCAGGATGAATACAACAATGTCATTATTAAGAAACCGGCGTTTCCGGGGGAAGAGCATAGAAGACCAATTATTTTCCAAGGACATATTGACATGGTCTATGTCAAGACAGAAGACTCTGATCATCGTTATGAGGACGGAATCGAGGTTCTGGATAATGGGGAGTTCCTCTATGCAAAAGATACGACGCTTGGGGCAGATAACGGAATTGCAGTCTGCTATGCGTTAATGCTTTTAGACAGCAAAGATATCAAAAACCCACCGTTAGAATTTATTTTTACAGTGGATGAAGAAGTCGGCATGAAAGGTGCAGAGAATTTGGATATGAGTGTGCTGGAAGGAAAGGCGCTGATCAATCTGGATTCGGAAGAAGAGGGAATCTTTTGTGTCGGATGTGCCGGTGGAGTGCGCAATACATTTGAGCTTCCGATAGAAAGAGAAGAAAAACATGGAACATATGTGCCGGTGGAAGTGTCATTTGGCAAATTGCAGGGTGGACATTCCGGTGCGGATATCCATTTGGAGAGAGGAAATGCAATCAAGCTTTTAGGACGAATTCTCTATGCGCTGAACGATTTTGGTTTTGAGATCGGAGCAGTGGAGGCGAAAGGCAAGATGAACGTTATTTGTCATTCGGCAAAGATGGAATGTTTTGTGAGACCTGAAGATGTAGAGCGATTCACAGAATGTCTGAAAGCATGTGAGGCTGTATTCCAGAATGAGCTGCAGTTCTCAGATGAAGTAGAGGTTCTCGTTGAGGTCAAGCCGGAAGTGGACAGCTGTACGGTTTACACAGAAAAGACAGCTTCGAATGTGAAGAATGCGTTACTGCTTTTGCCAAATGGTATCATAAGCTGGTCAATGGGTGTGAAAGGTCTTGTTCAGACATCTACAAACTTAGGTGTGATGGAAGAAGAGGATGGAAAGCTTGTGATCGGAAGTCTTGTGAGAAGTTCGGTAGAATCACAGAAATCCATTGTGAAGAGCCAGATCGAAGCAGTTGCAGATGTACTTGGCGGAAAGAGCATCTCCTCAAGCGACTATCCGGGCTGGGAGTTTAAGAAAGAATCTCCGCTTCGTGATCTTGCGATTGAAAAATATGAAGCGTTATTTGGAAAGAAGGCAGTGATCGAGGCGATTCATGCAGGACTGGAATGTGGATTCTGGGATGGCAAGATGGAAAACGTGGATATTATCTCCATGGGACCGGATATGATGGATGTACATACGGTAAAAGAGCGTGTGTCCAAGCAGTCAATCGACAATGTATGGAAATTATTAAAAGAGATTGTAGAGGCATATTAAAAACAATCATTAGAAAAAATCATCGGAATCTTTTTAAAGACCGATGATTTTTTTCTTTTGTCTGGGAGATTAATGATGTTTCATACGAAGATAATCAGAAATGACAGCAATGAATTCGGAATTTGTAGGCTTTACGGTAGCAGGATTGATACTGTAACCAAATAAGGAGGTGATAAATTCTGAGTTTCCTCTGGTAAATGCAATTTCAATTGCATGGCGTATGGCACGCTCCACTCGGCTTGAAGTTGTTTTGTTTTTTATGGCAACTTCCGGATATAATACTTTTGTGATCGCATTGAGTGTATCTCTGTCGTGCATCGTAATCTGTACGGCATCTTTCAGATACTGATACCCCATGATGTGAGAGGGAATACCAATCTCATGTATGAGAGATACGATACGAGTTTCCAAAGGCTCGCCGGAAATATCAGGTATGGCTTCGGGAAGTGTGAAAGACGTATTGATGTTGCTGTCTTTTGAAAGACGTGCCAATTGTTTTAGAATTTCCAACATGTTTGAACTGGAGATCTCTAGATTCAATTGAAGTTTGTAAGGTTCTGTGTAATGCATAATAATTCTCCTAATTCTGTAAGATATTTGTGTGTTTTCAAACTATTTCTATTATCCTCCTAATTCTGACAAAATACAATTGTATTTCTTGGCATTATTTGCCAATTCTTAGGAATATAGCAAAAAAAACAAGACTATTTACAGAAAGTGAGATTTGTATTAGAATAGAGAGAAAGAGTTTTGGAAAAGGAGTTTTGAAGAAATGAGTATTTCAAGAGAACAAGCACATGATATTTTAATGAAATATATGAAAGGAGAGGCTTACATTCAACATTCTTATGCGGTTGAAGCGATTATGAAAGGAATTGCAAAGAGACTCGCCCCGGAAGAAGAGGAATTTTGGGGAATCGTAGGATTACTGCATGATCTGGATGAAGAACATTGTGACTGGAAGAACCACCCAGAAGTACACGGGTCTACTTCTGTCGAAATCCTGAAAAAAGAAGGAGTGGACGATAAGGTGCTGCATGACGCAATCTGTGCACACAATCCAAAATGTGGTGTGAAAGCAAAGACAAATCTTCAGTACGCAGTGCTGGCGGCGGATCCGATGAGCGGATTTGTAAAGGCAGTTGCACAGATTTATCCGGATAAGAAGATTGCAAGCGTAAAACATAAATCCGTTATGAAACGTTTCAATGAGATGAGATTTGCGGCAGGTGCGAACCGTGATTACATGGAATCCATCGAATTTACTAAGTTAAGCCTGGATGACTTGATTGATATTGCATTGGAAGAGATGGGCAAAATTTCAGATATACTGGGACTGTAACAGATGATATTAAAGAATATGCTCAACATGCAGATGATGATGTTTCTGCTTGTTTTAATCGGCTTTTTGATACGAAAACAAAATATTGTCGAGACAGAAGGAAGGAAAAATATGGTGGATCTGTGTCTCTATGTGACACTCCCATTCAATATTTTGAATTCCTTTTTTGTCGATTGGAAATGGGAAATGCTTATTTCGTGCAGTGTGATTTTGCTATTGTCAGTCGGATACAATGCAGTCAGTGTTTTTCTGAGTTCGGTGTTGTTTAAAAAAAGCGCCACAGGACAGGAAGAAGACGCTGCGATATGGGACGATTGTCTCCAATGGTGGATTTTTGGGGAATCCGATTATTGAGGGAGTGTACGGGACGAGCGGATTGTTTTACGCTTCCATTTTTATGATCCCGGTGCGGATTGTGATGTGGAGTGTTGGAATATCGGTATTTTTAAAAGGGAAGAGAGAAAATATTTTGAAAAAGGTGCTGACGCATCCGTGTATTATCGCAGTTTATGTCGGCGCAATACTAATGGGAACAGGAGTTGTATTGCCGGAGTTTCTGATGAAAACTATTTCGGGGTTAAGCAGCTGCAATACACCGCTTAGCATGATGCTTGTAGGGATGATGTTGGCGGAGATGAACCCGAGAGGACTCATTGACCGGACTATGTTGTTTTATACAGGTGTCCGTCTGATTGTGATCCCTGGAGTTGTCTTTTTACTGACGATGTTTTTGGACATTGATCCGCTGCTTCGCGGGATTGCTGTCATCATTGCAGGAATGCCGGCTCCGATCACAACGGCGCTGCTTTTCAGCGAAATACGACGGGGACGAGACATATGCTACGGGAATGATATTTGTCACGACGATAGTTATACGCTTATCACGCTCCCAATTTGGTGTGTGGCATTGGGAATGTAGCTAAAAATAGAAATAGAGGAGTGTGGGTGTTGAAGAAAATAAAAGAGTGGGGGAAGTCTTTGAATAACCGGCTTATGGGGATCATTTTTGCTGTGCGGGATCGTGCCGGTTATTTTTATTGTCCTGTTTGTGGCAAGTTCTTACAGGCGGGGAATTATGGAAAAAACGGAGTCTATGGTGGAGAATGAGATGGAGTATGTCTCATCGCTGATTTTCCGGAAGATTGAATCATAGCGATTGAAATCTGCAAAGCAGCATACGATGAAGAATATGAAAATGCATGGAGGGAATATCAAATTGGGAAGCAGTCAGAGGAGCTGTTTCGTGAGAGGGTGAAAAAACGGCTGGAACGTATGTTTTATCTAGAACAAAGCTATGACACATTTTTGTTTTACGAGAAGGGAAAAGAATTTCCTTTTTGCTATAGTGTAAGAGAGGGAGGTACAGTTCCTGACTGCATGAAGAATATACATGAGCCAATTCGAGAAATTAGAAAGCAGGAGAGGTTGGATGTGCAGATGCTCGTGATAGACGGGCGTATTTTTATCGTGCAAAATCTGTATGCGGATTCTGCGCAGGGGATATTTGGAACATTGGCAATTGAACTGAATGTATCCAGACTGTTTCATGATATTCAGCCCCAAATAGCAGAGGAGACGGCGATTTATCTGAACCAAGTAGAGAATCGTGTGATGATACAGGGCAAAATTAAAGAGGAATGGCAGAAGAAAATGGAGAAGGAGCTTTTACAGCAGTTTGGACGAAAGGAATCGTATAAGCAGATTAGTATACATAATCTGGAGTACAGCGGATATATGCGAAGCAATCGTCAGGAGTATTATAATTTAGAAATCATCTATCTGTCTTCAAACAGACAGTTGTATATTGAAGTGTACGAGTTTTACAAAGTGATTCTCTTTATTATCCTGCTTATGATCCCTCTGTTTGTATATGTGTTTTACTTTTTGAAGATTCATATTTCCAAGCCAATCACAAAGATGATCGATGCATCAAAAGCGATTGAACGAGGGGCGATCGGGACAATTGTGCAGGATGAAAAGATGCCGAATATAGAATTTGAGTATTTGCGGGAAGCATTTAATAAGATGTCAAAACAGGTAAAGTATTTGTTTGATTATGCTTATGATGAAAAAATGGCAAGGAAAGATGCAAAAATCATGGCGCTTCAGGCGCAGATCAATCCCCATTTTTTAAATAATACGCTGGAAATGATGAACTGGCAGGCAAGAATGTCAGGCAATCTGGAGGTGTCGAGCATGATTGAATCTTTAGGAGTTGTACTTGATTATAATATGAATCGGGAATCAAAGCGTCTGACAACGCTTTCGCAGGAACTTCGCTGTGCGGATGCGTATTTTCATATTATATCAAAGCGTTTTGGAAAGAGACTTACCGTGGAGAAGGAAATTGATCAGAAACTGCTTTCAATCAAAGTTCCTCAGCTTGTGCTCCAGCCGATGATAGAAAATGCGGTCGTTCACGGTATTGAACGAATTAAGCAGGGGATAATTAAGATAAAAATACACAGCGACGTGGAAAACGTTTATCTTCAGGTGATGAATAGTGGAAAACCGCTCACAAAAGAGGCGAAAGAACGAATTGAAACATTGCTGAATCAAAGACCGGAGGAGATTGCCAAGGAGATGGGGCATCATGTCTCGCTTGCGATTCGGAATATTAACGAGCGGGTGAAATTGATCTATGGAGAAGAGTATGGACTTTGTATTGAACAAGAGGGGGAATATATTGTGTCAACGATTGTGATTCCGGTACGTGAAAAGAAAGTGGAGATGGAGCGTGACAGCCGGGAGAATGTAAGAAAACGTCTGGAAGAGACGGGGCGTTTTTAAACGGGATTCCCTGAAAGGGGCAGAAAAGGTTTTGACAAGTTTTTTGGGACGTGTATAATAAGAGATGGTTTGTTGATGTAAGGCAGAGGGTGTGAGAAGTGAACAAAGTAGTAATTGTTGATGACGAATTGATTATCGTAGAAGGATTGACAAAGACACTCCCGTGGGAGCAGTGGAACTGCAAAATCGTTGCAACGGCAAGCGATGGGGAAGAAGGACGCAAGATTATCGAACAGTATCATCCGGACCTTGTTTTTTCTGATATTGCCATGCCAGGAGTTGACGGGTTGAAGATGATAGCGGGATTAAAATCAGAGTTTCCGGATATGGAGATCAGTATTTTGACAGGATATCGCGATTTTGAGTATGCGCAGGAAGCAGTTCGGCTAGGCGTGCGAAGATTTCTTTTGAAACCCTCCAGCATGAAAGAGATTGAAGAAGCGGTGGAGGCTATGGTTCAAGGACTCGGAAAGAAAGCAGCAATTTCTAAGGCGGAGGGCCCAAAAGAAAAATGTGATATGGCAAATAGTTTTATTGTGAAAAATGCAATGAGATATATAGAAAATCACTACACAGAGAGATTGACGCTTTTGGAAGTAGCAGAGCAGACTTATGTCAGTCAGTGGCATCTGAGTAAATTGTTGAATAAGCATACCGGTCACAGTTTTTTCTGAGCTTTTTGAACAGAACGAGGATTGCAAAAGCGCAGGAGCTGCTGAAAGAACAGTCTCTTCGGATTGGTGATATTGCAGAGCAGGTAGGATTTTTGGACATGGCACATTTTTCCAGAGTGTTTAAGAAAATTGTCGGAATGTCGGCGAATGAATATAGAAATATGATGAGTTAAGTGAAACAGAGTAAGAAATAATTCAGTTTTTTGGGATTATTTCTTATTTTTTTGATTTGGATACTTGACTTTTGGAAAGAATCATACTACACTGTCTAAGTGTGCATCGAAACGCATTGTTTTTTGTGCACGTATAACTTAGAATAAGTTAAAACAGCAACCAACAGTATTCATAGGAGGTGAAAGGAATGCCAACATTTAACCAGTTAGTAAGAAAGGGACGTCAGACTTCTGTAAAGAAATCAACAGCACCAGCTCTTCAGAAAGGGTACAACTCTTTAAGAAAGAAAGCTACTGATGCTTCAGCACCACAAAAAAGAGGTGTTTGTACAGCAGTTAAGACAGCTACACCTAAAAAACCTAACTCAGCTCTTAGAAAGATTGCCAGAGTTCGTCTTTCTAACGGTATCGAAGTAACAAGCTATATCCCAGGAGAGGGACATAATCTTCAGGAACATAGTGTTGTTCTTATCCGTGGAGGTCGTGTTAAAGACTTACCAGGTACAAGATACCATATCGTTCGTGGAACACTTGATACAGCAGGTGTTGCAAAAAGACGTCAGGCTCGTTCTAAATACGGCGCTAAGAGACCAAAAGACGCTAAGAAATAGAATATTAGCAAGTGCATAGCGCGAGTGTAGTGCGAACTACATTTTATGTAACAATCGTATCACAAACAGAACTATGATTCCTGTAGGTTGCGGGTTATATCGATAGATAGTAAGTCCCGCGCGAACACATTCATATTTCAGAAAATGTGAGTACCGATGAATTAATTTTATTAGAAATGAAAATTTCGAAACCATAATTAAGGAGGGAAGAACCGTGCCACGTAAAGGACATACTCAAAAAAGAGACGTATTAGCGGATCCATTATACAACAACAAAGTGGTTACAAAACTTATCAATAACATTATGTTAGATGGTAAAAAAGGTGTAGCACAGAAGATTGTATACGGAGCATTTGAAAGAGTTGCTGAGAAAGCTGACAAACCAGCTATCGAAGTATTTGAAGAAGCAATGAACAACATTATGCCGGTACTTGAAGTAAAAGCAAGACGTATCGGTGGTGCAACATACCAGGTGCCGATCGAAGTAAGAGCTGACAGAAGACAGGCTTTAGCACTTCGTTGGATTACATTGTATTCTCGTAAAAGAGGAGAAAAAACAATGGAAGAAAGACTGGCAAACGAAATTCTTGATGCAGCTAACAACACAGGCGCATCTGTAAAGAAGAAAGAAGACATGCACAAAATGGCAGAAGCAAACAAAGCATTTGCTCATTACCGTTTCTAATTTCAGCTTGCTGAAATTGATTCAAATAATAGGAGGAAAAAAATCTTGGCTGGAAGAGAATATCCATTAGAGAGAACAAGAAACATCGGTATTATGGCTCATATTGATGCTGGTAAAACAACAACAACAGAGCGTATCTTATACTATACTGGTGTTAACCATAAAATTGGTGATACTCACGAAGGTACTGCTACTATGGACTGGATGGCTCAGGAGCAGGAAAGAGGTATCACAATCACTTCAGCAGCTACAACATGTCACTGGACATTGCAGGAAAACTGCAAACCTAAAGCTGGCGCTTTAGAGCACCGTATCAACATCATTGATACTCCGGGACACGTTGACTTTACAGTAGAAGTTGAGCGTTCACTCCGTGTACTTGATGGTGCAGTAGGTGTATTCTGTGCAAAAGGTGGAGTTGAACCACAGTCAGAAAACGTATGGCGTCAGGCTGACACATACAACGTACCAAGAATGGCATTCATCAATAAGATGGACATTTTAGGTGCCAACTTCTACGCAGCAGTTGAACAGATTAAGACAAGATTAGGTAAAAATGCAATCTGCATTCAGTTGCCAATCGGAAAAGAAGATGACTTCAAAGGAATCATCGATTTATTTGAAATGAAAGCCTATATCTACAATGATGATAAAGGTGATGACATTTCTATCGTTGATATTCCGGAAGATATGAAAGATGATGCTGAGTTATATCGTACAGAATTAGTAGAGAAAATCTGCGAATTAGACGACGATTTAATGATGGCATATTTAGAAGGAGAAGAACCATCTGTAGAAGAGTTGAAAGCAGCATTAAGAAAAGGAACATGTACTTGTGCAGCTGTTCCGGTATGCTGTGGTACAGCTTACAGAAACAAAGGTGTTCAGAAACTTCTTGATGCAGTTATCGAATTCATGCCTTCACCACTTGACATTCCTGCAATCCAGGGTGTTGATGAAGACGGAAACGATGTTGTAAGAGAATCTTCTGATGAAGGTCCTTTCTCAGCATTAGTATTTAAGATTATGACTGACCCATTCGTAGGTAAGTTAGCATACTTCAGAGTTTACTCTGGAACAATGAACTCAGGTTCTTATGTATTGAATGCAACAAAAGGAAAGAAAGAACGTGTTGGACGTATCCTTCAGATGCATGCAAACAAGAGAGAAGAGCTTGACAAAGTATATTCAGGAGATATCGCAGCTGCGATCGGATTCAAATTCTCTACAACTGGAGATACAATTTGTGACGAACAGCATCCGGTAGTTCTTGAATCTATGGAATTCCCAGAGCCGGTTATCGAGTTAGCTATTGAACCAAAAACAAAAGCTTCTCAGGGTAAACTTGGTGAATCCTTAGCAAAACTTGCAGAAGAAGACCCGACATTCCGCGCTCATACAGATCAGGAAACAGGTCAGACAATCATCGCTGGTATGGGTGAGCTTCACCTTGAAATCATCGTAGACAGACTTCTTCGTGAATTCAAAGTAGAGGCAAACGTAGGTGCACCGCAGGTTGCTTACAAAGAATCATTCACAAAAGCAGTTGATGTAGACAGCAAATATGCAAAACAGTCAGGTGGACGTGGACAGTACGGACACTGTAAAGTTAAATTTGAGCCAACAGATGTCAATGGCGAGCAGACATTCTTCTTTGAATCTACAGTAGTAGGTGGAGCGATTCCAAAAGAATACATTCCAAAAGTAGGAGAAGGTATTGAAGAAGCTATGAAATCTGGTACACTTGGTGGATTCCCGGTAGTTGGTATTAAAGCTACTGTATACGATGGTTCTTACCATGAAGTCGATTCAAGTGAAATGGCATTCCATATTGCTGGATCTTTAGCATTCAAAGATGCTATGGCAAAGGCGGCTCCGGTACTTCTTGAGCCAATCATGAAAGTTGAAGTAACAATGCCGGAAGAATATATGGGTGATGTTATCGGTGACATCAATGCACGTCGTGGACGTATCGAAGGTATGGATGACTTAGGCGGCGGTAAGATCGTAAGAGCTTACGTTCCATTGTCAGAAATGTTTGGATACTCTACAGACTTACGTTCAAGAACTCAGGGACGTGGTAACTACTCTATGTTCTTTGAGAAATATGAACCAGTACCGAAGAACGTTCAGGAAAAAGTATTATCTAATAAAAATGCATAATTCTTACTAATTTTCGGGACGAAAATCTTAAAAAGACTTGAAAATCTATATGATTTGAAATATAATCAGAGATAACCGAGTAAATCAAAAATATGAAAAAAGCCCCTTTATAAGGGGCATATAATTAAGGAGGATTATTCAAAATGGCTAAAGCTAAATTTGAAAGAACAAAACCACATGCTAACATTGGTACAATCGGACACGTTGACCATGGTAAAACAACTTTAACAGCTGCTATCACAAAAACTCTTGCAGCAAGAGTTGCTGGTAACGCTGCTGTAGATTTCGAAAACATCGACAAAGCTCCAGAAGAAAGAGAACGTGGTATCACAATTTCTACAGCTCACGTTGAGTACGAAACAGAAAAACGTCACTACGCTCACGTTGACTGCCCAGGACATGCCGATTACGTTAAAAACATGATCACAGGTGCTGCTCAGATGGATGGTGCTATCCTTGTTGTAGCTGCTACTGATGGTGTTATGGCTCAGACAAGAGAGCACATCTTACTTTCTCGTCAGGTAGGTGTACCTTACATCGTAGTATTCATGAACAAATGTGACATGGTTGACGATGAAGAATTATTAGAATTAGTAGAAATGGAAATTCGTGAATTATTAGATGAATACGAATTCCCAGGAGATGATACTCCAATCATCCAGGGATCAGCTCTTAAAGCTCTTGAAGATCCAAACGGAGAATGGGGAGACAAAATTATGGAACTTATGGATGCAGTAGATAGCTACATTCCAGATCCACAGAGAGCAACAGATCAGCCATTCTTGATGCCAGTAGAAGACGTATTCTCTATCACAGGACGTGGTACAGTTGCTACAGGTAGAGTAGAACGTGGTACACTTCACGTATCTGACGAAGTTGAAATCGTTGGTATCAAAGAAGAATCTCGTAAAGTTGTTATCACAGGTATCGAGATGTTCCGTAAACTTCTTGACGAAGCTCAAGCTGGTGATAACATCGGTGCATTACTTCGTGGTGTTCAGAGAACTGAAATCGAAAGAGGACAGTGTCTTGTTAAACCAGGTAGTGTAACTTGCCACCACAAATTCACAGCTCAGGTTTACGTATTGACAAAAGATGAAGGTGGACGTCATACACCATTCTTCAACAACTACAGACCACAGTTCTACTTCAGAACAACTGACGTAACAGGTGTTTGTAACTTACCAGAAGGTACAGAAATGTGCATGCCTGGTGACAACGTAGAAATGTCAATCGAATTAATTCACCCAGTAGCTATGGAACAAGGTTTACGTTTCGCTATCCGTGAAGGTGGACGTACTGTAGGTTCAGGAAGAGTTGCTACAATCATTGAGTAATCGTTGATTTGTGATTTGAACTAATTGAATTTATACCCCGGAAACGCAAGTTTCCGGGGTTTTTCTTGAATTATAGGAAATTCCTTTGGAATCCTATAATTCAAAAAAATGCACTTCGTGCAAAGAAGCGCAATCTTTTTGAATTTATAAGAGATACAAGCAGTTGAATACACAGAAATAGCAAATTGAATAAGGAAGATGAAAGAGGAAATCTAACGATATAGGATTTAGAATAAAATATTCACTTGCAAATTTTGGCAAAAAGTGCTTTAATAAAATTAATATTATACAGGCGGGTTGTTACTTTTTAGGCAAAACCGAACTTTTGGAACAGAGTATATAATGTAAAATTGTATAGTCTGTTCCAAAAGTTCGGTTTTTTAGTGCAAAGCAGAATATTTTCCTGCTGTAAAGATTCGTCTGATAATAAATAATGAGGAGGAAAGATATGAAGAAAAAAGGAACATGGATGCGTGCAAGTGCAGGCGCCCTTTCTGCGGCAATGGTATTGGGGTCTGTAACTGTAGCGCCGGCTGTAAAGGCAGAAAATGTGGAAGAGAAAGCGGGTTATGAGGTTAACTATGCTCTTAATTCAAAAGTAACTGCGAGCAATCAGGAACTGGCAAATCAGTGGGGACCGGAGAAAGCGGTAGATGGCATTGTGAATCGTGATGCTGAGAAACCGGAACAGTCACGCTGGTCAACAGCACAGAGCACCACACAGGAAGCGAGAACGTTGACATTAGACTTGGGGGCAGTAAAGACATTCAGTCAGTTTGTAATTGAGTGGGAGAGAACCAATATTACAAATTTCAAGATTCTGTTTCTGACACAGAAGATGGTACTTATAAAGATGTTTATGTAAAGGAAGATGGTAAGAATATTACATCTCTCACAAGCAGGATCAATCTTGAGAAAGCTGCAACAGGACGTTTTGTTCGTTTGACGGTGAACGGGTATACGTTGAACCCGGGTAACTGGCAGTCTGTATCTCTCTATGAGTTCAAAGTACTCGGAGAGGCTGAGAACTTGAGTGAAGGTGCAACAGTAGCAGCAGACGGATATGAAGATAATCTTGAAAAATTCCAACCTAGTAAAGTAGTTGACGGAGATGATACAACGCGTTGGGCAAGTCCGGCTAAGTTAGGACAACACTGGATTAGCTTAGATTATGGAAAAGAAATTTCTATCCAGTCATTCAAGATTCACTGGGAGCGCACGAATGCAACAAAATATCGTTTGGAAAAATCGTCAGACGGTACAAACTGGGAGCCGGTTGTAAGTTTTGAGAAAAAACCAGACAGCTATCAGCAGATTATCAACTTAGATGAACCGATCAACACACAGCATGTACGCCTTTTCATTGAAGAATTCGATCCAAAAGGGGCGCCGGAAAACGGAGCTGAGGTGACATGGAACACAGTTGGTATCTGGGAGTTTGAGACTTATGCCGGAAAATTAGAAGAGCCGGAAAACACTCAGGATCCACAGGAAGTTGCAGATAACTTAGAGCTGCCTGAATCGATCGAAGGTGATTCTAAGAAATTTACAATGCCGGAAGTTCCGGAAGGGTTTGAAATAAGCTTTGTCGGAGCAGATTATGAGCAGATTTTAGACAGAGACTTGACAGTTTATCAGCCGTTGGTTACACAGCAGATTAAGATGAACTTCAATGTAAAAGCAGAAGGAAAAAGATGGAAAAGCAGTTGACTCGAAAGAATATACAATGACTGTTACCGGTAAATACGAGCAGGAAGAGGGAGACAACGCAAAGCCAGCAGTAATTCCGGAACTTGCTGAGTGGAAAGGTGCAAAAGGCGGAGAGTTTGCAGTGAAGGACGGCAGCCGTATCGTTGTTGCAAACAAAGATAAAGCAGCGCTTCAGAGAGCGGCAACAGAGTTCCAGAAAGATTATAAAGATTTATTTGGAAAAGATCTTGAAATTGTATATGCGGACAGCGCAAATGCCGGAGATTTCTTCTTTACACTTGTAGAAGCAGGAACAGGTCTGAAAGAGGAAGGATACAATCTGAAAATTGGTGATTCAGTTACAGTGGAAGCAGAAACTTCAACAGGTGCATACTGGGCAACAAGAAGTATTCTTCAGATTTTAAAACAGACAGATGGAACAATCGCAAAAGGCGAGGCGCGTGACTATCCAAAATACGAAGTGCGTGGATTCATGCTTGATGTCGGAAGAAGACCATTCTCTAAGAAAATTGTCAATGAAGTTGCAAAGACAATGGCATGGTACAAGATGAACGACTTACAGCTTCACTTAAATGACAACTATATCTTCTTGGAAGATTACACAACTGCAGGAGAAGATCCGATGACTGCATATGAGGGATTCCGTTTGGAGTCTGATATCAAAGCAGATGGAAATCTGAATAAGGCAGATTTGACAAGTGATGACATGTACTGGACAAAAGATGAGATGCGTCAGATGATTCAGGATTACCGTGAAATCGGTATGGATATTGTACCTGAGTTCGATACACCGGCACACTCTCTTGCATTTACAAAGGTTCGTCCAGACCTTAAAATGGGTGGAAATGGACGTGAGAATGATCACTTTAATTTGGCAACTCCTAGTGGGGGTGATGCAAGTGAAACGCCATATGCGAAGTCTTTAGAATTTGTAGAAGGTCTTTGGGATGAATATTTGGAAGGTGAGAATCCTGTATTCGATGAAGAGACAATTGTTAATATCGGAACAGATGAATATTCAGAAACATATAAAGAACAGTTCCGCCAATTTACAGATGATTTGTTAGCACATGTTCAAGAGAAAGGTAATCAAGTTCGTCTTTGGGGAAGTCTTACTGCAAGAAAAGGTCAGACAGATGTAAGAAGCGAAGATGTACAGATGAATATCTGGAATGACGGTTGGGCAAATCCAAAAGAGATGTACAAAGAAGGATATGATCTGATTGATATGAACGATGGAACAGTTTACATTGTTCCGGCAGCCGGATATTATGGTGATTATTTGAATAAACAGCACTTATACAGTAATTATGATCCGGCAAAACGTATGGGAGTTCCGGTTGGTTCTGAACAGACACTCGGTGGAGCTTATGCAATTTGGAATGACATGGTAGATAAGAAAGCAAATGGTCTTTCTGAGCTGGAAATTTATGACCGTTTCAACGATGCAGCTCCATTCTACGCATCAAGCTTGTGGGGAGATGAAGAAAAGACTTACGCAGAGGCAACAGAAGTCAGTGAAGCAGTTGGAGAAGCTCCTCGCACAAATGCATATGACAAAGTAGACAGCAAGGGGGACACTATTGTATCATACGATTTTGATGAAGGTCTGAATGATGAATCCGGAAACGGCTATGATGCAAAAGATGCAGTGAACGCAAAAGTAGAAGATAAAGCATTTGTATTGAACGGAAAAGAAAGCTATGTCTCTACTCCGCTTGACCGTGTTGGCCCTGGAAAGGAACTTTCTTTCGACATTACAATGAAAAAACCTGGAATGCCTGGAGAAATTTTATTCGAGGCAGATGCAGAGTACGGAACATATGATATCCGTATCATGGAAGATGGAACACTTGGATTTACAAGAGAAGGTTATGACTATTCCTTTGGATATAAGCTTCCGGTAAATCAGAAAGTATCTCTGACAATCAGAACAGACGGAGATGTGACTTCTCTGATTGCAGATGGCAAGAAATATACTGCAACAGGAAGCTACACATATGAAGGCGATTTGAAAGCATCTAATATCTCACGTGCGTCATTGTCATTGCCGACAGAAAGAATTGGTTCTAAGACAAATGCGGTAAACGCAGTGATCGATAACATTGTGTTGACTTCTAAAGTGGTAAAAGAAGATTTGACAGAGGGAGCAATCGATTCAAAAGACTTCACAGTGACAGCTGACAACGAAAACTCAGATGGAAAAATTACAAATGCATTTGATAATAATATTTCTACAATCTGGCATACACAGTGGTCGCCAAACAAGAAACCACTTCCGGCTGTGATCACAATTGATATGAAGAAGAATTACGATATCAATGGATTCTACTATATGCCAAGACAGACAGGAAATAATGGATATATCTTAGAATATACATTGGAATATCAAGATGCTTCCGGAAACTGGCAGAAAGCTGTAGATAAAGGAACATGGGCTTCTAACGGATCTGAGAAAAATGTGAGATTTAAACCAATCAACACATCAAAATTAAGACTGACAGTTACAAAAGGACAGAATGATTTCGGTAGTGCGGCAGAGTTCAAAGTGCTTGGAGGAACAGAGGACTTGACAAAAGTACCACTTCGCATCAGCACATATGTAGAAGGAAGAGGAACAGCAGAAGTTTCAAAAGAGCAGATTAACAAAGGCGAGGAAGTTACATTTACTGCAAAAGCAGATAAAGGAAACAAATTCGTTGGCTGGTATGACATTTTCGGAAATGAAGTGAGCAAGGAAGCTTCTTACAAAGTAACACCGGAGGATAACCTGACATTGGTTGCTAAGTTTGAAGAATCTGACACACCGGTAGATCCGGATGGAGTAAACAAAGACAGTCTTAAGAAATTGTATGATGACTGTGTAGCGGCTGACAGAGACGAAAAAGAGTACACACCAGGTACATGGAAAGCATATGCAGATGCAATAGACGCTGCAAAAGCAGTCATTGACGATAAAGAAGCAACAGAAGAACAAGTGAAAAAAGCACATGATGATCTTCAAAAAGCTCTCTTTGAATTGAGACTGATTCCAAACAAAGATAAATTGGAAGACTTAATCAAAGAAGCAGAAAAGATGGATCTGAGCGGATATACATCAGAGAGCGTAAAAGTGTTTGAAGATGCACTTGCTCAGGCGAAAGTAGTTATGAAAGATCCGGAAGCTGATCAGGATGCTGTAGATGCAGCAGAGGGGCAGTTGAGGGCAGCAGTTGAACAGTTAGAAAAAGCTGACAAACCTGTAGTACCGAGCGAAGTAGATAAGAGCGCTTTGGAAAAATACTACAATGAATGTGTTTCATACTACAAAGAAGCTGACTACACAGCAGACAGCTGGAAAGTATATAAAGAAGCACTCACAAATGCCAAGACGGTGCTTGATGATGAAGATGCAACAGCAGAGGAAATCAAGGCAGCTACAGAGAAACTTGCAAAGGCAGCTAAGGATTTAGTGAAAAAAAGAGGAAAATAAGAAACTAAGTACTCCATCTGCCGGTGGTTCAGATGAATCAGGAAAGAAACCGGTGACAGGAGATTCGACTGCGGCGCCAATGATGATGTTCTTGCGGCAGCAGCATCCGTAATTGCAGGAAAAGAAATCTTAAAAAGAAAAAAACGGATGAATAATAAAATAGCCGGCAATGAAAGTTGCCGGTTGTTTTAAAAGGGAAAAGGGAAATGGGAAAAAGGAAAAAG
>ENA-OQBV01000844-OQBV01000844.1-human-gut-metagenome-genome-assembly--contig:-NODE-844-length-16783-cov-3.277798_pt1 | contig 16783 bp, 16 predicted proteins | sample MGYA00242750_ERZ504559 | MGnify/ENA primary metagenome ERZ504559 (study PRJEB26092, sample SAMD00036230) | human gut metagenome | host: Homo sapiens | study: EMG produced TPA metagenomics assembly of... | reverse complement strand
TGGGCCTCAAAGAAAACGTCATCATCGGTAAACTCATCCCGGCTGGTACGGGCATGAGCCGCTACCGCAAGATCAAGGTCGTAAAGACCGTTCCATCTATCAGCTATGAAGACGAAGAAGGCAACCCCGTAGACGCACCGGAAGGTGCCGATACGACACCGGAAGCCGGACATTAAGAGAGTAAAAAAAGGCGCTGTCCCATGAAGACGCGCGCCTTTTTTTGTTGTTAGTGGTTCGTCGTTCGTAGGGGCTCGCACGTGGCGAGCCCGTTTTGTATATATGGGAAGGCTCGTGACTCACGAATCACTAGGATACGTGTAATAAAAGATGTACTGATTACGCAGTTTTTACCAAAAAACTCATTGACATATAATAAGCGTGATGATAAAATATCTAAGTGTCGCAATGAAAGTATTGCGTCTAAATTGCAAGACGTAAGGAGTGAGGTTTCGTGAGCTTGGAACTAGTTGCCAGTGTCCGCAAGACCGTGGGCGCGAAGCAAACCCTGAAAGCAATGAAACGAAACGAAGTCACACAACTGTACATCGCCAATGATTGCGATGAACAGGTCGTAGCGCCGCTTATTGCAGAAGCCGAAGGCGCTCACATCCCTGTCGACCGCGCGTATACCATGACGGAGCTGGGCATGGCCTGCCACATCAAGGTAAAAAGCTGCAGCCGTCGGCTTGTTAAAATAATTTTCGGTAACATCATCTCATGAGCTCTGCTCGTTGATGATTACATTATAAATCTAATTGTTTGGAGAGGAGGTGCCCACATGCCAACAATCAGCCAATTAGTTCGTAAAGGACGTCAGGTTGCTTTAACCAAATCGAATGCGCCGGCTTTGAAAAACAGCCCGCAGAAACGTGGTGTCTGCACTCGTGTATACACTGCTACGCCGAAGAAACCTAACTCGGCTCTGCGTAAAGTTGCCCGTGTTCGCTTGACGAACTCTATCGAAGTAACAGCTTATATTCCTGGCATTGGTCACAATTTACAGGAACACAGTGTTGTATTAATCAGAGGCGGTCGTGTCAAAGACCTTCCTGGTGTACGTTATCATATCGTCCGCGGTGCTTTGGATACAGCTGGCGTTGCAGATCGTCAGCAGTCCCGTTCGAAATACGGCGCAAAAAAAGGGTAAGTAAGATTTACCATTAAGATGAAACAGATGACATACACAATATAGAGGAGGAATTAGACATGCCAAGAAAAGGCCCCGTTGCGAAGCGTGATGTGCTGCCGGATCCGGTGTACCATTCCAAATTGGTAACGCGCTTCATCAACAAAGTTATGTTGGACGGCAAAAAAGGTGTCGCTGAAACCATCGTTTACGATGCTTTCGACATCATCCGTTCGAAAATGAATAAAGATCCTTTGGAAGTATTTGAACAGGCTCTCAACAACGTTATGCCTGTCCTGGAAGTCCGTGCTCGTCGTGTCGGCGGTGCTAACTACCAGGTTCCTGTTGAAGTACGTGCAGACCGTCGCTTGTCCCTCGGTATCCGCTGGACTGTCGGCTATGCCCGTAAACGCGGCGAACGCACGATGAAAGAAAAGCTCGCTGGCGAATTGATGGACGCCTTCAACAACACAGGCGCTGCTATCAAGAAAAAGGAAGATACTCATAAAATGGCTGAAGCTAACAAAGCTTTCGCACATTATCGTTGGTAATTTACGATATTTATTATTTTTTGAGGAGTGGAAAAAACCGTGCCAAGAGAATTTTCTTTGGAAAAAACGAGAAATATTGGCATCATGGCTCACATCGATGCTGGTAAAACCACGACAACAGAACGTATCCTGTTCTACACCGGCCGTGTCCACAAGATCGGCGAAGTTCATGACGGCGCTGCTACCATGGACTGGATGGCTCAGGAACAGGAACGTGGTATCACCATCACGTCGGCTGCTACGACAGCTCACTGGAAGGGATACCGCATCAACATCATCGATACTCCGGGGCACGTTGACTTCACGGTTGAAGTTGAACGCTCGCTGCGCGTACTCGACGGCTCTGTTGCTGTTTTCTCCGCAAAGGGCGGCGTAGAACCGCAGTCGGAAACGGTATGGCGTCAGGCTGAACATTACCATGTTCCCCGTATCGCATTCGTCAACAAGATGGATACGACCGGTGCTGACTTCCTGAACGTTGTCGACATGATGAAAGATCGTCTCCAGGCGAATGCCGTTGCTATTCAGCTCCCGATTGGCGCTGAAACAACCTTCCGCGGCATCATCGACCTCATTACCATGAAAGCAGAAGTCTATGACGATGCACTCGGTAAAGAAATCGAAGTTGTCGACATCCCGGAAGATGAATTAGAAGAAGCTAAGAAATATCATGACATCATGGTTGAAGCTGTTTGCGATACCGATGAAGACCTCATGATGAAATACCTCGAAGGTGAAGAAATCACCATCGACGAATTGAAAGCAGCTATCCGTAAAGGCGTCTGCACGAACAAATTGTTCCCGGTCCTCTGCGGTTCTGCTTACAAGAACAAAGGGATCCAGATGCTCCTCGACGCTGTCGTCGACTACATGCCGAGCCCGTTGGATATTCCTCCGGTCAAAGGCACCAACCCCGACACTGAAGAAGAAGAAACCCGTGAAGCTGATGACAATGCACCGCTTTCCGCATTGGCATTCAAGATCATGGCTGACCCCTTCGTCGGCAAACTGGCATTCTTCCGCGTTTACTCCGGTACGTTAAAGGCCGGTACCTATGTCTACAACTCGACAAAAGGTAAAAAAGAACGTGTTGGCCGTATCCTCCGGATGCACGCTAACCACCGTGAAGAAGTCCAGGAAGCCTACACGGGCGATATCGGCGGTATCGTTGGCCTGAAAGATACGACTACAGGCGATACACTGTGCGATGAAAAACACCCGATCATTCTTGAAAAGATGGAATTCCCGGATCCGGTTATTTCCGTAGCCGTTGAACCGAAGACGAAAGCTGACCAGGAAAAAATGGGCATTGCCTTGGCTCGTCTGGCTGAAGAAGACCCGACATTCAAAGTCAAGACCGATGCTGAAACCGGCCAGACCATCATCTCCGGTATGGGCGAACTCCATTTGGATATCATCGTCGACCGCATGTCCCGTGAATTCAAAGTAGACTGCAACGTCGGCAAACCGCAGGTTGCTTACCGCGAAACCATCCGCAAAGATGTCAAGTCTCGTGGTTTCTTCAAGCGTCAGTCCGGCGGCCGTGGTCAGTATGGTGACTGCTGGCTCGAACTCATTCCGCAGGAACAGGGCAAAGGCTACGAATTTGAAAACAAAGTCGTTGGCGGCGCTATTCCTAAGGAATACATCGGCTCCGTTGAAGCCGGTGTCAAAGAAGCAATGGAAACAGGCGTTTTGGCTGGTTTCCCGATGGTCGATATCAAAGTCGTCGTATACGACGGTTCTTACCATGAAGTCGACTCCTCGGAAATGGCCTTCAAGATCGCTGGCTCTATGGGCTTCAAAGAAGGTGCCCGCAAGGCAGACCCGGTTCTCCTCGAACCGTACACGAAAGTCGAAGTTGTCGTTCCTGAAGAATACATGGGCGACGTCATCGGCGACCTCAACTCCCGCCGTGGTCGTGTCGAAGGTATGGAAATGCGCTCCGGTGCAGAACATATCAACGCATTCGTACCGCTGGCAGAAATGTTTGGCTATGCAACGGATTTGCGTTCCCGTACGCAGGGCCGTGGCGTTTATACGATGACATTCGACCACTACGAAGAAGTTCCGAAGAACGTAGCCGAAAAAGTCATCAGCGAAAAAGGCTAATATAATTTAACTCACACTGGAGGAACAGCAAATGGCTAAAGAACATTACGAAAGAACCAAACCGCATGTTAACATTGGCACAATCGGTCACGTCGACCACGGCAAAACTACTTTGACAGCTGCCATCACCAAAGTTTTGGCTGAAAAAGGCTACGCTAAATTCGAAGACTATGCTGATATCGACAAGGCTCCGGAAGAACGTGAACGTGGTATTACAATCAACACGGCACACGTTGAATATGAAACAGACAAACGTCACTATGCACACGTTGACTGCCCGGGCCATGCTGACTATGTCAAGAACATGATCACCGGTGCTGCTCAGATGGACGGCGCTATCCTCGTCGTTTCCGCTGCTGACGGCCCGATGCCCCAGACTCGTGAACACATCCTCCTGGCCCGCCAGGTCGGTGTACCGGCTATCGTCGTATACCTCAACAAAGCTGACCAGGTTGACGATCCGGAACTCATCGAACTCGTTGAAATGGAAGTTCGTGATCTCCTCAGCTCCTACGATTTCCCCGGCGACGAAGTTCCTATCGTAGTTGGCTCTGCTCTCAAAGCCCTCGAAGGCGACGAAAGCGAAATCGGCAAACCGTCCATCCTCAAATTGATGGATGCTGTTGACGAATACATCCCGACTCCGCAGCGCCCGACGGACCAGCCGTTCCTCATGCCTGTCGAAGACGTCTTCACCATCACAGGCCGCGGCACTGTTGCTACAGGCCGTGTTGAACGTGGCGAACTCAAAGTTGGCGACGCAGTTGAAATCGTCGGCCTCGCTGACGAACCGAAAGATACGGTTGTTACGGGCGTTGAAATGTTCCGTAAGATCCTCGACCGTGCTGAAGCAGGCGACAACATCGGCGCTCTTCTCCGCGGCGTCGACCGTAAAGAAATCGAACGCGGCCAGGTCCTCGCTAAACCGGGTACCATTCATCCGCACACGAAATTCAAAGCTCAGGTTTACGTTTTGACGAAAGACGAAGGCGGCCGTCACACTCCGTTCTTCAACGGCTATCGTCCGCAGTTCTACTTCCGTACAACTGACGTAACTGGCGTCATCCAGCTCCCGGAAGGCACTGAAATGTGCATGCCTGGCGATAACGTCAAAATGGATGTTGAACTCATCACTCCGATCGCTATCGAAGCCGGCCTCCGCTTCGCTATCCGCGAAGGCGGCCGTACAGTAGGCGCTGGCGTCGTTTCCGAAATCGAAGGCTAAGAATTACATAAGGTCATTGGCAGTTGGCTGTTCGCAGTCCGCTGTTCGCAAAGAGGCTGTCGCATATGCGACAGCCTCTTTTTTGCATGCATTCATGCATGGGTCGCAGTTCGCAGACCGCAGTTCGCAAGACCATGCCACATGGACCCGTTAGGTGTATGGACATTCTTCACAGCGGGCCGCCTTATTAGGACGGCCCCTACGCACAAGGCCGCAGGCCGTGAAATATTTATCGCCTGGCTGCGATTGTAGGGGCTCGCACGTGGCGAGCCCGCTTCTAGTATAATGAGGGAATGACGGTAACTGTAGCGTAAGGCACCCGTCGGAAGCCTCTCCTCATAGGAGAGGTGGCCCGAAGGGCCGGAGAGGTTAACCTCTCCGGCCCCTACGAACCCCTAACCCCTAGCCCCTAGCCACTACCCAAAATCCCGGGTATAATAGAACTACACACAAGAGGAGGGTGCGAAATATGAACATTGCTGAAAATACGGCCGATACAGCGCAGCAGGCGGCTAACGTCGTCCAGGCCGATGTCCAGAACCAGGTCACGCAGAGCGTCACGACGCTGGACCATTTAAAGGATTTTCTGCTCAACCACGGTCCCGATGTCATCTATGCCATTATCATCTTCATCGTCGGCCGCTACGTGGCCCGGGTTTTCAAGAACCTGGCTGTCCGCATGATGACCCATGCCAATTACGACCATACGGTCATCACCTTTGTCAGCCAGCTGATTTATTATGCCATCATGGCCTTGGTCCTGTTGTCGGCCCTGAATAAGGCCGGTATCCCGACGAATTCCTTCCTGGCCGCGTTCGGCGCCTTTGGCTTGGCTGTCGGCCTGGCCTTGCAGAGCAATCTGTCGAATTTCGCTTCCGGCCTTTTGATCCTGATCTTCAAGCCTTTCAAAGCCGGAGATTGGATCGCCGTCGGCGGTGTAGAAGGCAGTGTCAAAGGGATTCAGATGATGAATACGGCTATTACGACGAAAGACAACAAGACGATTTTCATCCCCAATTCCAGTATCACCTCGTCCCAGGTGACCAACAGCTCTTACCAGCAGGAAAGGTACATTACTTTTTTCTTCGACATCGGTTATCAGAACGACCATCATAAGGCCATTGCCCTGCTGAAGCAGATATTCCGGGAAGACAGGCGGGTCCTCAATGCCGACACGATGGAAATCGGCATCCGCGAATTTGCCGAAAGCTCCGTGCGCATCGCCGCTTTTCCCAAGGTCGCCAAGGAAAATTATTACCCCGTCTATTACGACACTATGTCCAAGGTAAAGGATACCTTCGATGCCAACGGTATTGATATACCTTATCCGCAGCGCGTAATTTATATACAAAAAAATGAACAATAAAACGTTACTTTTTGAACATGTTTTCAGCTATTTCTTAGGAAATAGCTGATTTTTTTGTACCCTATCCATAGTATGTGAAAAAAAGAATAAAGACGGGAAATAAGAATATTCGCCAAAATCGAAAAATAATCTTGCGTTTTTCGTCTAACTAAGGCTTGAGCTATACTTTAATAGCATTGTTAAGCGGTTGATTTATGCCCTTTTTCTATTATATAATAGTATCATATTGTTAAGGAATTAATTATTTAATTATTAATAGTTTTTGAGCATATAATAAGTTCAAAAGTGAACAAAGAAAGAGGGTATTTGTATTATGGTATTTTTATTGGCGTTGTCACCTATTTTGTGGCTCATCGTTTCTTTGGGGTTCCTGAAGATGCAGAGCTTCAAGGCATGTCCCATTGCCTTGATCATTTCTTTTGCCGTCGCCCTGGCCTGGTATCATATGCCGGGCATGGATGCCGCTACGGCCGCCCTGGAAGGCGTGGCCCTGGCATGCTGGCCTATCTTACTGGTCATCATTGCCGCTATCTTCACGTATAATTTGACGCTGTACACCAAGAGCATGGATATCGTCAAGCACATGTTGACGACGGTCAGTAAGGACCGCCGCGTCCTGGCCCTGCTCATCGGCTGGGGTTTCGGCGCCTTCATGGAAGGCATGGCCGGCTTCGGTACGGCTATCGCTATCCCGGCGTCGATGCTGGTTGCCCTGGGCTTCGACCCCATCAAGGCTATCCTGGTCTGCCTGGTTGCTAACTCCGTTCCGACAACGTATGGTTCCATCGGTATCCCTGCCAGCACCCTGGCTAACCTGACGGGCCTCGACCCGGTCCAGCTGTCGACGTATATTAGCTTGCAGCTCCTGCCGCTCAATATTATTTGCCCGTTCATCATCGTCGCCATTGTCGGCGGCTCGCTGAAAGCCCTCAAAGGCGTTTTCATGATTACCCTGCTCTCGGCCCTGGGCCTGGCTGTACCGGAACTCATCGTTTCGGCCTTCGTCGGTCCGGAACTGGCTGTCATGGGGGCTTCTATCGTCATCATGGCTCTCATCGTCGTTTATTCCCATTTCCGTCCCGTCGACAATCCGGAATATGCCATGGACATCAATCCGGCTCACGTACCGCTCCGCGGTGGTCTGCTGGCTTGCCTGCCCTTCATCTTGATTTTTGTCTTCTTATTGCTGACGTCGAAACTCGTTCCCTTCATCCATGCACCGCTCATGGCTATTAAATCGTCGGTCCTCATCTATACCGGTCAGGGCGGCGTACCTTATACTTTCGTCTGGGTCAATACGCCGGGTATCCTCATCTTGTTGGCTGCCTTCATCAGTGGTAAAGCCAGTCGGCCCGTTTCAGTGAAATGTTCATCGTCTTGCTGAACACCATCAAAGGCCTGCGCAATACGATCATCACCATCATCGCTGTCATCGCTACGGCTAAGGTCATGGGCTACAGCGGCATGACATCGGATATCGCCCGCACGGCTGTCGAAGCGACGGGTATGATGTATCCGGCCATTGCACCGCTCATCGGCTCTGTCGGCACGTTCATCACCGGTTCCGGTACGTCGAGTAACGTCCTCTTCGGCAACCTCCAGACCGATGCTGCTGCCGCCATCAATGCCAATAAAGCCTGGCTGGCCGCTGCCAACTCGGCTGGTACCTGCGCGGGCAAGATGATTTCGCCGCAAAGTATCGCCATTGCCGTCGGGGCCATCTCCCTGACCGGCAAGGATAACGAAATCCTCCAGGCAATCATGAAAGTCTACGTACCATATATCATCCTCTTAGGGGCCATCGTCTACTTCGGACAGGTCCTGGTAGGGTAGGGAAAAAAGGGACTGTCGCATGTGCGACAGTCCCTTTTTTTTGCAGTCAGCAGTCAGCCCCTAACCCCTAACCACGAACCCCTAGCCTCTAAATTTCCTATTACGAACTATTCTAGAACGAAAGAATAAGTACCGATTTTCACATACTATAACGAATTATCATACTTGATTTTTAACAGTACCTTTTGGTCATGGCTATTTTACAAGGGTTTTCGACTTTATGATATATAATATCATTTAAATGAAAGCTATACGTTGTTGAATTAACCCATTTATATCAGTATATAAGCCGTTATATCGCCATAATTCGCTTGTGATGAATCACTTAATAAATAATTATAAATATCAAAATTCATAATTCTAAAGTGGAATAGATTTGTAGATTTTCTATTCTTTGTGACTAATTTCCACCTATTTATTCATTGACGTTATTGATTTTCCATGATATCATTCTAGTCAGTGATTCACCTTTGGAAAATTTTCACAAAGGCGTACGACAGTAGCGACGACAGCGTCGGTACACTCTACATAGCAGGAGGAAGTTACGGTAATGAGAAAAGTAGAAATCATTACAGCTGAACAAGCAGCTCAGCTCGTAAAAGACAACGACACGATTACGTCTATTGGTTTTGTCAGCAGTGCCCATCCGGAAGCCCTGACCAAAGCCTTGGAAAAACGGTTCTTGGATACGAACACGCCGCAGAACCTGACTTACATCTACGCAGGTTCCCAGGGTAAACGCGATGGCCGTGCTGCAGAACACCTGGCACACACAGGTCTTTTGAAACGCGCCATCATCGGTCACTGGCAGACAGTACCGGCTATCGGCGCCTTGGCTGTTGAAAACAAAATCGAAGCATACAACTTCTCGCAGGGCACGCTGGTTCATTGGTTCCGCGCTTTGGCAGGCCACAAACTCGGCGTCTTCACGGATATCGGTTTGGAAACTTTCCTCGATCCCCGTCAGCTCGGCGGCAAGCTCAATGACGTAACCAAAGAAGACTTGGTCAAGTTGATCGAAGTCGACGGTCACGAACAGCTTTTCTACCCGACCTTCCCGGTCAACGTAGCTTTCCTCCGCGGTACTTATGCCGATGAATCGGGCAACATCACCATGGACGAAGAAATCGGGCCTTTCGAAAGCACTTCCGTCGCCCAGGCCGTCCACAACTGTGGCGGTAAAGTCGTCGTCCAGGTCAAAGACGTCGTCGCTCACGGCAGCCTCGACCCGCGCATGGTCAAAATCCCTGGTATCTATGTCGACTACGTCGTCGTAGCAGCTCCGGAAGACCATCAGCAGACGTATGACTGTGAATATGATCCGTCCCTCAGCGGTGAACATCGTGCTCCTGAAGGCGCTGCCGACGCAGCTCTCCCCATGAGCGCTAAGAAAATCATCGGCCGCCGCGGCGCTTTGGAATTGACTGAAAACGCTGTCGTCAACCTCGGCGTCGGTGCTCCGGAATACGTTGCTTCCGTTGCCGGTGAAGAAGGTATCGCCGATACCATTACCCTGACCGTCGAAGGTGGCGCCATCGGTGGCGTACCGCAGGGCGGTGCTCGTTTCGGTTCGTCCCGCAATGCCGATGCTATCATCGACCACACCTATCAGTTCGACTTCTACGATGGCGGCGGTCTGGACATCGCTTACCTCGGTCTGGCTCAGTGCGATGCATCGGGCAACATCAACGTCAGCAAGTTCGGTAGCAACGTTGCCGGCTGCGGCGGTTTCCCGAATATTTCCCAGCAGACACCGAATGTTTACTTCTGCGGCACCTTTACGGCTGGCGGCTTGAAAATCGCTGTCGAAGACGGCAAAGTCAAGATCCTCCAGGAAGGCAAAGCCAAGAAGTTCATCAAAGCTGTCGACCAGATCACTTTCAACGGTTCCTATGCAGCCCGCAACGGCAAACACGTCCTCTACATCACGGAACGCTGCGTGTTTGAACTGACCAAAGAAGGCTTGAAACTCATCGAAGTCGCACCGGGCATCGATATTGAAAAAGATATCCTCGCTCACATGGACTTCAAGCCCATCATTGATAATCCGAAACCTATGGACGCCCGCCTCTTCCAGGACGGCCCGATGGGGGTGAAAAAATGAAACCTATGCGACTCCACCACGTAGGCATTGTCCTGCCGACCTTAGAAAAAGCCCATGAATTCATGCAGAATAATGGACTTGAAATCGACTATGCCGGCTATGTCGATGCTTACCAGGCTGATCTCATTTTCACTAAGTTTGGTGAATTTGCCAGCCCGATTGAAATGATTATCCCCCACTCCGGTGTGCTTACCCAATTCAATGGTGGCCGCGGCGGCATTGCCCACATCGCCTTCGAAGTGGACGATGTCGAAGCTGTCCGCCAGGAAATGGAAGCAGATTGTCCGGGATGCATGTTAGAAAAGAAAGCTGTCCAGGGTACGGACGACATTATCGTCAACTTCCGCCGCCCGACAACCAACCAGGGTATCCTCGTTGAATATGTCCAGACGACAGCACCTATCACCGGCCGCGGCGAAAATCCTTTCGTTAAGAATCTCGGCCCGGAAAAAGGGAAGCTCAACGAAACATGGCATCCCATGCGCCTGCACCATATCGGCATCGTCTTGCCGACCTTGGAAAAAGGCCCATGAATTCATCAAGACCAATGGTCTGGAAGTGGATTATTCCGGTTTCGTCGACGCCTACCATGCGGATCTCATTTTCACTAAAAAAGGTGAAAACAGTACGCCTATCGAATTCATTATTCCCCGTGAAGGGGTCCTCAAAGATTTCAATCATGGCAGGGGAGGTATCGCTCATATCGCCTTTGAAGTGGATGATGTCGAAAAGGTACGTCAGATTATGGAAAGCCAGAAGCCTGGTTGCATGCTCGAAAAGAAAGCCGTCCGGGGAACGGAAGATATCATCGTCAACTTCCGCCGTCCCAGCACGGACGCCGGCATCCTCGTCGAATATGTCCAGACCGTAGCTCCCATCAATCGCAGCAATCCCAACCCTTTTAATGATTGATTTTTTATAAAGAAAGGTGAAAACCGTGTATACTCTCGGAATCGACGTTGGTTCTTCTTCTTCCAAGGCAGTCATCCTGGAAGATGGCAAGAAGATCGTCGCCCATGCCGTCGTTGAAATCGGCACCGGTTCGACCGGTCCGGAACGCGTTTTGGACGAAGTCTTCAAAGATACCAACTTAAAAATTGAAGACATGGCGAACATCATCGCCACAGGCTATGGCCGTTTCAATGTCGACTGCGCCAAAGGCGAAGTCAGCGAAATCACGTGCCATGCCAAAGGGGCCCTCTTTGAATGCCCCGGTACGACGACCATCCTCGATATCGGCGGTCAGGACGTCAAGTCCATCAAATTGAATGGGCAGGGCCTGGTCATGCAGTTTGCCATGAACGACAAATGCGCCGCTGGTACGGGCCGTTTCCTCGACGTCATGTCGAAGGTACTGGAAATCCCCATGTCTGAAATGGGGGACTGGTACTTCAAATCGAAGCATCCTGCCGCTGTCAGCAGTACCTGCACGGTCTTTGCCGAATCGGAAGTCATTTCCCTTTTGTCGAAGAACATCCCGAAAGAAGACATCGTAGCCGGTGTCCATCAGTCCATTGCCGCTAAGGCCTGCGCCCTCGTGCGCCGCGTCGGTGTCGGCAGCGACCTGACCATGACCGGCGGCGGTTCCCGCGACCCCGGTGTCGTAGATGCCGTATCGAAAGAATTAGGTATCCCTGTCAGAGTAGCCCTTCATCCTCAGGCCGTTGGCGCCTTGGGAGCCGCTCTGATTGCTTATGATAAAATCAAGAAATAAGTCAAAGGAGAGAACAGAATCATGAGTGAAGAAAAAACAGTAGATATTGAAAGCATGAGCTCCAAGGAAGCCCTTGGTTACTTCTTGCCGAAAGTCGATGAAGACGCACGTAAAGCGAAAAAAGAAGGCCGCCTCGTTTGCTGGTCCGCTTCTGTCGCTCCTCCGGAATTCTGCACGGCTATGGACATCGCCATCGTCTATCCGGAAACTCACGCAGCTGGTATCGGTGCCCGTCACGGTGCTCCGGCCATGCTCGAAGTTGCTGAAAGCAAAGGTTACAACCAGGACATCTGTTCCTACTGCCGCGTCAACATGGGCTACATGGAACTCCTCAAGCAGCAGGCTCTGACAGGCGAAACGCCGGAAGTCCTACAAAACTCCCCGGCTTCTCCGATTCCCTTCCGGATGTTGTCCTCACTTGCAACAACATCTGCAATACCTTGCTCAAATGGTATGAAAACTTGGCTAAAGAATTGAACGTACCTCTCATCAACATCGACGTACCGTTCAACCATGAATTCCCTGTTACGAAACACGCTAAACAGTACATCGTCGGCGAATTCAAACACGCTATCAAACAGCTCGAAGACCTCTGCGGCCGTCCCTTCGACTATGACAAATTCTTCGAAGTACAGAAACAGACACAGCGCTCCATCGCTGCCTGGAACAAAATCGCTACGTACTTCCAGTACAAACCGTCGCCGCTCAACGGCTTCGACCTCTTCAACTACATGGGCCTCGCCGTTGCTGCCCGCTCCTTGAACTACTCGGAAATCACGTTCAATAAATTCCTCAAAGAATTGGACGAAAAAGTAGCTAATAAGAAATGGGCTTTCGGTGAAAACGAAAAATCCCGTGTTACCTGGGAAGGTATCGCTGTCTGGATTGCTCTCGGCCACACCTTCAAAGAACTCAAGGGTCAGGGCGCTCTCATGACTGGTTCCGCTTATCCTGGCATGTGGGACGTTTCCTACGAACCGGGCGACCTCGAATCCATGGCAGAAGCTTATTCCCGTACATACATCAACTGCTGCCTCGAACAGCGCGGCGCTGTTCTTGAAAAAGTTGTCCGCGACGGCAAATGCGACGGCTTGATCATGCATCAGAACCGTTCCTGCAAGAACATGAGCCTCCTCAACAACGAAGGTGGCCAGCGCGTCCAGAAGAACCTCGGCGTACCGTATGTCATTTTCGACGGCGACCAGACCGATGCTCGTAACTTCTCGGAAGCACAGTTCGATACCCGTGTAGAAGCTTTGGCAGAAATGATGGCAGACAAAAAAGCCAATGAAGGAGGAAACCACTAATGAGTCAGATCGACGAACTTATCAGCAAATTACAGGAAGTATCCAACCATCCCCAGAAGACGGTTTTGAATTATAAAAAACAGGGCAAAGGCCTCGTAGGCATGATGCCTTACTACGCTCCGGAAGAAATCGTATACGCTGCAGGCTACCTCCCGGTAGGCATGTTCGGTTCCCAGAACCCGCAGATTTCCGCAGCTCGTACATACCTTCCTCCGTTCGCTTGTTCCTTGATGCAGGCTGACATGGAACTCCAGCTCAACGGCACGTATGACTGCCTCGACGCTGTCATCTTCTCCGTTCCCTGCGATACCCTCCGCTGCATGAGCCAGAAATGGCACGGCAAAGCTCCGGTCATCGTCTTCACACAGCCTCAGAACCGTAAGATCCGCCCGGCTGTCGACTTCCTCAAAGCTGAATACGAACATGTCCGCACTGAATTGGAACGTATCCTTAACGTAAAAATCTCCGACCTGGCTATCCAGGAAGCTATCAAAAGTATACAACGAAAACCGTCAGGTTATGCGTGAATTCTGCGACGTAGCTGCTCAGTACCCGCAGATCTTCACTCCGGTCAAACGCCATGACGTCATCAAAGCCCGCTGGTTCATGGACAAAGCTGAACACACCGCTTTGGTCCGCGAACTCATCGACGCTGTCAAGAAAGAACCGGTACAGCCGTGGAATGGCAAAAAAGTCATCCTCTCCGGTATCATGGCAGAACCGGATGAATTCCTCGACATCTTCAGCGAATTCAACATCGCTGTCGTCGCTGACGACCTCGCTCAGGAATCCCGCCAGTTCCGTACAGACGTACCGTCCGGCATCGATCCCCTCGAACAGCTCGCTCAGCAGTGGCAGGACTTCGATGGCTGCCCGCTCGCTTTGAACGAAGACAAACCGCGTGGCCAGATGCTCATCGACATGACCAAGAAATACAATGCTGACGCTGTCGTCATCTGCATGATGCGCTTCTGCGATCCGGAAGAATTCGACTATCCGATTTACAAACCGGAATTCGAAGCAGCTGGTGTCCGTTACACCGTCCTCGACCTCGACATCGAATCTCCGTCGCTCGAACAGCTCCGCACCCGTATCCAGGCTTTCTCGGAAATTCTCTAAGAATCGCCTGATCCATCAGCCATCTGGGCGGGACTCCGAAAGGTGCCTGCTACAGGATAGATTGCCTGCTCCGGCAGACAGTATGGCAGCTTGCAGCCCGCGTTGTGCGGGCTGTGGGCTGTTCATGACGCTTTAAAGACGGCTCTGCCGTTTTTAAATAAAAACCATATATACAATCTTTTAGGAGGAAACTCAATCATGGAATTCAAACTTTCTGAATTACAGCAAGATATCGCAAATCTCGCAAAAGATTTTGCAGAAAAAAAATTAGCTCCCACTGTCAAAGATCGCGACGAAAAAGAAGTCTTTGACCGCGCTATCCTCGACGAAATGGGTACTCTCGGCCTTCTCGGTATTCCCTGGGAAGAAGAAAACGGCGGCGTAGGTGCTGACTTCCTCAGCCTCGCAGTTGCTTGCGAAGAAGTAGCTAAAGTTGACCCCTCCATCGCACTCAGCTTTGAAGTACACACTATGCTCTGCTCCTGGCCGATCTGGAAATTTGGCACAGCTGAACAGAAAGCTAAATTCCTCAAACCCCTCGCAGAAGGCACAAAACTCGGCGCTTTCGGCCTCACTGAACCGAATGCTGGTACCGACGCTTTGAACGGCTCTACAGTCGCTACGAAAAACGAAGATGGCAGCTACACCTTGAACGGCTCCAAAGTCTTCAACACCAACGGCGGCGAAGCTGATGTTACTGTTGTATTCGCTTCCACGGACAAATCCAAAGGCGCTAAAGGCATGAGCGCTTTCATCCTCGAAAAAGGCATGGAAGGCTTCACGTATGGCAAAGAAGAAGTTAAAATGGGTATCCGCGCTTCCGTACAGCGTGAACTCGTATTCCAGAACGTAAAAGTTCCGGCTGAAAACCTCCTCGGCAAAGAAGGCGAAGGCTTCAAGATCGCTATGATGACCCTCGACGGCGGCCGTGTTGGCGTTGGCGCACAGGCTCTCGGCATTGCTGAAGGCGCTTACAATGCAGCTGTTCAGTATGCTAAAGAACGTACACAGTTCGGCAAACCGATTGCTAAATTCCAGGCTATCAGCTTTATGCTGGCTGACATGAAACTCAAGATTGAAACGGCTCGCCTTGCAGTTTATCAGGCTGCTTGGAAAATGGCTCAGCCCGATGTTAAATCCTACTCCGTAGACGCAGCTATCGCTAAAAAATACGCTTCTGATATCGCCATGCAGGTCACGACCGATGCTGTCCAGGTATTCGGCGGCTATGGCTTCACTCGCGAATATCCGGTTGAACGCTACATGCGCGATGCTAAGATCACTCAGATCTACGAAGGCACCAACCAGGTACAGCAGATGGTCATTTCCGGTGCTATCCTCCGATAAGCCGGCTCACCGTCTTTCTTCCTGAAGTACATATAATAGAATAATAAGTATATGAGATGACGCTCCAAAGAAAGGGACCTCGCATGAAACTTCCGCCCATCATGTGAGGTCCTTTTCTTTTTTTACAAATAAAGAATAATTATTTGTTGATTATTTCTTGACAAAAATGGCTGAATCATGTAAGATATAGACATAACAAAGAACTAATATCAATTAAAAGTACAAAAGATTTCATTACCACCTATGAACGACATATAATATATAATCCTTATATATGCACTTGAATTTTTTGTTAGAGGAGGAGTTATCATGAAAGACGTAAAATTCTATCAGCTCGAAGGTAAAAACGTATTGGCTTTGCTCAGCGGCAGCGTAGAAGGCGCTGAACCCATTGCCGTCGGTTCCGTTGATGCAGCTAAAGAAAAACACATCCCCGTCGTAAAACGCGTCGGCGATAAACTGGAAGTCACTGTCGGCTCTGTCATCCACCCGATGTTGGAAGAACACCACATCGAATGGATTGCCTTGGCAACGGATGATAAACTGGAAGTCAAATTCCTCAAACCCGGTGAAGAACCGAAAGCCGTATTCGCAGCCGTCGACTCCGGCGTCGTATACGAATCGTGCAATCTCCACGGTATTTGGAAAGCGGAATTTTAAGGGATAAAAAAGGGCTTGCCGCACACGCGACAAGCCCTTTTTTTGCAGGCCGCAGGCCGGAGCCCATCGTCATTGGCGATGTCGTTCGTCGTAGGCCGTTCATCGTTCATCGACGACGATTCAGATGCGGCGTCCCGCCGCGACTGACTCGGACTGACAACATCGCTTCGAGTAACCCTCGGCTCGTAGAGGAGAACCCCTCCACCGCAAGCGGTCCCTCTCTCCTTCGCAGGGGCGGCTTACGCCCCAACCGGGGCCATCGTAGGGCCGACCTTTAACCTCTCAGACCGCCTTTGGCGGTCAGCTCCCCTATGAAGGG
>ENA-OQBV01000841-OQBV01000841.1-human-gut-metagenome-genome-assembly--contig:-NODE-841-length-16818-cov-4.335031_pt1 | contig 16818 bp, 15 predicted proteins | sample MGYA00242750_ERZ504559 | MGnify/ENA primary metagenome ERZ504559 (study PRJEB26092, sample SAMD00036230) | human gut metagenome | host: Homo sapiens | study: EMG produced TPA metagenomics assembly of... | reverse complement strand
ATAAAGTAGATTGTCAAAACGTAACTAATCTGAACCGTTCCGGCTTGTGACAAGTAGGAGCGGTTTTTTAGTTTGATGTTTTTAGAATAAAGATCTCACATGAATTATGTGCTTCTTCATCTTTGTATGCTGTTGACATCAACTTTGAATGGTCCAATATTCACTCCAATGGGCTTCCAGAAGAAATGTATATAAACAAGTACTGCCCAGAAATTATCAATGGAGTGACAGTTCCTGCATCGTTCTCGCCCCCTGACTCGCTCAATATCCATGCAATGTTTTTGGATGGCGAGCTACAATACCGGAAGAGTCCCCAAACAGTCCCCGTCCAGTTTAATCCTGAAGCAATGACCCTGACAGGTGGTCAAGAATATTAGTACAAACTTCAATAAGACATGTTATCAAATTTGTTATAATCCATAATGGGGACCAACTTTCCGGATACTTATATAATTGTATAATTTCCATTTCAACTCAAACTTTTTCATCTGTTATTGCGTCTCTTTAAAAATTATTATATATTTGCGACGTTAATTTAAATCAAATTGAAATTATAGTTATTAAAATTTTAAATATCTATAGTTTTAATAAACCTCAAAACTCAATATTATGTTAAAAAGACTGCAATCTGTTAGTATGGTATTATTCCTTGGAACTTTATTCTCCGGAACAATTTCTACAGCTACGGCCTCTGGAGCAAATTCTTTTGCGACCACACAGCAAGCGGGAATATGCAAAGGACTTGTGAAAGATGCTACCGGAGAGTCTGTTATTGGAGCCTCTGTTGTAGTAAAAGGTACCACTAACGGAACAATTACCGATTTTGATGGTAATTTTAGCCTCGATGGGATTAAGAAAGGAGATGTGATTGTAATCTCTTATGTGGGATATCAGACACAAGAGATTAAATGGAACGGCAGCCCGCTGAATGTTATCTTGAAAGAAGATTCAAAGACTCTAAGTGAGGTTGTGGTAGTAGGTTATGGCACACAGAAAAAGGCGAATCTTTCAGGTTCTGTTGCTATGGTAGACAGCAAAGAGTTGGAGAATCGTCCTATTCAGAATGTATCCAGTGGTTTGCAAGGTTTGATGCCGGGTGTTGCTATTACAGGAACCAACGGGGCACCGGGGCAGGATGCCGGCAAAATCCGTGTTCGTGGGATCGGCACATTGAATGAAGCGGGACCTTATATTTTAGTGGATGGCATTGAAACCGGTACATTGAGTGCGGTCGACCCTAATGACATAGAAAGCATTTCTGTATTGAAGGATGCTGCTTCGGCAGCAATTTATGGTTCTAAAGCTGCCAACGGTGTTGTTTTGATAACTACCAAACGCGGCAAGACCGGACAGACTAAAATTTCCTACAGTGGTTATCTAAGTTTCCAGAATGCAACGAATATGATTGAGCGTATGGGGTCATACGAATACGCATCCCTGCTGAATCAGGCATTGGAGGCTGAAGGTATGTCGAAGCGTTTCAATGATACCGAGCTGCAAAAGTTTAAAGACGGGAATGACCCGCTCTATCCGGATACCGACTGGTATGACCTGGCATATAAGACGGGTGTTCAACATCGCCATAATGTCAATATCAACGGTGGTTCTGAAAATGTAAAATATATGGCCTCGCTGGGATATTTGAACCAAACAGGTATTTTGCCTAACGCAGGGCGTGAACAGTTTAATGCGCGTACCAATCTGGACATGAAGATTAATAAACGTTTGAGTGCGCGCATGAACCTGTCTTTCATTAAAAATGATTACAGTGACGCCAGTTCCGCCTACTACGGGGGCAGCTCGGATCAGATCATCAGGCAGTTGAATTTGATCGCTCCTTGGATTGTAGCCCGCTATGATGACGGCACTTGGGGCACAATTTCAGACGGCAGTCCCATTGCCTGGTTAGATTCGGGCATGAAGGTGAACCGTGACAATTATAATTTTTCGGGGATGGCCGCTGTAGACTATGAAATATTTGATGGCTTAAAATTAACCTTGCAAGGTGCTTACGTCAACAATTTACAAAATTACAATTATTTCCAAAAATATATAAAGTATAATGAGAATAAAGAATCTGATCCCAGTCAGTTGGACGAGCGTTTTTATAAATGGGACCGCACAAACTATGACGCCTTATTGAACTACAATAAAAATTTCGGCAAGCATAATATTAAGGGTCTGTTGGGATGGCATACGGAAAAATATAATTATAAATATCAGAAAGCCGTCCGCAAGAAATTCCCTAATAATGAATTGACGGATATGAATGCCGGTGATGCTTCTACCCAAAGCAATGAAGGGTATACAGCTGAATTGGCAATGATTTCATGGTTTGCCCGTATTAACTATGATTTTGCAGGTAAATATCTCTTGGAAGCCAACATTCGTGCGGACGCCTCTTCCCGTTTTGCGGAAGGTCACCGTTGGGGATATTTTCCTTCTTTCTCGGGTGCATGGCGCATCAGCGAGGAAGCATTTATGGAAAGTGCAAAAGACAGCTGGTTGTCCGGACTGAAAATTCGAGCTTCTTGGGGGCAGCTGGGTAATCAGGATGCATTGAGTGGCAGTAACAATGACTATTATCCTGCCTTGAACACGTATAATCTCGATTCCAAATATGCATTTGGAGGCTCTTTGAATTCTGGTTATTATCAACGGAAATATCGTCTGGAAACCATTTCATGGGAAAAAGCCTCTACTTGGGGAGTCGGCGTTGACTTTACTTTATTCAATAAACTGAATGGTTCTCTGGATTATTATAATCGGAAGACTACTGGTATAATTATGGATGTGACAGTCCCTAAAGAATTTGCTTTGGATGCCTATAAGGATAATGTAGGCTCTATGAGAAACAGTGGTATAGAAATAAATTTAAGCTACAATACAAAAATAGGTCAGGTTGATTTCGGAATTGCGGGCAATTTCTCTTACAATAAGAATGAAATTCTGGATCTGGGAGGCGGCGACCCTAACAAGTACCTGGATGCTACTGATGGTTACAGCCAGCGTAATAAGGTAGGTGAAGCAATGAATTCCTATTATATTTATAGGGCGGATGGATTTTTTAATTCTCAAGAAGAAGCTGATGCATATACGGCCAAATACGGTAATCCTTTCGGTAAAACTTTCAAGGCAGGCGATTTGCGTTATGTGGATACAAATAAAGATGGTAAACTGACAGCTGATGACCGTGAATATTGTGGAAGTTCCGATCCTAAAATTATTTACGGATTCAATATAAATGCGGGCTGGAAAGGAATTGACTTATCATTGATGTTCAATGGTGCTGCAGGTGTGAAACGCCTGTTTGACGGATACGAGGTGTATGGTAATTTCTCGGGTGACGCTGCTCATCCGGCTACTATTTGGAGAGATGCCTGGACACCCGATAACCATGATGCCTCCATGCCACGTATTTTTTACGATACAAACTCGGCCAGTAGCAGCCGTTCGGTACAATCGGATTTTTGGTTACAAGATACAAGTTATTTGCGTCTGAAAAATTTGCAGTTGGGATATACTTTGCCGAAAGGCTGGTTGAATTCGGTTGGTGTTGAGAATATCCGTATTTACTATTCTGTAGAGAATCTATTGACTTTTGATAAGATGAAGATCAATATAGACCCTGAATCCACAAGCCAACGGCTGTCTTCCTATCCTCTATTACGTACTCATGCATTCGGCGTTAATGTTACATTCTAAATTGTTATAGACTAAAAAAATGGAATTATGAAATACTTGAAACAATATATGATCATAGGAGCGGTGACAATGATTACATCTTGCTCTGATTTTCTAGATACAGCTCCATTGGATGCCCTGTCTCCTGCCACTACGTGGAAAACCGAGGATGATGCCCAAAAATTTGCTATCGGGTGTTATGGCGGTAATAACTACGATACTTCCAGCTGGGAAGATGGTGGCAATATCTTATATCTCGACTGCGGGTCGGATTTTGGATATAACAACTTTGAATGGGAAAACTATAAGACCATTGGCAACGGTACAATGACTCCGTCAGGGGCTGTTGCAAGCTTTTATGATTTCTCAATCATCCGCCGTTGTAACACATTCCTGGAAAAGGTAAAGGAGATCCCATTTTCCAATGAGCAGACCAAAAACGATTTGATCGGTCAGGTCCGTACTATTCGCGCTTATCGCTATTTTGTTATGAACTGGTGGTATGGAGGAGTGCCTGTGATTGACAACTATAACTCAGCAGATGAAGCTAAAGTTCCCCGCAAGTCGGAGGAGGAAGTGAAAAATTACGTCAATACAGAATTGGACACAGCCATCGGTGAACTGAATGCATCTCCCTCTGAAAGGGGACGGATCGCAAAGGGCGCTGCTATGGCAATCCGAATGCGCAGCGCATTGTATTATGGTGATTATGTGAAAGCAAAAGAAATGGCCGAGGCCATCATGAATTTGAAACAGTACGATCTGGAACCGGACTATAGTAATTTGTTCAAAGTTGCCGGTCAGGACTCAAAAGAGATTATTTTGGCTGTTCAATATGTGAATTCCACTTTAGAATTGGGCACAATAGGCCAGATGTATAATAATGGTGACGGTGGCTGGTCCTCCATTGTTCCGACTCAGAACCTGGTGGATACTTATGAAATGGCTGACGGCTTGACCAAAGAGGAATCCGGCTCTTATGACCCAAACCATCCGTTTGCCGGTCGCGATCCACGTATGGCCATGACCATTATATACCCAGGAATGGACTGGAATGGCACTGTAGTCAATACACTGGACAAGACAATCAATGGTAAGGATAATGCAAACTATCCTCCTTCTGCGAACAATGCTTCAAAGACCGCCTTAACCTGGAGAAAATATTTGGATGAACAATATGCTAATGGTATTTGGAACACGAATGCCTGCCCTATTGTAATCCGCTATGCAGAAGTGTTGCTTACTTATGCGGAAGCAGTCAATGAACTTTCTGGTCCGTCTGCAGATGTTTATGACAAACTGGATCTGATTCGTGGACGTGTAGGAATGCCGAAAGTGGATCGTGAGAAGTATGCTTCAAAGGAAACATTACGCCGGCTGATCCGCCGTGAACGTGGGGTGGAATTGGCCGGGGAAGGTGTGCGTCGGGCTGATATTCTGCGCTGGAAAGATGATAATGGAAAGATGGTTGCAGAAACAGTCCTGAATGGTGTTTTGGAAAGGGTTGTCGGAACTGTAAATTATGCCGAGACTGATCCGACGAAACGTGCGGAGATTGACACGAACGCCCCTGCTACTGACAAGAAGATTGAAGACCGTGTATTCAAAGTGCATAATCGATACAATCCAATTCCTCAGGGAGCTATTGATAATAACCCGAATCTTGAGCAAAACCCCGGGTATTAATACAATGACAGTATCGGTCTTTTGTAATTAGAATGGAAATCCAATAAAAAAATGGAAGGTGTGTCGTAATACACGATGCACCTCTTAATTTTTATTAAGCGCAATACAATTGCAGTGTATTCTCCTATCATTGTATCCGAAATATAACATAAAAAAAGAAACTACCATGCCAAATGAAAACAACCTGTTGCCGGAACATGCACAACTTGCAGCAGTTCTGGACAATCCGGACGCAATCCAAAGGATCAAAGAGCCGACAGAAAAAGTACAGATTGCCGCCGTACAGAAAAAGCCGGAACTTGTCCGGCTGTTCACCAACACTACGGAAAAAGTACAGCTTTCCGCCGTAATTGCCTCTCCTGAAAGTGTCCTTCTCATGCAGGCCCCATCCCCCCTGGCCTGCTTCACGGCCGTGGAAAGGATGTTCAAGGCGGACCTGCCGCCCACAACCGGTATTCTGGCCGCAGCCCGGAGGCTGATATTCCGGATGAAGGGGAACAGGAAACTCGGAGAACCGGATACGGAAGCCGTAAAGGAGTTTTTTGATGAAGTCAAATCCTTTAAACATTGAAAGCCATGCCTACAATCCTGGAACACCTTGCCGCGCTGTTCGACAAGGACATGAGGGCGGTATTGAGCAATCCCCGCGCCATCAGCATGATCGCCAACCCTTCCGCCCGTGTCCAGATGGCCGCGGTCAGAAGGGACAGAAGTGTCATCTGCTTTATTGAGAAACCGACGGAAAAGGTACAGCTGACAGCTGTCAGAAACGCACCGCACAACATCCATTTCATCACTTCGCCAAGTGAGAGGGTACAGCTGACGGTCATAGGCATCAGGCCTTCCTATGTCGGCTTCATCCCAAACCCTACGGAAAAAGTACAGCTGAAAGCCGTCGAGAAGAGACCGGAATGCATCTTCCTGCTGCAGAAGCCCGCAGAAAAGGTACAGCTGACGGCCGTCCTGAAAGATCCCCGGTATCTCTCGGCAATCAGGGAGCCGACAGAAAAAGTACAGCTGGCAGCCGTACAGAAAAATCCGGAATGCATCCGTCATATAGCGGAACCGACGGAGAAGGTGCAGCATATGGCCGTCCAGAGAAGTCCGGATATCTTCCGGCAGATCAGGCAGCCTGAGGAAAGCGTGCGGCTGGCGGCGGTGCAGGCCAAGGGAGAGAACATCAGATACGTGTCCGCCCCGTCCGAGGCTGTACAACTGGCGGCTGTCAGAAACGATCCGATGAATATCCGGTATATAGAAAACCCTACGGAAAAGGTGCAGTCTGTCGTTCTGAACGCAGACCGGGATGCGGCACCGTTTATCAGTTCGCCTACAGAAGAGATCAAAAGACTGGCGATGGAAATGTACGGCCTCAGACTGGAAAATGCCGCCGGCAAGGAGGCGGCAGCGGCCCGGACATCCGAAACCTCCGGAGACTCCGGAAAGAAAGCGACGGAGGGCGTGGCAAAGAAACCCTCGGCAAAGCAGGTCAAAGAGGCGGTGGAGAAACTGGATAGCGAGATCAGGGAAATAAACAGGGAGTACTTCCAGGCCACTTACGAGGCGCAGTACTCGGACAACGCCGCGGAACGGGAAAGCGAGGTCTCGGCTGCCGGGAAAAACAGGGAGAAGAAGCTTGTCAAAGCTTATGAAAAATTCAACTCGGCAGCCGTTCCGGAAAGGAAGGAATGCAATGTGGGGAAGATTGTCAAGGAACTACGCAAGGAAAGGGTGGCCGTGGAAAACATGAAAGCCGGGGAATGGCACTCCCTAATGAAGGGGAAGGCCGTACAGCCGCCCCTTGTTTCCGGCGCATCCGGAGCCGCAGGAAAAGGAAGCGCACTGATGCTTGCCAGAACACCCGCGGGATATGCACTGAAGGCGGCAGGCACCATAAACCAGGCAAGCCGGCAGGCCAATGCGGAAATGTAAGTAACATTTGCATTCTACATATATCACTTGTTTACTTATTTACTTTAAATTTCGGAAATGTAAATAAGTAAACAAGTTTTTTGCTGATAAAACTCTTTATGACTTTATGAACAAGGTATCATATTAAGCCGGCAAACAATGACACATACTTCCGATAAACATGTCACGGACGAAGAACTGGAACTTGTCACACGTGGCAAGGCGGACGGCATATACATGAAAGCTCCGAACGGCAGTCCGACTTCCCTGAATGAGAGGCAGTGGGTCCAAGTGCGCACCAGAGCATTCAAGAACTGGTTTGGAGACTGGGAAAATGTACCGGAGGCAGCTTCAAGGATTGTCGATGAGAATGGCGAGCCTCTGGTTGTCCACCATGGAACACCTTTGCGCAGAGACCAGATTACTCCCGAGAGGGGATGGCAGAGGGACGGGATCACTTATATACCCCAAAAGGCTCCGTTCCACACATTCAAGGGCGGTGAATATTCCGGCCTGATTTTCACCTCCGTCGATGCGGAAAAGGCAAGAGGTATTGCAGAGACGCGTGCAATGAGCATTCCTGATGACAAATATGGCAATGAACAATGGACGGAAGAAGGATACGTGTATGACCTGTATGTAAATTCAAGAAACCCTTTTGACCCGAAAGACGGGCAGGCCGTAAAAAAAATCCTGCAGTCATTGGGCAGCGAGATACCTGTCCTGTCTTTTTATGGAGGAAAAGGAGGTACGGTATCCCCGGAGAAAGCGCTGGAGCTGGCATCAAGCAAAAGAAACTGCTGGATGCTGACGGAAACCCCGGAGTTTTTGTCCAAAGTCAGGGAGGCGGGCTATGACGGGCTTGTCGGTTACGACGAGGGAGTGAAATACATAGCCGTGATGTCTCCCGGACAGTTGAAGGACGCTTATGAAAACACGGGCGCATTTTCCACATCAAATGACAACATCCGCTTCCGTCAGGTCTATCACGGCAGTCCGGCCTCCTTCGGGCATTTCGACCATGCCTTTACCGGAACCGGTGAAGGGGCGCAGGCCTACGGATGGGGGACATACGTGACGGAAGTGAAAGGAATCGCCCGCAAATATGCGGCCATCGGTATAAAGCGGGGAAACCACATCACCTATGACGGGGAGCCTTTATCCCCGGTGCTTGACAACGAATATTATTTTGATGAGGTATGGAGAATATGGAAACGCCAGATCCTTTCTTCCACCAATGTGGACAGTTTGAAACGGAACATTTCTTCCGTGTATATGGACGGGCGTATCGCAAGCGCACACAGCGGACGGAGGAAGGCATTCGAGCGGCAGAAGCAGGAGCTGCTTTCCGACATAGATGCGGGCAGGATACGCATTGAGCCGCCGCGCCACCTCTATACGGTGGAAATTCCGGAAGACAACGGGATGAACTATCTGTACTGGGACAGGCCGGTATCCGCGGAGCAGCAGGGAAAGATATTCCTGCAGCTCCGCAAGGAACGTTTCTTCTTTCCGGAAGCCACGGCGGAGTTCTGGAGCGGCAGGTCGCATGTATGGAACAGCGGGAAAGAGTTCTACGGCTTTTTGGACCATATGTTCATGAATCCGGACCGGGATACCGATTCACAGCGGCTTGCCAGCGGGTTTCTTTCGCGGGCGGGTTTTACCGGGATTGACTATCCGGCGGAGTGTTCAACCGGCGGCCGGGCTGACGGCGCGCGGAACTATGTCATTTTCAGCGAGGCCGACCTGAAGATAACCGCACATGAACGTTTCCGCTTCATCGGAGAGAAAGGGGCCTCCAGACTTGACCGGTCTGAAGGGGCCTCCCTGCGGCTGGAGAACCTCGCCGTCGCCCGCGAAATGGAAAAGTCCGGCAAGGATGCCGGAACAATAAAGGCGGCGACAGGCTGGGAACGCGGGGCTGATAGCAAGTGGCGTTATGAGACGGCGGATTTCGAATACCATCCGGCCGGAGATCTGGGCTATTCACGACTGCTGGAAAAACAGTCCTGGCATGGGGAGCTTGAAAATCTTCTTGACCGGCAGATAGAGGGCGAAACACTCTCTGAAGCGGAGTGGAAACGGTTTGAGGAACTGACGGAGCTGGCAGCCGGACTGAAGGAACAGGACGAGCTGCGTGAACGGATCTATCTTGATGACTATGTGAAAGACGATGAACTGTTCCAGGCCTATCCTGAAATGAAACGGACCCGGCTGGAATTTGTGGACCTGCCGTCGGCCGACTATTGCGGGGGCTACCTCCATCCGGACAACAGAATCGTGATAAACATCTCCCGGACTGATGATGTGAGGTCTGTCCTGGCCCATGAGATACAGCACGCAATACAGACCATGGAGGGCTTTGCGCGGGGAAGCAATCCCGGGGAGTTTAAAAACACGGTGGAGAATGTGATCCTGGACATCGTGCGGGCCACTGACGGAAGGATTCTGGAGGGCGGCGGTTTCGACAATACCCCCAAAGGCATATTTGCCGCACTTGACCGGAAAGTGCCCTACGGGACAATACTGAGACATTATGACTATCCCCTCAGCCTCGTGGCTGAGAAGTACGGATATGAGAACATCTTTGACCTGGTGAATGACATCGGCCGGTTTAAAAGCGGCATACAGGAATACCGTTCCACTGCCGGGGAGGTGGAAGCGCGCAATGTGGAAAGCAGGCTGGATTTTACTTCCGCCCAAAGACGGAACACGCTTGCCGTTTCCACCGAGGATATCGCCCGGGACGGGCAGATATTCCTTTCAAGGGACGTCCGGATGGACGAGCTCGCACGTCATGTGTCTTTTCTGGCCGGGAAACTGCATATTCCGGTGGAAGTGATCCGTCATGCCGACGAGGCAGGCTCTCCCGACATACGCGACCTGCTCTCCTGCGGGAAAGACATCCGGGGCTGGTATGACATCCCCTCGCAACGTATCTGCCTGTATCTTCCACATGCCCGGGGGAAAGCGGACGTCGAGCGTACCCTGCTGCATGAGGGTGTGGCACATTACGGCCTCAGAAAGCTTGCAGGTCCCAAGCATATGGATGCTTTTCTGGATGACATCTTCAACGGATGCGGAGAAAAAGTACGGGATGAGATTCTCCGGATGGCGGCTGCAGACAAGACGGACATACGTGTCGCAACGGAAGAGTATCTGGCCCGGATGGCCGAGGCCGGTACGGACCAATCCTTATGGGACAGGATTGTCACCGCCTTCCGGAATCTCCTCCGAAAGCTGGGCTTCTGCCTGGAAATCGGCACAAGGGAACTGAGGGGCATACTCGCCGCCAGCCGGAAAAATCTCACCGGAATTGCGGAACCGGCCGTAATACAGACGGCAAGAGGAGACCTTGAACTCTCCTGCGGATACGGGCGGCGGTTCTCAGGCGGCAAGGGGTCGAAACGGATGCGACCTCCCTTCTGGAACGGATGAGAAAAGCGGGGATCAGCCCCGCCTCTCTCGGGCAGGAGGACTGGAAAGCCGTCTTTAACGGCGGCATCATCCTTCCCGACGGCAGGAAGCTCATGGCCGTAAGGGAACCGGCCGGATACGGGATGAGGATATCCGGTGTGTCACCGGGGAGTGCAAGAGAGTCGGGAATGGAAATGTAAAACAGGATACGGAAAAATAAGATATGGACGAGTGCGGTGAAAAAAAACACTATAAGCCTTTCATGGGGAAGGCGGGAAATCCGGATTTCCGGAGAAGGGGCCACCCTGTATGTGAACGGTGTCCCCATGACATGACCATGATGCTGGAGACTATCCGTGGAGCCGGCGCGAGGCCGGAAAGGATATCCCCGGCCAGATGGATCTCCCTGTTGAGGGGACGGCCTACCGTGCTGCCGGGATGTGAAAGCCCCCTGGTCATGGTACGGGTCCCTTCCGGATATACGGTCAGGTGTCTGTTTCCGGCCGGGGAAAAGGGACACTCCTTCCAGGCGGAAATGCAGTAATTGGACCCGGATTACTTATAAAGTATGATATTAATAAAGTAAATAGCTGTAAAAACTAAAAAGTACAATGGAACATTACATTTTCTATTGCAAGTTGTCGCTTCTGGCAGTGCTGTCACTGATAACGGCCTGCTGCATGCTGAGCCGGAGATGGTATGTCAACCTGGTCGCATTTCTTGCATGCCTCTCGGGCGAGACCTTTCTGGCCCACCTGTTCTTCCCCGGATACATGCTGTGTCCGGCGGCCGCCTCGTTCATAATCCTCTTCCTTTCCCCGGATATGGGACCTGTCCAGAACCCCGGCAAAGGGGAACGGGGCTGATCCCATCCGGCTGCCGGTCAGGTCAGGAATCCGGGAGTCCCGGCTCGAATTCTATTACCATTACTCCAACTTCCTGGTTTACGGAGGGGCCGGTTCCGGAAAGACGAAAAGTATCGGAAAATGGCTTCTGAGCGAATACATGCGGCTGGGATTCGCCGGATTCATCTATGACTTCAAGGATACGGACTATACCCGTACCGCCTACAACCTCATTAAAAGGCACAGGTATCCGCACAAGTTCTACTATGTCAGTTTCGACAGGCCTGAACGGTCGTACCGGTTCAACCCGCTCAAGGTGGTGAGGGACCGCACGGAACTGATCCAGCTGATGGAGGACGTGCTGCTCGCGCTGCTTCCCAAGAAGGAACAGCAGAACGAATGGGTCGCCGGAGGTCTGGGCATCCTCCGCGGCGTGGCGTTCCGGTTCTGGGACGAGTTCCCCGAGCATTGCACGCTGCCGCATATACTGGCCTTCATCATGACCGCCTCGGCAAGGCAGCTCTCCCTGTTCCTGCAGCAGAACCTCGTGTCGGAAATGCTGGCCGGCGCCTATCTGAAGGCGGAAGGTTCCGAGAAGACCCAGGCATCCTATCTCTCCACGCTGTGTAACAATCTGGCCACCGTTTCACAGAACGAGGAGATCGCCTATGTCCTTTCAGGGGACGATTTCGATTTCAACCTGATCGATCCGGAAAATCCGAAACTTTTTGCCATCAGCAACAACTTCTCCAAGAACTCGGTCTATGCTCCGGTCATCGGCATGCTCATGACCATATCTTCCCGGCAGTTCACCATGCGGAACAAGGTTCCTTTCGTCTATTTCCTGGACGAGATGACGACAGTCAATATCAAAAACTTTGAGACGCTGCCTTCCGTCCTGCGTGAGTATCTTTGCGCCTTTGTTCTTTTAACACAGTCCGGTTCCAAGGTGGAGAACCAGTATGGCAGGCTCGACCGTTCATCCGTGGAAGCCAACTTCGGGAACCAGTTTTTCGGACGGACCAAAGACGTGGAGTCATTGAAATATTATCCCATGATGTTCGGAAAGGAGGAAAAGGAACGGAGATCCCGCAGCGCGGGAAAAAGCGGGGGAAGCACGAACAGGAGCGTGACCGTATCGTCCCAGAAAGAGGACATCTATCAGGGAAAGGATTTTGCGGATCTGGAACCCGGGGAGTTCATCGGTTCCGCCACGCGTGCCAACGTCAGCTACTTCAAGGTAAAGCTGGAGATGTATGACGACAGGAACGAGGAGCCCCTGCCCGATGTTCGGGTCCTTGAGCCGGGAGAGCTGGGCAGGAACTTCGCAAGGATTCTTGAGGAGGTACGGGAGCTGTTCCCGTGTGAGTGAACGGACCGGCCCTCATCTTTCCCTTCCGGTCAGAAGATCGGTCCCCAGCCTTTTCAGTTCCTGGATGATGGCCTTCCTGGGATTCACCACGAACCGGTACAGACGGCAGACATTCATGTACAGCCGCCTTTCCTCCCTGAACTCCCCGTGCAGGATCTCACGCTTGATTCTCGATACAGTCTCGTTCCGCAACTCGTTCCTTACCTTCCATTCCCCGGAATATTCCTTCAGGCCCTCATCCTTGGACCGGCAGTAAGGGAAGTAGCCATACAGCCGGTTGAACCTGGAGGCGCACCGGGCGGACCACTGGGAACGGTCAAAGCCGACCACCACATCCCTGCCGTCGAGAACCTGCCGGTTTCCCCTGCTCTTGGACAGCGGGGAAAGGGACACGGTCTGGGATCTGTCCATGCGGGAGACGATAATATGCACATGCAGCTGCAGTCCCGGCTTCCTTTCACCGGCTTTTGCCTTGCCGGCTTTCACCTCGGGATCATCGCCTTTATAGTGGCGTTCTGTTTCCACACGCCCATACCATACCAGATCGTCACCGGACCTGATCTTCTCCCGGTAAAAATTACGGGCATATTCATCCATGCACTCACGGGTGAGCCGTTTCATTTCAGCCAGGACTTCTTTCTGCTGCTCCGGGGAGAGCTCCGGGAATTCACCGGTCTTTTCCCCGGTCACTTTTTCAATGAGGTGCTGCTGCTCCTCACCGCTGGGATTGATGGTGAGCATATAGAACTTGTCGTCGTTCCGTTTCAGTGTCCTGTGGTTGTTGTCCATATGATGCATGACGGTCAGAGGGGTCACATAGTCCTCTTTCTGTGAAAAAAAATTATCATAATAAGAACGTTCCTCCTTCAGCTCCTTGCTGAGATATTCCACCAGCTGCACGCATTTTCCCTTGTTGTCCGACACGCCCGGAGTATTTACAGGCCGGTGGACTTTACAGTACATATTCCTCGTTGATCTTCTTGATGAGCAGCTGCAGGGTGCTGACGGGAATCTTGACATCATCACTGAATTTCACCTTCGGGAACTTGTCCGGATTGAGCTGGAATTTTATCAGTTCTGCCAGCCTGCGGAGCTTCTCCCGTTCTTTTTCCACATCCGCCGGGGAGCCCTCCCCGTACTCCGCCAGCTGTTGCTGGAGGTTCCTGTTCCTTTCCTGCAGATCATGCATCTCATTCATCAGCCTTGCATAGTCCGGGGATTCATGGAGGCCGCCTCCCATGCCGACCAGTTTATCAAGAATGGGCTTGAAGATGTCACGTTCCTGGGACTTTATGATCTTAATAAGATCCTCAATTCTTTTCTCCACCAAGGCTGTCGGATTTTTGGATGCGTAACGGGGGTTGAATCCCGTTATTTCAAAAAAGTAATCATTCTGTCCACACAGACACTGACCGTATCGCTTCCCTTTAAAGGTGTCCAGACGGGGCTTTTTACCGTGGGAGTAAGCCTGACCGACTTTATTGAATGTTCTTTCATGTTGTATGCGTTTTAGTTATACATGTAAATAGCTGTCACAAAGCTACTTGTTTTTGTTTTCTCCTGCAAGCGCCACCTGTCGCAGAGAGGTGAAAGTTTTATAACTTGCTGAAAATTAGTAAAATATCGGACACGCATACGGAGATGCCCACAACTTAACCCACTGCGAACCAGAGAGAAAGGAGAAAAGGTGCATACAAATGTATGCGCGACCTGTAACATTGCATATAATTAAATTGTTGTATATCAACGCTATGCGTCGATTCATGTTCACGTGTGCGGGAACACCTCTTGCTCTTCCTTATCAGGAATTCACTAAGGGGATGAACCCCTTAGCCCCCCCCGGTAAGGAAGGGCAGCGTGGCATGTCCGGAACAAGGCGTTTTTAGGGGAGGTCCATCCCATGAAAAGAAATGACATGCAGAAAAGGGGAAAACGTATGGAGGAAATGACGGGCATGTGAAAAAATCCCCATGAAAGAAGGAAAAACGGCTCACGGAAATACCGGATACAACTTTTAGCAGAAGCAAAACAAAGCTAACACGCTGATAAATAGCATGATAAAACTTGGATATTCGAAGAAAAATCATTACCTTTGATATGTGATAATAAAGGAGATAACATCTTATGAATGAACAAATTAGAACCATTTTATCCGAGGACGGTACAAAGACCTCGAAAATCCGAAAACTTCTGCTGCTCGGACTCACCCACCGTGAAATTGCCGATCTTGTAACCCGTGGAAACCGTGGGTTTGTATGGAATGTCTACAAGAGGATGAGGGACGAGGGGCTGATCGTATCCGCAGGGACTCCCACCGCCACCACCACACCCGAACTTGATTATTCTTTCAGAAGAAAATTCGGTGTCGAGATAGAAGCCTATAACTGCACATGCCAGCGGCTCGTACGCGAGCTGACGGAAGCGGGAATCGAGGTGGCCTCGGAAAGATACAACCATGACCTCCGTCCGCACTGGAAACTGGTAACGGACAGCAGTCTGAACGGGAATGACACATTCGAACTCGTAAGCCCCATACTGGAGGGAGAGAATGGACTGGAGAAACTGGAGAGGGTCTGCTGGGTGCTGGACTCCTGTAATGTCAAGATTAATGGAAGCTGCGGATTGCATGTGCACATGAATGCGGAGGACTTCAACATCACTACATGGCGGAACCTGCTGCTTTCCTACAAGCATGCCGAAGCGGAAATAGACAAGTTCATGCCAGCCTCGCGCAGGGGCGGCAGCAACACTTACTGTGGCTCCCTCATCCAGTTTCCCGATGAGCGGATACGCTCGGCACGAAACATCAGGGAACTTCAGGGGCTGTTCCCCAGCAGGTATATGAAAGTGAACCTTCAAGCCTATTCACGCCACAGGACGGTAGAGTTCCGCCAGCATTCGGGAACCATCAGTTTTACAAAAATAGAAAATTGGGTGTGTTTTCTCGACAGAATGATTACCTTTGCATCCGTAGGGGTCTCTGCCTGCAGGAATCAGACATGGAAGATTTTCCTTTCCTGGGAGAGAAACAAAAGTTGTATTATAAATTAAGACAAAAAATTAGCCGTATGAATAATATGAACAAGAAGACATATATGTTGCCTGGTGACGAGCGTATCGTTGCCGGCAACGCCGAAGAGTTTGTGCATGAACTCCGTGTGGGCAGCTGGATGGATTCCGACTGTACCGACGAGCAGTATATGCACAATTTTGCCGAACGTTATGTGGTGCAGGCCGGGGTGAGGATTGCCACCGATACTCCGGAGAAATTCCTATCCGATCTCATACGGACAGGATATGCAAAAGAAATATAACGGACGGCTCTCCTTTATTATTACCGTGTCCCCATTTTCCTTTCAAGGGAAAGTGGGGATTTTTTATAGAAACAAGTAACTTGCATATAAAACTTCAGGCAATGATTTACTTTTTTCTATTATTATACATATATACTTTTTAAGTAAATTGCAGAATACCGTTCACCTCCCTGCCAAACGTTTTCCCCCGTACATTTCTCAAGGAGGGCGGCATTGTCTTTGGTAAAAAAGGTACGACAGTTCCGGGAATGGCAGTCTGAAGAATAGTACCCGTCCCCGCTACAGTTCACACCCGATAAAAATAACCTTGTTCTCACTTTTATCCGGAATGAATGTTTTTTCAAGTACGGCCGTTCCGTATATCCCGCCCAATGCGGGGAATTCTTATCCATGCATGTAATTTGTAACTTTACCAGCAGGAAAATGGAAAATGTGAATACAGCACTTTTCCGGGGATGCCTATCTTTGCCGGCTCAAAAAGACAGACATCATTATGATAACAACGAGCCGATTTTTTAAAGAGAAACAGTATATGTGGTACAAGGTTAGAGAGCTTCAGTCGAAAGGATTAAACAAGACACAGATC
>ENA-OQBV01000839-OQBV01000839.1-human-gut-metagenome-genome-assembly--contig:-NODE-839-length-16843-cov-4.863783_pt1 | contig 16843 bp, 16 predicted proteins | sample MGYA00242750_ERZ504559 | MGnify/ENA primary metagenome ERZ504559 (study PRJEB26092, sample SAMD00036230) | human gut metagenome | host: Homo sapiens | study: EMG produced TPA metagenomics assembly of... | reverse complement strand
CGACCTGGACGGCCTGGACGGCGCGGCCGTAGCCCGCCGAGCCGGCGTCGGCGCCGTCGCACGCCCAGCCCAGCCAGCCGAACTCGGCGGAGTGGACGCGGTACCAGACGGTGTAGCGGGCCGACAGGTCCGCGGACAGCCTGACCCTCAGGGCCTCGACGGCGCGGGACTGGCCGGTCGTGCCGGCGGTGCCGCCGTTGCCGACGGCGGCCTGCCAGCCGACGTTGGAGACGTGGGCCTCGACGGATATGGCGTCGGCGCCGAGGGGCTCGCCGGTCGAGGCGTCGGACAGGACGAGGCGCAGCGCCTCGAGGGGGAGCCCCCTGCCGGTCGTGCCGGCGGTCTCGCCGCCGGCGACGGCGCCCATCCAGCCGATATTGGAGACGTGGGCGGAATAAGACAGCGAGACGGCAGTGGCCCCATCGGACTGCGCGGCCTCCGCCTGGCCCCCGTCGGCCTGGGCGGTTTCGGCCTGGGCGGCCTCGTCCTGGGCGCCGGACTCCCCGCCGGCGGGCTGCGCCTCGCCGGGGAGCGGTTGCGTGTCCCCCGCCGCGGCGGGGGCGGCGTAGGCCGCGGGCCCGCACAGGGCCAGGGCGGCAGCGACCGCGAGGACGGCGGCGGCCCCGGAAACTCGTTTCATGGAGCGTTTCATGGAAAATCCCCCTAATCTAGCAACGGTTTAGAGTCTACTAGATTGGGGGGACGGGGGCCAAGCCCGCACAGTTAGCGTCGGCGTGACGTCCTTCGTCTACAGCACGGTTAAATGCATCGAACAAATGGGCTGCTTCCTCGGGACGCGAGGGAAGCATCTAAAACAGTGTTGAGAATGTCTCCCGCATCACGTCCGTGTGTCTCCGTCGCAGGAACCGACGTGGTCTCGCCATCAAGAATGCAAATATTGTCACGAGGCACTGAAGCCACGACAACCGGCGAATGCGTGGTCACGACAAACTGCACGTTGGGGAAGATGCGAACGAGGTCCTCCAGAATTCGTGCCTGTCAACGAGGGTGCAAATGAAGGTCGATCTCGTCAATCATTACCACGCCCGGCGTCTTGAGCACACGATCCCCTAGTGCGGGGTTCAACATCGCCATGCGATATGCGATGTCCGCAAAAAGGCTCGACGTGCCACGATATCCGTCGCTCATAGAGTGAATCCTATCGCGATGGTAACTACCATCGGCAGTGCTTATATGTAAACACCAGCTGGCCGAGTTCGGCATCAAAATCGACCATCGCGTCCACGGTAGAAGCAGCGGCATCAAAACATGAGGCCGGTGCCTTTTTAACCGCAGAGAACAGTGCGCTGTCACGCCTATTCTGCTACTCCCAAATGGATTGAGATTTAAACCATGCATTCATACGTGCATCGTTCGAAGATGCCTGTAGGGCACCTTCGAACCCACGCGTCCTGTTGGGCAACGATTGGTCTTTAGGTTCAGTCCGCGTCCACAATCGATCGGTCCCATAACGAGCAAGAATGGGAAGGACAACCGTCTCGCCACTGCCGACATTTTTATTGCAGCCGATCGCTGACATCCATTACAGGCGCAGCGTCAGCAATAGTCGTGCAGCCCTTGGCAGTATTAGGCGAACGCAACTAAAACCGTTGCAAATGCAATTAGGTATAATTCTTCCAAATCGCCTAGAGAAAGTGTTTGAATGCTGACCGTAATCGTGCCTACTTACAATGCCGAGCCGTATCTTTCTCAGGCTATAGGCAGCCTATTAAACGAAAACAAAATCGAACTGGAAATCCTCGCCATCAACGACGGATCCACCGACAACTCGCTCGCCATTATGCAAGATTTCGCTGCGCGCGACTCACGCGTTCGAGTGATCGATAAGGCAAACCAGGGTTACGGCGCAACCTGCAATCTGGGCATTCGCGAGGCAATGGGCGACTGGATTGCCATCCTCGAGCCCGATGACTGGATCGAGCCCGGAATGTACTCCGACATGTTTGCCTTTGCCAAGCGCGAATTTGGCGGTCCGAACAAGCTCGATATTATTGAGACCCCGTATTGGATCATTCGCAACCCCGATACCCCCCAAGAGGTCAAACTACATTGCGCATATCGTGGTCGCATCAAACCGTCTCGGCAACCGTTCACCATTCACGACGCTCCACACCTGCTGGCCCATCATCCGTCCATTTGGTCGGCAATCTATCGTCGCGACTTCCTAATGCAAAACAATATCTGGTTTAAGGAAATCCCCGGTGCGGGCTGGGCCGACAATCCATTCCTTGTCGAAACGCTCTGTCAGGCAAAGGCGATCGCTTACTGGCCCAAGCCGTATTACTGCTACCGCGAGGAAACACCCGAAAAGGCAGCTGCTCTGGCAAAGCGTGACCCCTTGATGCCGTTTAATCGCTGGAACGACATGGTCGATATTCTTGAGCGGCTCAACGTCACCGACCCCGCCGTTTGGACACCCCAAATCACACGTGGCTTCACCTATATGGGCATCATGATTGAGCACACCGGAATTGATGGCCACCCCGAAATCGAGCGGGCGATCCACAGGATGTTCGAACGCATGCCGCAAGAGCTGGTATTTGCCAATCCTCGCATTACCCCTGCGGCCAAAAAGCTCTATGCCGAGTATATGGGCATCGCCAACCCTAAAATCAGCTACTGCGCATACGCCAAGGACCTCGTGGGCGAGGGCCTGTATAACGTATGGAACAAGGGGCCCAAGCAAACTCTAAAAATGATCACATCGCACTTTGGTTCATACAACGCACGCGCTGGAAAATAGTCTGATGGGCAGCAAAACAAGCAGAAACACCTCCATCGAAGCGCTGCGCTTGGTAGCGGTCGCTGGCATCGCGGTATTCCACACGTTTCAGTGGACCTTCCAGGCCGTCTGCATCAGCGTGCCGGAATATGCACCGCTCGCCGCCTTCCCCTATTCGGGACTGCTGGGGTTCATTAACTTGCTGGGCTGCTGGGCCAACGAGGTCTTCTTTATGATCTCGGGCTATTTTCTCATCGCTTCGGCCGCGCGTGCTTGGGACGGTGGAGCAACGTGGAAGTCGCAAATGCAACGGGCGGCGCAGCGCCTTGGCAAGGTCATCTTGCCTACTGCGTTTTATTGCCTCATGGCGCTCGCGTGGTCCACGGTCGTCTCACCCATTCCCGATGTCTCCCTGCACGCGCACTATTGGTACACGCTGGGGCTTGAGTTTATCTGGGTCTATGCCGCCACGGTCTTCATGGCGCCGCTGTTTGGCCTGGCCAAGAGTCGACTCTCTAAGAGGAGCTACACGGCAGCGGTCATCGTCGTTGGAATCCTCGCATTTGTTGTTAACGGGTATTTAGCCGCCATGAGTGCGACAAGCGCTGGCGAGTTTTCTTGGCTCCAGAAGTCCATGAGCGCTACCACGTACGTAGTCGCATTTTTGATCGGCGGGCTGCTCCGCGACATTACCGATGTCATGGATTCGGACAGGGCGGGCGCCTTAGGCATGCGGTCGCTCGCAGCGGTTTTGGTGCTCACCACCATCCTGGAAGGCGAACTCTCCTTCACCGGCAACCTCACAGCAATGGCAGCCCTCTCCTACAAATCGACCTCGTTGATCTCGTTTGTCCTCGCTGCCACCTCCCTGCTCTTTGCGGCTACCCGACGCAGCGCCTCGGACAATCCACGAGCCGCAGGCGTCATCGTCACCCTTTCGACCGCCACGCTCGGTTTCTATGTGATGCAGTCGCTCACCAGTAGCCTGTGGCGTCCCGTCTTCAATACGTTGCTCGCAAACATACTGGTCAGCCAAAACAGCCCGGCAGCTATATGCATCGTCACGGGTACCGTCATTAGCATCGTCTTTGCCTTAGTGCTCCTCATCATCGACGCAGCTAGAAGCCTTATCGCTCGCAAGCTCAAGCGACAATAGACACGCTGCCGTAAGACGCTAAAGCCGCTACAGCCGTGGCAGGTTCCTGCGTTTTATTCAAAGCTTGCCGCCAAGGTGCGCCGAGCCTTTACAATAGGACAGTCCCAAGGACGTATTCGATAGCTTCCGCGCAGCACTCGCCCGCCGCGCGTGAAAGGATATATTGCCCCATGCCTTCAACCCTCCCCGCCCCCATCGATAAGCTCGCCATCGTCGTCGTTACGTACAAGCGCCAGGAACTCCTGGCCAACTTGTTCGACTCCATGACCGAGCTCACGGCAACGCCCTGGCGCATCGTGATTGTCGATAACGAGAATTCGCGCGAGACCGAGGCCATGTGCACCGCATTCAACGAGCGCTTGGCCAACCTGTGGGGCATCGACACCGAGCAGCCCGACGCGCAGGGCGGCACCGACCGCGTCATCTACGCACCGCAGCTCGAAAACGGCGGCGGTGCGGGCGGCTTCTCCGCCGGCACTAAATGCGCCTACGACCTGGGCGCCCAGTGGTTCTGGGTGATGGACGACGACGTGCTCGTCATCCCCGAAGGCATCGAGCGCTTGGCCAAGTGGACCGACCGCTACGATGTCATCCAGGGTTCGCGCCTGGACTTCGACGGCGGCGCGTTCTTTTGGCAGTACCAACTGATCCTTTCGCTCGGCATTCCAAACCCTGTCGCCAAGTGGGATCTGGGTCCCGAGGGCTACCGCACCATGAACCAGCTGTGCTTTGAGGGCGGCATGTTCTCGCGCCGCGTGGTCGACAAGATTGGCCTGCCCGACGCGCGCTTCTTTATCTACGGCGACGATGCCTGCTATGGCTACGTGGCCAGCCAGCACTTCCCCGCCGCCGTTGTTGCCGACGTGGTTCTCAAGCGCGCCCGCGCTGTCTCTAACTGGGATATCGCCGGCAAGCGCCAGCTCAACTCTACGAGCGACACCAACCGTTACTACATCATGCGCAACCGCGGTTATCTGGCCCGCTACATGCAGATCTACGGCGACTATCACCCCGTGCTGTTCCGTCTGGGCAACGCCGCGACCTTCTGCAAGGAATTTATTCGCCTGGCCGCCGTTGACAAGTGCTTTAAGACCGGAATTCCGGCGCTGCGCCGCGGCATGAAGGACGCCCGCAAGATCATCAAGGACCCCAACTGGAAGCCCATGCCGCCCATGAAGGACACCGAGTAACGGAAGTCGGAAACACCTCGGCGCTTAAAGCCGCTGGCACACCGTAGCCACATGCTGCCCATCAAAACCGAACCCCCAGCGCATGCGACCCACGCCGGGGCGTGGCACACGGATTTCGTCGATGCCGTCGCGCTCTATGTCGAGTAGCGACTGCACGGCCAGCAATTCCAGGCCCAGCGCATCCACATCGGGGTCATACATCAAGTTAATCGTTATCAGCGGGCGCTCGTCCAGCATGCCAATCGTGTCTGCTACGTCGAACACGGCACCCGTAGGGAAAACCTGGATGTCCCAGCGACCCGCGCCACACTTTCGCCTCGAGGCAGGATTGGCATAACCCGGCAAGCCAAAGCAGAGCCCCTGCAAGAGCAGATGATATGGCAGCGGCTTATCTGGGTCGGTCTCACCGATTCCAGCATCCCCCAGGATGCGGCTTAGCGCCCGCCTCACGGTATCCTCGTTCCCACGGCACAGCCCGTCGCGAAACGCATCGACGTCTCGAATGTCTTCGGCAGCGCACTCAAACCACTCAATAATCACTAGACGCAAGGCCTGGCGAAGCTCGTTATTGGGCAATCGCAAAGCACGGAGGCGATCGCCATGCTCTGGCTCCTCAGTCATATCCGTCGTGAGAAAACCGGACAGATACAGCGCTGTCCACATGCCATCGTCAGGCGAGAAATCTGGCTCTGCAGTGCCCAAACAAAGCGGGACCTCAGCGCACCCATGGGCCTCGAGCAAATCAAACAAGACCGAAAGGCGGTCGAGATTCCACCCGGCAACTACCCTACTCAGGCAATCCGCATACCCATACAGATCGGCGCGCACAGGCGCCGTGCAGCCTCGGTCCAGAAAACCGATCACGCGCGCCGGACTCGAGCAATAGGCCCTGCCAAACCGATATCCCTCGAGCCATTCACGCGCATCCTCCAGGTATTCCTCGCGCCCAGCATGATTCAACAGAGCCTGGACCTCGGCATCCGAAAACCGAAACATCGGTCACACCACGCCGACAGCGGCGTCGTCAGACAATACGAGCAGCCGCGCGAAGAAAGCGCCGCTTCGGCAGGACCGGGACACTCCCCCATCAGACACGTCAGCCGCAACGAATCGCGCGCAGTGGCAATGGCGTCAAACAGCACACGGTCAAGTAGTTCTGCCGGATCGGCGTCGGAAGCGTTCCTCGCGCTCGCACGGCGAGACCACGCCGCATCGTACCCATCAACGAGCAATACAACCTGCTCATCGCAGGCAATCTCCAGCAGCTCTATGAGCACACCGAGCACCGAGTCAACCTCGTCCGCGCTCGCCACGCCACGCGCGACACGTTCGATGTGACGCACCTTATCTCGAGCTAAATCCGGAGCCTCCAAGAGCGCCAACAAGCGAGCGCACTCGCCCGAAAGGGCATCGCGCACGACGTCGGCAACAGCGGGGCCACGCCTCGCAGCGCCAGAAAAGTCCAGCGATATCACCGGATAGCAAGCGTACTCATCCCGATAGCGCCCGCCGTTCGCATCCCAAATCTGAGCATCGGCAAACAAACGCTGACCAGAGCGACCGACCGCTGGACGCTCCAGAAAAGCCCTGAGCATCGACAAGTTCATGCTCTTGCCAAAACCCTCGGGTCGACAGCACACCACAACGGACGCGTCGCAGTCCAACACATCGGCAATAAACATGGTCTTGTCAACCAGCATGCAACGACCAATGGCATCGGCAAAATCATGCACACCGACCGGCAAAACCGCATCATCGACATGGTTGACAAGCCGTACGCCAAAAGTATCGGCACTGTTGCAATACTCCTGTTCAGACACCGTAACTTCTCCCTAAAACGCAGCACGAAGCCCATTGTAGCGAGCAGTTCAAGTGCAACGCTGGATCCGTGCAAAGGCATCGGGCAACGGTAGGAACAAAGGCCTTGAGGGGGCATAACAAATCGTTGTGCAACAAAATGGGGCCCGATGCAACTGCACCGGCCCCCATTGCGAATCTTTAGTTGTCGGGCAACCGAAAGGGACTACTCCTCGGAGTCGTTCTGCCCAGCAGCCTTCTTTTGCTGATCGAGCTTATGCTTGCCACTCACAATAGACGTGGCACCCAGCGTGGCCAAGCTTGCACTGGCAAGGCTCGCCATAACGATAAGGTCGCCCGTCTTGGGCATGTTACCGCCCGAAGACTTGGTCGTGGTCGTGGTGGTCACCGTTTTAGAGCCATTTTGCTCCTGGTTCTGGTTGTCGGTCTTGCCCTTTTCCTCGTCCTTCTTCTGAGCGGACTTCTCGCCCTTTTCCTCAGAGCTAGTACTCTTATCGGACTCGGTCTTCTCGGAATCATCGTCCTTGGAGTCGCCCTTTGCGGCCTCGGCCTTTTCCGTGGAAGTCTGATCAGAATTGTTCTTGTCAGGAGACAAGCTGCTTGCGCCAGCCATCAGCGAGGAACCAAACGTGTAGCCAAGCTGCACAACGAAAGAGGGCTTCTTGTCCGTCGAAATAACCGGCGCGTCCGGCGCCTTATTCGAGTCGTCCTTGGAAGCACCGGAATCAGAAGCGGCGTCAGAGTTAGAGTCATTGCTAGAACCAGTATCGGCGGAAGAATCGCTCGAGCCAGTGGAAGAGTCAGAGGAACCAGCGTCGGTCGAACCAGAGGCGGCACTGCCCGTATTGCCGGCAGAACTTGAAGACGAATCGCCCGCAGCAGAGCCGTTCGAATCGGAGCCGCTCGAGGAAGAGCCGTCGTTGGTAGTGCCACCAGCAGAGCCATCGCCGTCAGTATCGGTCGAGGGCGCATCCGTATCATTATCGTCGCCCGCACCGTCATCGGTACCAGGCGTCGGTGCGGCGGGAGCAGCAGGCGCCATGCTCGGACCAGGCGCCGGCGTGGGCTCGGGCTGCACGGGCTCCACAGGCGTTGCCGCGGCAGCCTCGTCCTCGGCGATATAGACCAGACAATCCTTGAGCTCATTGCGGTAGCGGTTCTTCCAGCCCTCATGATACTGGGGCTGGCTTGCATACTTGGTCGCCACGTTATTGACCACGCTGTTGGAAAGCGCCGTCACAAACTCGCGGTCCGTCATGCTGTTGGAAAGGTTTGCCCAGCGGAAGAAGTCTCTGCAGCCACCGGTGCCGCACATGTTAGTAATACTCCACACCATGCCCTTGACACAGTCGGCGCGGCCGGAGATATCAATGCCGAGAGCACTCTTGAGCCACGCCTCGGTCACCGCATAGTACGAGTTATACGCATAGGCATCCTGCAGCGCCGAGAACTCAGCAGGGTCGGTGTTATAAGCACCCTGGAAGGCCTCCTGCGCAATACGACCCAGCTCGGTGAGCTGGCCGTTCGCATACATGGGGTTGTTCGCGTTGGAAATCTCGCCACCGCGGTCAATCGCGTCCTTAAGCATGCTGTACTTAGCAGAGTCGTAGTTATAGACCTGTTTCATAAACGGAACAAGCGACCAACGGCGGTCGAACTGGTAATAACCTAGCGCGTTATAGCCATCGCCATACGAAAAGCCCTGGTTATAGTTGCCATGGCTCTCGTATTTGGTGAAGTACTTCATCTCGGCAGTCACGTTGACAAACGAGACCCCCTGAACCGACCTCAGCACGCCCGAAAAAGACTGCTGGGTGTAAAGGCCCTTATCGATATCGGTGGCATCCGAGGCAACACCCGGCGCGGGCTCCTCGGCAACAGCAGTCACAGGCGCGGCAACGGCGCCAAACGAAAGCGCCAGCGTCAGGCCTGCCACAATCGCGGAATGCTTGGGCTGCATAAGATCCTCCCTGCATTGGTGTAGTTAAAGTGAAGTTTGCAAAGATAAAAATAAGTATTGCAGCTCGCCCGTTGTTGCACAACAACCCCTCGGTAAACGGCAACAACCCTCCGCGAAATCTTAAGGAATTAAACAAACTGGTCGTCAGGCGCCAACAGAAGCTCGCCGTAACGCTCCATCAGCCCGTCCCTCAACTGGCAGAAAGCAGGGATATAGACGTCCAAGATGCGCTGAATCAAATCTTGAGCGAGCTTGTTGTCGTAGATATGGACGTTCGTATTGCGGTCTCTGAGCATATCTAGCCAGGCTGCCTCATCAATAAAGTCGTAGAATCGGTAGGACTCCTTCAAGATGGCACGAGGAGACCCCGACGCGGCAAGCGTGGCACCCTCATACTCGAGCAGACGCTTAAGGAGCTTCCAGCTCAGTTCAAATTGAAGATTGAACTTATTAATCAATCCACTCTGAACAAAATCATTGTTGAGATCCTGATTGGGCGCATCCTCAAGATTCGCCAAGGCGCTGGCAAAGTTCTCATATTTTTTCATACAGAATCACACCATCCCTGGCAATTTCATCGAGCAATTGCTGCGATAAGGACTCATCGAGATTGACGACATCTACATCTAAAAGAGTATCAAGACGCTCCTCGATCAAATATGAGAAACGGCCGAAATCCCGGCAACCTGCTACGGCGATGTCAATATCGCTCTTAGGCAAGTTGTTGCCTCGAGCGCGAGACCCAAACAGCACAACTTTCTCGGCGTCACATTCCCGAGCAAAATCTTCGATTTGCTTGTACACCTTGTCGAGAGATGCCATTTGCAGCCCTACAGCTTAATCTCAAAGTTGATCTCGGGGACGGCGGCTAGGTCGGCCAGGGTCACGCCGTCGACATACTTTTCGATCACGTCGTCCAGACCGCGCCAGAACTTGACCGTTGAGCACAGATCACTACGGGTGCAGCTGTTGTCGATGCCGTCGCACGCCACCGGAGCCGTGCTGCCCTCGACGGCGCGCAGGATGTCGCCGGCACGCACCTCGGCGGGGTCCTTGGCCATCATGTAGCCGCCGCCCTTGCCGCGCACGCTCTTAAGCAGGCCCGACTTCATAAGCGGACGAACCAGCTGCTCCAAGTACTTTTGCGAGATATGCTCGCGGTCGGCGACCTCGCGCAGGGCAATCTTGCCTTCGGCGTCGCCCAACGCCGCGATATAGATCATCAGCCGGAGGGCATAGCGGCCCTTAGAAGAAATGAGCATACCTACCCTCTCATCGTTGCCGGGACAAAATACCAGGCCTATTTGTCCCAAATCTTATGCACGCGGGGCAAACAAACCTGATTATTATGTCCCACATCTAAAAAGTCGAGTGGATTAGTCGGGTTTTCCCTTGACTAACGCCGAACCCATAGTAACTTTATTCCGAGAAGATTCCTAGGGTTTAGTACACCTATGAGTACACCATATACAGAGAGGGACAGCATGAGCGCAAATCCGCTGCTTTCCATCGAAGGTCTGACCGCCTCCGTGGACGAGAAGACCATCCTCCACAACGTCAACCTCAACGTCGCCGCCGGCGAGACCCACGTGCTGATGGGACCCAACGGCGCCGGCAAGTCCACCCTCGGCCACCTGGTCATGGGCGACCCTGTCTATACCGTCAACGACGGCCGCATCGTCTTTGACGGCCAGGACATCACCGAGCTCACCACCGACAAGCGCTCGCGCGCCGGCCTGTTCCTGAGCTTCCAGGCCCCGGTCGAGATCCCGGGCGTGCCGCTGTCGAGCTTTTTGCGTGCCAGCATCGCCGGCCGCCCCGGCCTGGAGATGAAGGGCAAGGAGTTCCGCCGGCGCGTCAAGGAGCTCGCGGCAGAGCTCAACATGGACACCGCCTACCTCAACCGCGAGCTGGGCGTGGGCTTCTCGGGCGGCGAGAAAAAGAAGGTCGAGATGCTCCAGCTTCTGCTGCTGCAGCCTAAGCTCGCCATCCTGGACGAAACCGACTCGGGCCTGGACGTCGACGCCCTGTCCACCGTCAGCCATGGCATGGACGCCTACCGCAAGAGCTGCAACGGCTCCATGCTCATCATCACGCACAACACGCGCATCCTGGAGCATCTGGATGTCGACCGCGTCCACGTTATGGTCAAGGGCCATATCGTGCGCGAGGACGACGCCTCGCTGATCTCCTGGATCGACAAGAACGGCTTTGAGACCTTCGAGCGCGAGGCCGCCGAGCAGCGCGCCCAGGCCGAGGCCGCCGCTGCCGAGCAGCAGGCGTAAAGGGGCGACGCAATGACCAAGAACCGCACCGAGGTCGCGGACATCGACCGCAGCCTCTACGACTTCACCTATGGCGAGGAGGGATTCGAGCGCCTCGACGCCGGCATCACGCCCGACATCGTGCGCGAGATCAGCGCCAAGAAGGACGAGCCACAGTGGATGCTCGATCTGCGCTTAAAGTCCCTCGAGATCTTCAATCGTTTTCCCGACCCGACGTGGGGCCCCTCCATCGAGGGCCTGGACATGGACAACATCGTCACCTACGTCAAGCCCAACACCGACCAAAAGCACGACTGGGAGTCGGTGCCCGACGACATCAAGAACACCTTTGAGCGCCTGGGCATCCCCGAGGCCGAGCGCAGCTACCTGGCGGGCGTCGGCGCGCAGTACGACTCCGAGCTGGTCTACCACAACATGCAGGACACCGCGTCCAAGATGGGTATCGTCTATTCCGGCATCGAGGAGGCCCTGCACGACCCGCAGTGGGAGCCGCTCATCCACGAGAAGTTTATGACGCTCATCCCGCCCACCGACCACAAGTTTGCGGCCCTGCATGGTGCCGTGTGGTCGGGCGGCTCGTTTGTCTACGTGCCCAAGGGCACCAAGCTCGACTTCCCGCTGCAGAGCTACTTCCGCCTTAACGCCAAGGGCGCCGGCCAGTTTGAGCACACGCTCATCATCGTCGAGGACGATGCCGACCTGCACTTCATTGAGGGTTGCTCCGCGCCCAAGTACAACGTGGCCAACCTCCACGCCGGCGCTGTCGAGCTCTTTGTGGGCAAGCGTGCGCACCTGCGCTACTCGACTATCGAGAACTGGTCCAAGAACATGTACAACCTCAACACCAAGCGTGCGCGCGTGGACGAGGACGGCGACATCGAGTGGATCAGCGGCTCCTTCGGCAGCCACGTGGGCTACCTCTACCCCATGAGCGTGCTCAACGGCCGTCGCGCCCGCTCGAGCTTTACCGGCATTACCTTTGCCGGCGCCGGCCAGAACCTCGATACCGGCTGCAAGGTCGTGCTCAACGCGCCCGACACCTCGGCAACCGTCGAGACCAAGGGTATCTCCAAGAGCGGCGGCATCCAGACCTTCCGCAGCTCCATCGTGGCCACGCCTAAGGCCGAAGGTTCCAAAGCAACCGTGAGCTGCCAGTCGCTGATGCTCGACGACCAGAGCCGCTCCGATACCATCCCCGCCATGGACATCCGCGCCAAGAACGTCGACATCGGCCACGAGGCCACCATCGGCCGCATCGGCGACGACAAGGTGTTCTACCTGATGAGCCGCGGCATATCGGAGGAAGAGGCCCGCACCATGATCGTCAACGGCTTTGCCAACCCGGTCTCCAAGGAGCTGCCGCTTGAGTACGCCGTCGAGATGAACAACCTGATCAAGCTCGAGATGGAAGGAGCGATCGGATAATGAAACAGGAAACCAACACCGCTGCTACCACGCTCGAGCAGGTCAACGCTATGCCGGCCGCCACTTGGGGTTGGCTCAAGATGAACCAGACCAAGCTCGAGCTTTCGGACGAACTTGCCGCCGCTCCCGCCGAGGCCGTTGAGGTCGAGGGCCTGGACGAGCAGTTTGCCGGCTCGGCCGACGCCTTCGATACCGCCATGGACGCCATGGCCGAGCGCTTCCCCGAGCGCCGTGCCTCCGCCCCCGGCGACGCCGTCGACCGCGCCCGCATCACGCCCGAGACCGAGCTCGACGTGCCCGCCACCTCCGTCTACCAGGCCGGCGCTATCAAGCTCGAAGAGGAGCTCTCCCCCGCTGAGGCCTTCGAGACCGGCATGGGCGAGGCCGCCTACACCTATCTGGCCGATCACGCCACCAAGCGCGTCGTCATCGATGTGCCCGCGTACGGACGCGCCACGGTTACCGTGCGCGTGAGCGGTGTCGACGCCGCCACGGCCATCGCCGCTATCGACGTCGTCGCCCGCCCGCAGGCAACGCTCGACCTGCAGATCGCCCTAGACTCCCCCGTCAACGGCCAAGGCGTCGTGGGCTCCGTGCTACGCGTGTGCGCTTACGAGTACGCCACTGTCAACGTAACCTGCACGCAGACGCTCGATGACAGCTGGATCGCGCTCGACGACACCGGTCTGTTCCTGGACGAGGGCGCGCGCGTCAACGTGCAGCACACCGTCCTGGGTGCCGGTGCCAGCGCCACCGGCCTTGCCGGCGACCTGCTGGGCGACACCGCCAAGGCAACGATCGATACCGATTACCTTGGCGCCCGCGAGCAGGTGCGCGACTTTAACTACGAGCTGCGCCACCGCGGTCGCAAGACCGAGTGCGAGATCGACGCCAACGGCGTGCTGACCGGCACGTCCAAGAAGGTCTACCGCGGCACCATCGACCTCGTGCACGGCTGCAAGGGTGCAACCGGCACCGAGCGCGAAACGGTGCTTTTGGCCAACAAGGGCGTCGACAACAAGACCGTCCCCGTCATCCTCTGCGACGAGGACGACGTCGCCGGCAACCACGGCGCCACCATCGGTCACGTCCGCGACGAGCAGCTGTTCTATCTCGCCTGCCGCGGTCTTGACCAAAACGCCGCCGAGGACCTGTTCATCCGCGCCAAGCTGGAGGACGCTGCGCTTTCCGCGACCGACGAGCGCACCCGCGCCGCCGTCGTCCGCTTGGGCAACAACCTGATCGACAACTTTGAGGAGGAGCTCGCATGATTGACACCGAGCACGTTAAATGCGACACCTGTACCGCACCGGAGCCTATGGAGCTCGACGCCAGCGACGAGGCCTCACGCGGCTGGCCTACTGTCGACATCGAGACCAATCCCTACAAGGCGCAGTTCCCGCTGTTCCAGCAGCACCCCGAGATCGCCTTCCTCGATAGCGCCGCCACCGCGCAGCGCCCCGCCTGCGTGCTCGACGCCGAACGCGACTTCTACCAGCGCATGAACGCCAACCCCCTGCGCGGCCTGTACTCGCTGTCCGTCGAGGCCACCGACGCCATCGCGAAGGTCCGCCAGCAGATCGCTGACCTCATCGGCGCCTCACAGGCCAACGAGGTCGTCTTCACCCGCAACACGAGCGAGTCGCTCAACCTGGTCGCCAAGAGCTTTGCGCCCACGGTCCTCGAGCCGGGCGACGAGGTCGTCATCACCATTATGGAGCACCACTCCAACCTGATTCCGTGGCAGCAGGTCTGCCGCGAAACCGGCGCCAAGCTCGTCTACCTCTACCCCACCAAGACCGGTCAGCTCACGACCGAGGAGGTTCTGTCCAAGGTGGGCCCCAAGACCAAGATCTTGGCTGTGGGTCAGGTCTCTAACGTCCTGGGCGTCGAGAACCCGGTCAAGAATCTCGGCAAGCTCGTGCACAAGTACGGCGGCTATCTGGTCGTCGACGGCGCGCAGTCGCTGCCGCACATGCCGGTCGATGTGGCCGATCTGGGCGCCGACTTCTTTGCCTTTAGCGCGCACAAGGCCATGGGCCCCATGGGCATCGGCGTGCTGTGGGGCAAGATGGACCTGCTCAACGCCATGCCGCCCATGCTCACCGGCGGCGAGATGATCGACTCGGTCACCGAGCAGGACGCCGTCTGGGCGCCCGTCCCCGAGAAATTCGAGGCCGGCACGCAGGACGCCGCCGGCATCTTCGCCACGGGCGCGGCGCTTGACTACCTGGTCAACACGGTAGGCTACGAAAACATCCAGACCCGTGAGAAGGCACTCGTCCACTACCTGATGGGCGAGCTCATGCAGCTCGACTTTGTCCAGATCATCGGCTCCATCTATTGGGACAACCACCACGGCGTCGTCAGCTTTAACGTCAAGGGCATCCACCCGCACGATGTCGCGAGCATCATGGACATGGACGGCGTTTGCATCCGCGCCGGTCACCACTGCGCGCAGCCTCTGCTCACCTGGCTGGGCGTCGAGAACCTTGCCTGCTGCCGCGCCAGCGTGGCCTTCTACAACGACAAGGCCGATATCGACAAGTTCATCGCCGGCCTGCATCACGTTTGGAGCACGTTCAATGGGTAATCTGTACACCTCTACCACGTTTATGGAGCACAACTCGCACCCCGACTACAAGTACGAGATGGATGCCCCCACGCACGAGCACGACGGCATCAACCCCAGCTGCGGCGATGAGCTCACTCTGCAGCTGCGTGTCGAGAACAACGTGATCGAGGAGGCCTCCTTTACCGGTCACGGCTGCGCCATCAGCCAGGCCAGCGCCGATATCATGGCCGACCTCATCACCGGCGAGACGGTCGAGGAAGCACGTCGTCTGGCAGGGCTTTTCCTCGCCATGATCCGTGGCGAGCAGCTCTCCGAGGAAGACCTGGAAGACCTGGACGAGGCCGCCCAGCTCCAGGACATCTCGCACATGCCCGCCCGCGTCAAATGCGCCGAGTTAGCCTGGCGCACCCTCGACGGCATGCTCACGGGACAAAATAATCAGTAATAGTTGTCTCAAATCTAAAGAATTCTGTTGGCCGAATCGCTTAACTTTCGCGATTCGGCCGTTTTCTTTTCTGCCTTTATTTCGAGCCCTCGGCCTGCGCGTCCACCTGCGCATAAGCACGCACAATGCGAGAAACGGTACTTTTGCCAATCCCCGTATACCGCTCTATCTGACGCACCGTTAAACCGGCATCGTGCAATCCAAAAATCACGATGTTGCGCTGCGCCGACGGTGCGGCTTTAACCCCGTGGAGCGGAACCCCGAGCCCCTTCGCCAACTTTTCGGCAAAGGCGTGCCGCTCCCACTCCGCTTCTTCCAGGTTGGGCATCGCTAGCTTGCCACCTTCGGGCGTCGAAAGCGAATAGGCAATAAAGGCCTTGGCAGAACCAAAAAGCTCAAGCACGCAAGATGGGTCGGAAAATCCCCTCGTCATATCGTTGTCGTAGGCCCGTAGATACTCGGCAAAGCTGCTCCACGGATAGCGCTCGATTAAGCTGATGCCAGCCTTCTGCGGATTGGCGTGCACGGAGCGAATAGCTTCCATCACCTGCCGGTCGGTATCGAGCGAACGGCGCTCAAAACGGTCCCGAAACAGGCAGCCCGATCGCCCGGTACGCTTGTTGAACCGACGGGCGTACGTCAAAAGCAGTCGTTGCATCGCCGCGCTCATCGCGTCCTCATAATCCGCGAGTACCAGGTGAACATGGTTGCTTATAAGGCACCACGCCACGACCGTCACACCGGCATCGCGGCAGCAGTCGCGCATCAGCTCCAAAAACTCCCACCGGTCGTCATCGGTCTCAAAAATGATCTGTTTTCCGGTGCCACGGGCCGAAACATGGTAAAAGCCGGTGACCGTTCTCCAAACGCGTTGCACGGCACCCCCTTCAGCGGGATCAACTTGCGCCTTCCAATACACCACGATTGAAGCGTGCTATCAAAACAAACACGTAAAATGGCATCCGCGCACGGCAAATGGCATCAAGCGGCCGGCGAACGGTACTGCAGCACAGGTCAGACAATGCGACGTTTCCGCAGGCTGACCATAAACGACAAATATGGGACACGCGCTTCTGATGCATATATCTCATTTAAATCGCTTCAATTGAAAGTTCCGCGCTTCTCGCTACGAAAACTGAGCCGTTCACCGAATATTCCGTGCATTTCGCGGTATTATAAGGGCTGCATGTCATGTCCCTTTCGAAGGGTCGCCCGGCAATCGCCAGCCACGACCCCCAGACGGGAC
>ENA-OQBV01000838-OQBV01000838.1-human-gut-metagenome-genome-assembly--contig:-NODE-838-length-16858-cov-3.713227_pt1 | contig 16858 bp, 15 predicted proteins | sample MGYA00242750_ERZ504559 | MGnify/ENA primary metagenome ERZ504559 (study PRJEB26092, sample SAMD00036230) | human gut metagenome | host: Homo sapiens | study: EMG produced TPA metagenomics assembly of... | reverse complement strand
TGAAAGATGGAGAACGTTATTCCAAAATAGAAAAAAATGCCGAGGGAGCATACGAAGTCACTGCCTATAAAGCAAAGGACAATTCCAAAGAAGTGCTGATCCCTGCCAATATGCTTCTGAATCCGCAAACAGGAAAACCTATCTCTGTCCGCAATTTCATATTCAGCGAAGATAACTCCAAAGTATTGATCTACACCAATACTCGTCGCGTATGGCGTTATGATACCCGCGGTGATTACTGGGTGCTTAATTTGAAAAACGGCAAACTGCACAATTGGGCAAAAGCTTGCCGGAAGCTACCTTAATGTTCGCCAAAGTTCTCGCCGGATGCCAGCCGGGTAGCATATGTCTCCAGAAACAACATTTACGTAGAGAGTCTGGTTGACGGGAAAAATCAACCAACTAACTCAAGACGGAAATAATGAAATTGTAAACGGAACATTCGACTGGGTATACGAAGAAGAAATTCAACTGCCGCGACGGTTTCCGCTGGAGTCCCGACGGGCAATACATAGCCTATTGGCAAAGTGATACCCAAGGTACGGGATGGTTTGATATCATCAATAATGTTAGATTCCATTTATCCTAAAAATCCAACGTTTTCCTTACCCTAAAGCCGGAACAGCAAACTCCGCTGTAAAAGTAGGCTATGTATCCGCCGACGGTGGAAACACCACTTGGCTGGCTCTTCCCCGGTGATGCACGTAACCACTATATTCCCCGTATGGAATTCATTCCGGGCTGCAACGAACTGTTCATCCAGCAAATGAACCGTGCCCAAAACACCAATAAAGTATGGATTGCGAAAATAGGTGAAAATACCCCCGTCATATCTTTACCGATCAAGATGCCGCATGGTTGGAAACGAATGACAATGTGCGTTGGTTGAAAGGGAACAAGTATTTCACTTGGGAAAGCGAACGTGACGGATGGCGCCACCTGTATCGTGTAAGCCGTGATGGTAAAGAAATCAAGCCCATCACCCAAGGAGCTTTTGATTATATTCAAGAAGTAGGTGCGGATATGGATAAAGGTTTTGTATACTTTATCGCTTCTCCCGACAACTTCACCCAGCGCTATCTCTACCAGGCACGTCTTTTCGGCAATGGAGAGGTAAAGCGGCTAAGTCCTGTTGACCAAAGCGGGCAACATCGTTATATCATGTCACCGTCCGGCAAATGGGCAGTCCATACATTCAGTAACTCGGAAACTCCCCCTGTAATCGACATGGTGTCTTTCCCTGCCCATAAAAGTGTACGTCTGATTACTGACAATGCAAAAGCCAAGGAGCAATACAAAGCCTTGGGGCTACAACCAAAAGAATTTGTAAAAACCCGTTCAGGAGAATTGGAACTGGATGCATGGATGATCAAACCCGTAAACTTTGATCCCAGCAAAAAATATCCGGTCATAATTGAATCGTCTATGGAGAACCTGCCAACGCCAACTGTACAGGATGTATGGAGCGGAGGAAGTTTATGGCACCAATACTTGGCAAACCTGGGGTATATCATAGTCAGCATCGAGAACCGTGGTGCCAATGCACCCCGTGGACGCGAATGGCGCAAATGTATTTATGGAGAAGTCGGAACCTTTGCCAGTGAAGATCAGGCAAGAGGCATCCAAGACTTGGCACGTCAATACTCTTTCATTGACACCACACGTATCGGTATCACCGGCTGGAGTGGTGGAGGCAGCCAGACTCTGAATAGTATGTTCCGTTATCCCGATGTTTTCCACACAGGCATTGCCATTGCTTTTGTAGCAGACCAGCGTCTGTATGACACGATTTATCAAGAACGTTACATGAACACCCCTCAAAATAATCCGGAGGGTTACCGCAAAGGGTCTCCCATCTCGTATGCAGCAGGATTGAAAGGCAACTTGCTGTTAATTCACGGTACAGGAGATGATAATGTCCATTACCAGAATTGTGAAATGTTGGTCAATGAACTGGTACGGCACGGAAAGATCTTCTCACAGATTTCTTACCCTATGCGTTCCCATGGAATTTATGAAGGTGAGGGAACCAGCTTGCATCTGCGAAAGACAATGGCTGATTACTGGTTGAAAAACCTGCCTGCCGGAGGAAAATAAATATGTCAAAACTTTTGCTGATATGATTATATAGTTTGCCATTCTGGGCATTAGTGAAGCTTTTCATATACATAAAGTGATTAGAAACCAAATCTTTCACAAAAGTTCAGGATGGCAGACTGATAAATCTGCTTCGTTTTAGCAAACTTTACACTAAACCAAAACACATAAACTAAATGAAGAAAATACAACTATTCTTATTACTATTTCTGTTAATATCCATTACGCAGCACATCAATGCCCAATTCCCTGTCAAAACAGAATATACCGTTGAGATGGGAGGAACATCGGGTAAAGGAACTTACGCACCTATGTGGCTTACTGCCAATAGGCAAGGTTTATCTTCTGTCAATACTGAAAATGGTTATTTACGGGCAGGAATTGCACACACAATGCCATTAAACCAACATTTCGGCTTCAGTGCAGGACTGGATTTGGCAACCGCCTACAATTTCACCTCCTCATTCATCATCCAACAGGCCTATGCAGACCTTAGCTACCGATGGTTGAACCTGAGCATCGGCAGTAAAGAACGCTTGCCCGAATTAAAGAATTCCAAGTTAAGCAGTGGAGGCATGGTAGAATCAAATAATGCCCGCCCCATTCCCCAAGTACGCTTGGAAGTTCCCTATTATGTAGCCATACCAGGTACCCATAAATGGCTTTATTTGAAAGGACACATAGCCTATGGACGTTTTACTGATGACAAATGGCAGGAACATTTCACTTCCATAGGTAACAAATATGCCATTGATGTACTTTACCACAGTAAATCGCTTTTCGCCAAAGTAGGAAACAAAGAACATTTTCCGGTAGAATTTGAAGGAGGAATACAAATGTCCGCTCAATTCGGCGGAGACCAATATATTGCAGGACAAAAAGAGCCTGTAATAGATATGCCTACCCGGTTTGTTGACTTTATGCGCGTATTGGTTCCTATGGCTGGAGATGATACCACACCCGAAGGCGAACAAGTAAACATCTACGGAAACCATGTCGGTAGTTGGAATTTTGCCGCAACAGCTTATCTTAACCAGTGGAAGGTAAAAATCTATTATGAACATTATTTCGACGATCACTCCCAAATGTTTTTCCAATACGGACGCTGGAAAGACGGACACATCGGACTGGAAATAACTTTTCCAAAAAACCGCTTCATTGATACTTTTGTATACGAAGGATTAGGAACAAAGGATCAAACCGGACCTATGCTGTATGACTCCTTTTGGGGGGAGTTTGAAGAGCAAATCAGTGCTAAAGATAATTATTACAATCATTACCTCTATCAAGGATGGCAGCATTGGGGAATGGGAATAGGCAATCCTCTACTTCCCGGACCTATTTACAACAAGAATGGACAGATTACTTTTATCAGCAACCGTGTACTGGCACATCACATAGGATTCTGCGGTTCCCCCTGCCAATCGCTGAGTTATCGTATGCTACTCTCCTACTCCCGTCATTGGGGTACTTATGATAATCCTCTGAATGAAATAAAGAAACAATTCAACTCTTTGTTTGAAGTAACTTATGCTCCACAACAACTGAAAGGATGGAGTTTCACTGTATCCGGAGCTATGGATCGCGGCAGCATGCTTGGAAATAATTATGGTGGAATGCTGGTTATCCGCAAACAAGGAATTATCAAATCAGGCAATAAATAAAAGTTTTAACTGTCAACCCAATCAACATATGAAACAAATATTATTATTCATACTCTTTATGCTGGGAATCAGCAGTTGTGACAAAGCTCCCATCAATGGCAAATTAGATGGCAGATGGCAATTAATGACTATAGAATATACTAATGGAAAAATAGAAGAATGTAACCGCATTTATTATAGTATCCAGTTACATTTGGTGGAAATCAGTGCCAAAGGTGGAAATGGAGGCACTCATATCGGACGTTTCTCTTATAAAGGAGATGAGGTAACCATGAGTGAATTCCGCCACCGGGGAGATGAAGAAAAACTAACGACACTGAATGAATTGAAACCTTTCGGACTTAATCAAGCTATTAATCATCTTAAAGTGGAAAAAGCAACAGGCAAGAAACTAATTCTGAAATCTGATTATGCACGCCTCACATTCAGAAAGTTCTAAAAAAGTATACCACAGACTACGCAAACTATCTGCTGATAAAATATGAAAAAACAATTTATACGCTATAGCGGTGACAAAACACTATGCCGGATTTCTAGAAATTAATTTATCGGCAGGAATAAAACTAGTGCCACCACTCATGGAGCCGGCTTTACAAATATTGAAGCCGGCTTCATAAAACAAGTTCTTTACTTTCCTGTAGTCTGTGGTGAAATAAATTTATCTTCTAGGCTTAATATCCAATTTTACCGGTTTCAACATGTTCTCCGGACTTAGAATTGTATCCAACTCTTCCTTATTTAAAATACCATGTTCCAAGACCAGTTCATAGACACTTCTACCTGTTTCCAACGCTTCTTTTGCAATCTTTGTAGAATTTTTATAACCAATAATCGGATTCAATGCGGTTACTACACCAATACTGTTATGCACTTCAATCTTGCAGCGTTCCGCATTAGCAGTAATACCTTCTACACAACGTGTACGCAGGGTTTCAAAACCATTGACCATTAAATCTACAGATTCAAAACAACACTGTGCCATCACCGGTTCCATAGCATTCAGTTCCATTTGAGCAGCTTCGCCAGCCATAGTCACGCATAGTTCGTTACCTATTACTTTATAACAAATCTGATTCATCACTTCAGGAATCACCGGATTCACCTTACCTGGCATTATAGAAGATCCCGGTTGCATAGCCGGAAGGTTGAATTCTCCTAAACCACAACGCGGTCCACTGGCCAGCAAACGTAAATCATTACATATTTTATTTACTTTTACGGCTACCCTTTTTAAAGCTGAAGCATAACCTACCAAGCAGGAAGTATCTGAAGTAGCTCCTACCAAATCTGACGACAATTTGAAATCAAAACCTGTAATTTCACACAATGCTTCCACACATTTTTCTGCATATCCCGGTTCCGCACAAATGCCTGTACCAATAGCGGTAGCACCCATATTTACTGTCAGGAAGTCTGCCGCCGCTTCATTCAAATGACGAATTTCGTCTCTCAATATACTGGCAAAACCATTGAATGTCTGACCTAAAGTCATAGGTACGGCATCTTCCAACTGAGTACGCCCCATTTTGATGATATGTGCAAACTCCTCTCCTTTCTTATGGAATGCACCAATCAGCGATTCCAAATAAGGAAGAAAACGAAGATGAGAATAATACATACCAATATGGATTGCAGTGGGATAAGCATCATTCGTTGATTGTGAGCAGTTCACATGGTCATTAGGAGAGCAATATTGATACTCGCCACGTTTGTGTCCCATAATCTCCAAAGCACGGTTAGCAATGACTTCATTAGCATTCATATTGGTAGAAGTACCGGCACCTCCCTGAATCATATCCACCGGGAATTGCTCATGATGCTCACCATTTAAGATTTCCTGACACGCCAATACTATGGCATCTTTTTGTTCTTTAGTTAATAAACCTAACTCATAGTTAGCCATTGCAGCTGCCATTTTCGTAATGGCAAGACCGTTAATAAACAACGGATATTCATTTAGATGAAATTTACTAATTGGGAAATTTTCTATGCCTCTTAGAGTTTGCACACCATACAATGCACTGGCCGGAATTTCGCGGGCACCAATTAAATCACTTTCTACTCGGGTTTCTTCTGTAAGTTTTGTTTCCATGATCAGGTTATTTATTAGTTTATCATTTCTTATTTTATATAGCAAAGGTATAAACTAACATTTTGATATCAAAATATAATCTGATATAATTTTAAAATATTATTTTATACATGTTTATTGCTGCAAAACAGACAACAAACTTACATTATGAAAGTTTACTCAGTTAACAAAGTCTTATATCATTTGAAGTTCATTCAAAAAACAGACATAAAAAAGGCGTCCATTCAGAACGCCCTTATTCTATTTTTTAACTTCGGAACTCTTATTTCACCTTTATTCTATCAAAGCCTTCTCCAAATACACCAATGACAGCACTTTGTGATACAAATGCGTTCGGATCGATATCTTTTATCAAACGGAATATAGTAGTAGACTCACGTTTTTTTGCCAGCACAAACATCATTTTCACACCCGCACCGGTATAACAACCTACTCCGTCAATGAACGTCACCCCTCGATGAAGATCTTTATTTATGCGATGCCCTATTTCTTCATGCTTCTTCGAAATGATAAAGAATTGCACTGACTGACGAGCACTATTTACCACCTGATCCAAGACAAAGCTGGATATAAACAAGACAACATATCCATATACCACCTTCTCCCAATCATGCAATACAAAATAACTGGAAGAGATAATAACCAAATCACACATCAAAATAACCCGGCCCAAAGTAATATCACGATACTTATTGACAATAGCAGCTATAATATCCGTACCTCCTGTGCTACCATTGGCAGAAAAAGCGACACCAATACCACCTCCGCAGAAAAAGGCTCCCAAGACACAAGCCATGAAAGGTTGATCATGTATTAAAGACTCTCCCCCTGTCAAATCCTGTATGATAGGCAGAATAGAAGTCAGCACAAATACAGCATAGATGGTTTTCACACTAAACTTCCATCCCAAAATAACCAAAGAAAGTATCAACAATACTCCGTTTATTCCCAAATAGGTGTACTGAACCGGCAAACCGGTAGCCCAATAAACAATAGAAGCAATACCTGGCACCGCACCTGAAGGAAGGTCATTAGGTAACAAAAAGACGGTCCATCCGATAGCATACATCAGCATACCAAGAGCAATCAACATATAATCCCTTAGTTCTCTGATAACCCGTTGCTTACGCGTCGTAATAAAGACTGAATCCATGTGAGTTTTCCTTTATAAAATCATATTGTCCGCAAAAGTACAAAAAGATTGAATCACTTGGCTTCAAAAGGTGACATTTTTTCAAGTAAAAAGTCCTGTTAATCTGATTTATCAAAAACAACAGTACTTTTCACCCTTTATTATTCTTTGGGGTGTAAATACCAATCTTTATAATCCGCACCAAAAGAATCTCTCCACTGTTTAAACTCGGGATAATAGGTGGTAATAGACACCTTCTCTGAAGGCCATCTAAATTCACTGTTACTGATATTTATAGCGAAAGGCATATTATCTTCTGCTATATAATACATTGGGGAACCATTGGAATCTTGACTCAAATCACTACCCGTACCACGTAAACTCTCATCAGCTACGCTTGTCGGCTTATAGCCTGACAAATGTACTTCATGAGAACGTTTATTCACAAAAATGAAAGAATTGTAAGGCGGATAAGCATCCATATCGCTTACTTTATCATATTTTTTAAATCCGATCACTACAGTCACAGGCTTTTTGAGAACAGGCTTTATATCAGAAAAAAGTATTAATACAGGCTTTTCTATTCCCGGCTCAAAGTTTTTTCCGATCACATTACCTTCTTGACTCACCTGCACCAAATCGATATGCTCCTTCCCTACGTAATCCAACTGGAAACCAAACCCATTTGTATAAGTAGCACCATCATTCATCGGAGTAAAAGTAGTAGTGGTGCGCACCAATGCGTTAGAAGATTTATCTTTCACAACTGTACTGGAATAATATATCACAACATCATTCATATCATAATCATTCTTATCAGGCCAATTGTCCTCATAAGCCAAAGACCCTTTGACTACATACGAAATTTCACCCTTATTTACTTCATCCGGTATATTAGGAGTAGGTTCTACAGAAGAAGAAGCAGATGCCATAATAGCAAACTGTACATCATTAAAACGCATGTCCACATTATCTTCCATAGCCATAAAGAAACAATTGTCCAGTTCCGGATCACTTAACAAAACTGAACGTTGCTCTTTATTATCGTTATATGCAGGATTAGAATAACGAGGAAAAACACCCTTTTCTTTTCCAAATCCCATTCCCAATAAAATCCATCCAATATGAGTGCCTTGGGGGAATTCATCTTCATACTTGCTTTGTTCCTTATTCCAATATTTTAGTTTTATTTGCTCACCGACTAAAGATTTAGGAGCATTCCTACTGGAACGAGGAATCAGGATGGTCTTTTTTATGGTAGCCATGTCCACGGACTCTCCTTCTTTATAAGTATAATAAGCAACCATATCCTCCCACGTAGTAGACGAGAAATTAAAATAAGTCGCTACCAAACCTGTAGATTTAGTTATTACCATATCATTACTCCCTGAAGTACGCAGTTCCGGAAATCTTTCCAACAAATTACGATTATCTACTACTATAGAACGGCTTAAATTACTGCATCTCTCTAAAAAAGCACCAGGTATATCCAACTTTTCAGGCAACAAATAATCAGGAACCCCATTTTCATTCCAATTACCCAATACATCATATCCGTCAGGATAACTCACTCCTCCCATTACTGCTCTAGAACGCCCATCGGCAGACAGTTGTGCCTTATAATCAACATAATTAAAGGTTAGTCCGTCAGATAGTAATTCCAATTCAACAGGTGATACGACCAACACATTATCAGTTACCAGCCATACCTTTTTCAAATAAGCCGGCAAAGATACTTTTGAAAAAAATCTACCATTCATATCAGTCGAAGCAGCATAAATGGGATTTATATCTTTAAACTCCCAAGTATTTTCAACTAATTCCATAGGATATTCATCATACAGATAAAAAGCAGTCTGTACTTTCATACCATAATCAATAATAAGTTGACTATTACGGACAGTAGTAAAATCAAAAAAATCGTCTTTATTGATTTTTTCCTCCCCTTCTTCCCCTCCCCCCGTGTATATATCATGCATATTACGCAAGCAAGACACAAAGAAAACTGATAAGCAGATGATCCAAAATTTTGTTTTCATAAAGTAGTGCGTGATTATTTTCGACAAATATAGCCATAAATAACTAAAAAACAACTAAATAGTCAAAAAAAACTGTCCCCCGACTCACGTCGGAGAACAGCCACAACACAAACACAAAATAAAACACGACAAAACTACTATGCAATTTTTTAGCCTGCTCTATGTTTTGAGTAACATAACTACCGCCAATCAGGTATTCACATATCCAAGAGGGGTTTCAGGTTATTTGCATCTATAAAACGCCACACTAGCGTCCTTTGTTCATCGGTCTTTCTAAAAATATCTTAATTCTTATTGAATTCCTCTTTCTCTTAGCTTCAACTGCCAGTTCCAAGCTGAACGTAGAGTGTCCTCCAAATTGGCTTCTGCCTTCCATCCCAACTCCTTATTAGCGAAGTCAGGATTAGCCCATACCTTCTCAATATCTCCGGCACGACGACCCACGATCTGATAATTAAGTTTCACACCGGTAGCTTTTTCAAATGTATTGATCAGTTCCAATACAGAAACGCCTTTACCCGTTCCAATATTAAAGACTTCCACCTTCTCCTTCTGCTTGTTATTCAAAATGCGATCCATTGCGATAACGTGAGCCTTCGCCAAATCCACTACATATATATAGTCACGGATGCAAGAACCGTCCGGTGTATCATAATCATCCCCAAACACACTCAGTTTTTCACGAATACCCATTGCTGTCTGAGTAACGTAGGGTAACAAGTTTTGTGGAACACCATTAGGTAATTCACCTATTAATGCAGTGGGATGTGCGCCAATAGGATTAAAGTAACGCAACATAATAGCATTAATAGGCGATCCCGAAGCAACTGTATCACGAATAATTTCTTCATTGATCTGTTTTGTATTACCATACGGAGACTCAGCCTTCTTAATCGGAGCCTCTTCCGTTACAGGAAGAACATCGGGCTGACCATACACCGTACATGATGATGAAAAAATAATACCTTCTACTCCATGTTTCGGCATTAACTCCAACAGGTTAATCAATGAAACCAAGTTATTGCGATAATACAACAACGGTTTTTTGTACCGATTCACCCACAGCCTTGCTAGCCGCAAAATGAATAATACCTTTTATGCCCGGATATTTAGAAACAGCTTGTCCATTCCCTCAAAATCCAAGCAATCCAACTTTTCAAATGCAGGACGGATTCCTGAAACCTTTTCTATATTATCTACCACATCGGCGCTTGAATTGGACAAATTGTCCACAATCACTACGTCGTAACCGCTATTTTGCAGCTCTACTACCGTATGAGAACCGATGTAGCCGGTTCCTCCTGTTACTAAAATTCTTTCTTTCATAATACTTAATATTCTGTCGTTTTCTAATAGGTTCAAAACAACTTCGACGGGTAAATCCCTTTTCGTATCATATCATTGATACGAAGCAGGACTTGTATCTTGTCATCATGCGATACCAACCCCATCCATCTGGCAGGTGTCTCAATCACTTTCACCCTAACTCCGTCAGCAATACGCTCATTCATAAAAGCCGGAATAGAATAATGAGCTTTCATATCCATTCCATTCTCATCTATAAACTTATCGAACGCCTTCTTCATCTCACCAAATACCTGCGGAGTAAATCCCCACATATTCATTGAAACCAAGCTGTTGTCATCCAAAGCTACCCATTTATGTAATTCATTAGGATACATCGGATTTCCACTTATCCGTTCTACTCCTACACGGTCTGTAACGGACAACAGATATCCCTTTTCATCCACTTCACAAATACCACGGGTAACCCCTCCGCTTTCCGCCAATACATTTCTCAGCCTGTAGCAAATATTGAAACTATGGTAGTCAGCTTCTCCCAACATCACCAGATTATCATATAACAATTCAAAACTTTCTCTTTGGTAAAAGTTCACGGCATTTATCACACCGAATGGAGAGTCAATCAACTCTTCTCCCATCAAAACAGCTCTTACCGAGCCGTACAGTGCTTTGCGTTTCGGATTACGCTTTTCTTCAGGAATCGTTTCCACATCCTGATAAACATACTCCACTTCTACCACATGTTCATATTTGCCTGATACCAGTTTCTTGAATTCTTGTTCAAAATGTCTGCTTATGACAAATACGATCTTATTAAATCCGACTCTTACGGCATCATATATGGAAAAATCTAATATTGTTTCGCCATTAGGACCTATTCCCTCCAGCTGTTTCAATCCACCATATTTATTCCCCATAGTGGCCGCGAGTACAATCAAGGTCATAGCCATTTAATCTCTCTATTAATTCTAATGCAAAAATAAGCATAAAAATTGAATTTACGGACAAGAACAATGGATTTCTTTCTAATAAAAAAGTCCGAAGCTGTGCTCCGGACTTCTGAATCGGTTTATTTTAACGATGAAGTGAACTATTCTATTCCAAACAGAACACCCAAACCTTTGTCTACACCTGAAAATCCCATGAATGCCATTGCCAGCAGACCGGCAGTAACCAATGCGATAGCCATTCCCTGCATTCCTTTAGGTATATTCACCAAACTTAATTGTTCACGGATACCTGCAAACAATACCATAGCCAAAGCAAAACCAAGAGCTGTAGAGAAGGCGTAAACCACGCCAGTCAACAAATCAAAATCTTTCTGAATGACCAAGATAGCTACACCCAAAATACAGCAGTTAGTGGTTATCAACGGAAGGAATACTCCTAATGCCTGATAAAGGGCAGGAGACACTTTCTTCAATATGATTTCCACCATCTGTACCAATGCTGCAATGACAAGGATAAACGCAATGGTCTGCAAATATTCCAACCCGAAAGCATCGAGTACAAATTTCTGGATAAGATAGGTAACAATGGTAGCGATGGTAAGCACGAATGCAACAGCCGCACCCATACCCGTAGCTGTCTCAACTTTTTTGGATACACCGAGGAACGGGCAGATACCCAAGAATTGTGACAACACAATGTTGTTCACAAATATAGCGGTGATAAATATCAATATATATTCCATATTCTTACTTTTTACGGGTTATGCTTTCTTCAGTTTATTCACAATCGCAATAAGGTATCCCAATGCAATGAAGGCTCCCGGTGCGAGAACGAAAATCAACATTCCGTATTGCTCAGGCATGATAGCGATATCAAACAACTTGCCTGTGCCTAGGAACTCACGTACACCACCAAGGATAGTCAATGCAAGAGTAAATCCGAGCCCCATACCCAGTCCATCGAAGAATGAAGGCACGGGACCGTTCTTTGCTGCAAAAGCTTCGGCACGTCCCAGCAGAATACAGTTTACTACGATCAATGGGATAAACAAGCCCAAAGTAGCATAAAGTGCCGGCACATATGCCTGCATAATCATCTGCAACAAGGTTACGAATGATGCAATAACCACAACAAAGGCCGGAATGCGCACCATATCAGGTATCAAATTCTTAATGGCCGAAATTACAACATTAGAACAGATTAATACAAAAGCCGTAGCCAATCCCATCCCATACCATTGATGGCAGAAGAGGTGGTTCCCAATGTAGGACACATACCCAAAAGGAGTACAAACGTAGGATTCTCTTTTACAATCCCGTTCATCAATACTTTAAAATTATTCATAGTCTGCTCCTTCCTTATTTTTATTTTTACAATCTTGCTTGGGACATTCTATCTTTTTTGCAGTTCGCCTTATCGCAGTTAGCAGGATCACATTTTATCGCTACAAACAGTCTTGCAGGTCTGTAGAGTCACAAACCTTGCTTACATGCCTCGTTTCCTTCACATTGAGCATCGCAGGCAGTAGCATTTTCGGCAACAGTTTCAGACACTGCTGAGTTGCACCACTAGCGCCATCCACATTCTGACCACTATATGCTGCATAAGCATTGTTCACAGCTTTTAGAAAAGCACGTGTAGTGATGGTAGAAGCTGTGATAGCATCTATCTGACCACCATCCTTATTTACCACCAATGCTCCCTGTCCCGGATTCATACCGGTAATGTCGCCTTTTGCACCTTTCTTAAACCAATCAGCCGCCTTTGACCCCAAGCCCGGAGTCTCAGCATGGCTCAACAAAGAATAGTCTATGATATTTCCCTCTTTGTCAAAACCTACCAGCACACTCAAAGCGCCACCAAAACCATTGGCAGAAGATTCTACGGCAGCACCAATAAATTCGCCACCCTTGGTTGCCTTATATATTTTATAAGTAGCACCATCCAATTCTATAGTTTCAGGAGCTTCCGCAGGATTGTTATCAAACCCCGGAACTACAACTGCAATAGCGTCACTCAAAGCTTTTGCATTAGCCTCAGCAATAGGACCGGCAGTCAGTTGGTTGACATAAGCCAAAAGTCCGGTTGCAATCACAGTAATCGCCGTCAGTACGACAACCATGTTTTTCAAAGATGATTCTAGTTTTTTCATTTCTTCACGACCTCCCCGAATCTTTTAGGTTTACAATAAGTATTGATTAACGGAGTGAATGCGTTCATAATGAATATAGCGAAAGACATACCTTCGGGATATGCACCGAACAAACGGATAACCACGGTCAGGAAACCGATAGCCACACCGTATATAATCATACCTTTATGAGTCATAGGCGAAGTAACATAGTCGGTTGCCATGAAAATAGCACCCAACATCAAACCACCTGTAAACAAGTGAGCCAACGGAGATGCGTAAGCCACCGGATCAACCAAATGCATCAGACCGGCAAATACAAATACAGTCACCAGAATAGATACAGGAATATGCCAGGAAATAATCTTTTTCCATAGCATATATCCCAGGCCAAGCAATAAAGCCAATGCACTCACCTCACCTAGCGAACCCGGGTTATTACCCAGAAACAGACTTAATGTATCGGGCAACTGACCTAAAGCATTTACATCACCCTTTACAGCCATTTTCATCAATGCCAGCGGAGTAGCACCGGTTTCAGCATCGGTATAACTTCCCCATTGTTGAACCAACGGCCATGAAGTCATCTGCACAGGAAAAGAAATCAGCAAGAAGATACGACCTACCAACGCAGGATTAAAAGGATTACAACCCAATCCGCCGAAAGTCATCTTGCCCACACCGATTGCCACCAACGCACCGATGATAATAATCCAAAGCGGCAAGTTGGAAGGCAGATTGAATGCCAGCAACACACCGGTTATAATAGCCGAACCATCACAGATGGTAGAGCGTTCTCTCTTCAAAATAAACTTGGTAATCGCCCATTCGAAGAATACACAAGCGGCAACCGAGGTCAAGGTCACCACCACGGCGCCCAGTCCGAACATATAAAATGACACCAGCAACGCAGGTATCAACGCAATGAGTACACCATACATATTCTTCTGTACGCTGTCACCGCTATGAACGTGAGGCGATAATGATACTATTAATTTATTAGCCATACTATTTTGTCGAATTATTTTTTAGCATTACGTGCACGGATAATACCGCCTACTGTGCCCTTACCCAAACGGATATAGTCCAGCAAATAACGATGAGACGGACATGTAAACTGACACGAACCGCACTCGATGCACGACATTACATCTTCTTTCTCTACTCTCTCCCAATCCTTATGAGCTGAAAGTGTTGCCAATAAGAAAGGCTCCAGTCCCATGGGACACACGTTAACACACTTGGCACAGCGGATACAGGGCTGAGCTTCCGCACGGGCAGCTTCCTTATCATTCATAATCAGCACACCCGAACTACCTTTACAAATAGGAACTTCTGTATTAACCAGTGCTTTACCCATCATCGGACCACCACCAATCACTTTTCCCGTATCTTCGGGCAAACCGCCAGCCGCATCAATCAGCTGGCTCATCGGAGTACCCATACGAGTGAGAAAATTAGATGGATTTCTGACAGACTTACCTGTAACGGTTACAATGCGTTCAAACAAAGGTTTGTTTTTCTGAACGGCTTCATAAACGGCAAATGCAGTACCTACATTCTGAACTACCGCACCCACATTGATAGGAATAGCGGGAGGAGCAGGAACCTGGCGACCGATCACAGCATCTATCAACTGTTTCTCACCACCTTGCGGATATTTCACTTGCAAGGGAACCACCTCTATACCGGGATATTGAGCAGCTTTTTCAGTCATCAACTTAATAGCATCCGGTTTATTATTTTCAATACCGATATATCCCTTGGTTACTTTTGCAGCTTTCATCAGAATGCTTACGCCCACCAGTACTTCGTCTGCCTTTTCCAACATCAAACGATGATCGGCAGTGAGGTAAGGCTCACACTCTACAGCATTGATAATTACACATTCCGCCTTGCAGCCCGGAGGAGGAGAAAGTTTCACATGAGTAGGGAAACAAGCACCGCCCATACCTACTACACCTGCATTTTTCACTTTAGCAACGATTTCTTCGGGTGTGAGAGCACACTCTTTCACCAATGTCGAACTGCGGTCTATTGATTCTTCCCATTCGTCACCATCCACATCGATAAAGATAGCCGGCTTGCGGTAACCGCTTGCATCGATTACGGCGTCTACCTTGTTCACTTTACCGGATACAGACGAGAAGATGGCTGCTGAAACAAAGCCACCCGCCTCAGCAATCTTCGTACCTACCTTCACCACATCGCCTTTTTTCACGATGGCAGTAGCAGGAGCACCGATATGCTGTGACAAAGGAAATACCGCTTGCTTAGGAAGTGCAAGGGTTTCAATGGCTTTGCCTGCTGACAATTTATTTTCTGCTGGATGTACTCCACCAATTCTAAATGTCTTCACTGTTATATCTTTTTAATTTTTACTTACTTTGAATTTTGATTATGCTTCCGCTTTCGGAGCCTCAGCTTTCACCGCTTCCGGAGTTTCCACCTTTGAAGCCTCTACTTTTGCAGCAGGTTTTGCAGCAGCCTCACCAGCCGGCACTTCTACCTTCGGTTTACGTGGCGGGAAATTAATAGCTTGGATAGCCCCTTTCGGACATTCCGATTCACATTTACGGCAAGATTTACACTTAGCCGGATCAATGTATGCCAAATTATTCTCTAACGTAATGGCTTCGAACGGACACACTTTCACACACTTTCCACAACCAATACAACTAGCCTTGCAAGCCTTGTTGGCAACAGCTCCCTTATCCTTGTTCACACACATCACCACTACGCGGCGGTTGTTCTTTCCTTTCGGACGAATTTCAATGATCTTACGCGGACAAGCTTTGCTACAAGCCCCACAAGCTGTACATTTTTCTTCGTCCACTTCCGGAAGGCCGGTTTCAGGATTCATGTGAATAGCATCAAACTGACACACTTCCACACAATCACCACAACCCAGACAACCGAATGTACAACCCGTCTCACCACCTGAAGTGGCATGAGCGATGGCACACGATTTAGCTCCGTCATACAGAGCAGTACGAGGGCGATTTTCACAACTACCGTTACATCTTACCACCGCAACTTTCGGTTCGGCAGCAACGGCTTCCAATCCCAAAATGGCAGCTACTTTCTCCATTACCGGAGCACCACCAACCGGACATAACTTACCCTCCAGCGAACCGGCATCGGCAGCCTTCACGCAGGCACCAGCAAAACCAGAGCAACCGGGATAACCACATCCACCGCAATTCGCCTGAGGAAGCACTTCGCTCACCTTGGCAATCCGCGGATCTTCATACACAGCAAACTTCTTAGAAGCGGCATACAAGATTACCGCGGCAATCAAGCCAATCGCTCCCAACGAAATTACTGCAACCAGAATTAAATCCATAAATTTTAGTTAGTTATTTATTAATTATTTTTATTGGTCAAGCGTAAATGAAAACTTCTTGCTCAACTTATTCCTGCATACATATATGATAAGGTAATACT
>ENA-OQBV01000836-OQBV01000836.1-human-gut-metagenome-genome-assembly--contig:-NODE-836-length-16881-cov-2.878895_pt1 | contig 16881 bp, 22 predicted proteins | sample MGYA00242750_ERZ504559 | MGnify/ENA primary metagenome ERZ504559 (study PRJEB26092, sample SAMD00036230) | human gut metagenome | host: Homo sapiens | study: EMG produced TPA metagenomics assembly of... | reverse complement strand
TTTCTCTCGCTTCTGCACACGGATCGGATGCATCTGTAATATTTTTGATGACGGAAAAATGAGGAAACAGATTGAAGTTCTTGGAATACCAGACCAAAGCAGGACTGAATCTCTTTCATCTCCTGCTTTTTCGGAAAAGCGGGTTTCCATTTTCCACCCATGCCGCTCTTTTTCCCAGATACAAAATCTCACCGTCATCAATCGTCTCCAGCATCGTCGCACAGCGGAGCAGCGTAGACTTGCCGGAACCGGACGGTCCGATGATCGCCAGAATCTCTCCCTGCTCTACAGAAAGCGAAATATCCCGGATCACCGGCATCCCGCCGAATTCTTTTTTGATATGTTTCATTTCCAAAAGACTCATTCCGGAAACCTCCTAATGATAATAATTCAGCTTTTTTTCAAATAATTCCATCACTCCGGCAACCACATAGTTAAAGATATAGTAGTAAACACCGGCAATAAAAAATGGAAGTACGGTTGTCTGTGCCGCCGCAATCTGTTTTGCCACTGCAAACATCTCAATATAAGACAGGGAATACACAAGGGACGTATCTTTCACCAGTGTGATCACTTCATTTGTCACAGACGGAAGCACGTTCTTTACCATCTGCGGCAGCACAATCCGGAAAAATGTCTGCCCTCTGGAATACCCTAAAAGTGTGGCTGCCTCATACTGTCCTTTGGGGATCGATTCGATTCCGGAACGATAGATTTCTGCAAAATATGCCGCATAATTCAGAGAGCATCCAAGAAGGATCGCCGTCAGCTTATACCCGCCGATATTCATCTGCCACAGATAATACGGTGCGAAATACCACACCAGAAGCTGCAGCATCAACGGGGTTCCGCGCATAATCGAGATATAGATCTTCACGATCCAGCTGATCGGCTTGATCCTGCTCACCCTTCCGAAATATACGAGCATCCCCAGAGGCAGAGAAAAGATCAGCGTCATAAAAAAGATCAGGCAGGTCTGTCCGAATCCTGCTGTCATTTGCCTCAACATCACATCAAAACTCATGTCTCTTCCCCTCTTATTTTAAAGTCACCATATCCGCAATCTCGTATTTCTCAGCCAGCTTTGCAACTGTTCCGTCTTCTGTCAGTTTTTCAGATCCGCATTGACTACGTCGCACAGCTCCTGATTTCCTTTCTTAAACCCGATCGCATACTGCTCTGTATTCAATGTCTCATCCAGAATCTTATATCCATCCCCTCTGGACTTGATCTGATAATTGGCAACTCCCACATCGATTGCAAGTACATCCAGCGCGCCTGCCTGAAGCTCGGTAAATGCGGTGTTGTAATCTGCAAACTCATTCAAAGCTCCAAATGTATCTGCCAGTTTTTTCTGACCGCCTTCTTCTTCACTCTTCAGCAGATCCAGTGCCGCGCTTGCAGCCTGTACACCGACTGTCTTTCCCGCCAGATCTTCCAGGGTATCAATACCGGATTTTTCTGCCACAACAATCACCTGACTGTTGTCTACATACGGAGTTGAAAATGTATAATCGTCTTCCCTTCCATTCATGGTAAATCCATTCCAGATACAGTCAATCGAACCGGAATTAAGTTCCATGTCTTTGGAATCCCAGTTGAGCGGTTTTTTTACAAGCTCCCAGCCTTCCAGTTTACAGACTGCCTCTGCCAGCTCCAGATCAAAATCCTGTGTATTCTCCGTTCTCGTCCATATATCCGTATGGCGGATATTCCGCATCAAATCCTACCGTAAACGTTTTCTTATCTTCCACACTTTCTGCTGTCTTTGCATCTTCCCCGGATGCATTGTTTTTTTCTCCACATCCTGCCAGTACCATTGCTGCCATCGCTGTCCCTGCCAAAATCAGCGCTAATTTCTTTTTCATCTTTGTTTCCTCCCTGTTTGTACGTCATTATGCTAATGATTGACCACTTTACTATACTAAACTGTTTTTCATGGTATCATATATTTCCGGCATTGTCAATGTTTATCGTGACAGGATATGTAACCTTGACAGAAAATTCCACAAATAGTATCATTTACTTATGTTATGAAAGAGAGGAATTTTTAAATGTCAAACAACCATGAAGAACAGATCCGAATCGTGCAGGAGACCGTAGCCGGCAAAGAGATCACCTTTGCTCATGTAATGGGTGGTCCGGCGCCGATCGTATATCAGAAACTTGGTCTGAATCCACAGGTCGATTATCGTTCTTCTGCTATCGGAATTATGAATATGACGCCGCCGGAATCTGCTGTCATCGCATCCGATATCGCAGTAAAAAGCGGAAACATTTACCTTGGATTTGCAGATCGTTTTACAGGAACACTCATCATCACAGGAGAGATTTCAGACGTCATGTCTGCCCTGACAGAAGTGGTAACCTTTTTCAGAGATTCTCTGGGATATGTCGTTTGTGATATTACAAAGAGATAGGAAGTGTGACCATGACTCGTATAACAAAGGAAGAACTTCTGGAAAAGATTTTCAATGATGACTATGAGCATCTGAAAGGGAAAAAACTGCGCATGACACGTGTTCGTGTTCCCGGCAAAGAAGTTTGTCTGGCTCACATCATCAATACTTCCCAGACCCCTGTTTATCAGAATCTGGGATTGCATATCGGTGTACATGAGGGGGAGGATCACACCGGAGAATCCATTGGTCTGATCCGTTTTACCCCATGGGAAGCAGTTGTCGTTGCTGCGGATGTGGCAATGAAAAGCGCCGATGTAGAAATTGGATTTATGGATCGCTTCTGCGGTTCCCTCATTTTAACCGGCGGTCTGTCACAGGTACAGACTGCGGTGGAAGAAGTCGTTCGATTTTTTCATGAAGATCTGGGATTTCGCACCTGTGAGATCCATAAAAACTAAGAGAACCGGAGACATGACGATATGAAAAAATTATTTTTGATGGGAAGAAGTGAAGCCGGAAAGACTTCCCTGACACAGGCATTAAAAGGGGAAGAGCTTCACTATGAAAAAACACAATATACGATTACGGCGGATGATACCATTGACTCTCCGGGAGAATATGCGGAGTCAAAACAGTTCGGTGCCGGTCTTGCATGCTTTTCTTTTGAAGCGGACGTTGTCGGGATCGTTCAGGCAGCGGATGAACCATACAACCTGTTTAGTCCCTGTCTGCGCACGTTTATCCTGCGGCCGCTGATCGGCATCATTACCAAGACCGATTCCCCCTATGCCAATGTTCCTATGATAAAACAGTGGCTTTTAAATGCCGGCTGCGATCGTATTTTTCTTGTAAATAACGTGACCCGGGAGGGAATTGACGAATTGATGGAATACCTTGCCGAAGATCCGGTCAAGATTACCATGGAACAGGCAAAATTCAAACAGCATCTGGGGCTGAATGAATGGGATCCTCTGCCGGATGGCGTAGAATATCCGGATGGAATTTAAATAAATTTCAGTAAAACACAAAACGAGATGCATTTCCATGTGACGCATCTCGTTTTTATGTTTTACAATCTATCCGGACTGTTCGCTTCCTACACTTCTTTCTGTCCTCTGAGCCGCTTATAATAGAATCGCAGCTTTCCGATCAGCCAGGTCAGATATCGCAGCACCGGCTCTGTAGCAATGGCAAATACCACAAACAGCATCACGCACTTCGTAGTCATCCCTGTAATCGCAAACAGATCATTGAGGAAAATACTGCAGAACAGAAGTCCCACGATACATCCGCCAAGGATCACACCGCGCAGTACATTCATCGGTGCACTGATCGTGTACAGGATCATAAATCCTACAATGGATAACAGCATCGTTGCTGCTGTGGAAATATCGGCTGAACTCACTCCAAATGTCCGTCCGAATATGACCAGCGCCCCAACTGCCAGCACATCAGTCAGTGCCGCAGGAAGTGCTTTTAAGAATACGTTTGTAAGGAAATGCCCTTTGATTATATTCTTATTCGGCTCCAGTGCCAGGAAAAATGCCGGTACTCCGATCGTAAACATACTGATCAGTGAAATCTGAGACGGTTCCAGCGGATAGGTAAACATAAATACAAAGGATACCAGCGACAGCAGGAACGAGAAAATATTTTTTACAAGGAACAGACTGGCTGACCGCTGAATATTATTGACGACTCTTCTTCCCTCCAGTACCACTTCCGGCATACAGGAGAAATCCGATTCCAGCAGAACGAGCTGGGATGCCTGTGCCGCTGCATCACTTCCGGATGCCATAGCGATACTGCAGTCCGCATCTTTTAAGGCCAGCACATCGTTGACACCGTCTCCGGTCATGGCCACAGTCTTTCCTTCTTCCTTCAATATCTGCACAAATTTCCGCTTCTGGTTCGGAGTGACACGGCCAAATACTGCATTGTTCAGGACTGCTGCCCGCATCTCCTCTTCCGTATGAAGCGTGGACGCATCCACGTATCGTTCTGCGCCTGCGATTCCCGCCTCTTTTGCCACCTCTGACACGGTCAGGGGATTGTCCCCGGAAATAACTTTCACCTCCACACCCTGCTCCGCAAAATACGTAAAGGTCTCTTTCGCCTCCTGACGGATCGGGTTTGCTAACAGTACATAAGCCAGAGGCGTGACTGCTTCTTTCAAAGGCTTCCCATCCGGTTCTTCTTTTGCTGTTCCAAATACCAGAACGCGGGCTCCTTTGGCACGCATGTGCACTGATTGCTTCCTCATAATTTTCATACTGTTCTTTGAGCACAAATTCCGGTGCTCCCAACACATAGGACGCCTCTTCAAACGTCACACTGCTGTACTTGGATGCGGAAGAAAATCCTGTCTTTGCCACAGCCTTCTTCCCGGATGCGATTTTAAAATACCGTTTCATTGCTTCCATGGTAATATTATCACTGCTCTGTGCAGCCGTAAAATCTCCCAGAAGCTCAGAAAGCGGGCGCAGCTCACCTTCCTCGTATTCCTTGGTCGGAATCACATCCTGCACTTCCATTGTATTTTCCGTGATCGTTCCGGTCTGTCCACACACAGTACATTGACCCGGGCAAGCGTCTCTATACACTTCATGTCATGCAGCAATACTTTTTTCTGTGCCAGACGGATCGAACTTACTGCAAGCGCCACACTGGCAAGCAGATACAGCCCTTCCGGGATCATTCCGATCACAGCCGCGATCATGGACGTCACACTGGATCGAAACCCTTCGCCCTGAAATACAAATGCCTGAATAAACAAAATAATCCCGATTGGAATGATGGCAACGCCGACCCATTTGACCAGCTTGTCCAGAGAACGGATCATCTCCGACTGTTCTGTATTCTGCATAGCTTTTGCTTCCAGTGTCAGCCTGGAAATATAAGAATCCGCCCCCACTTTGTCAAGCCTTGCATGACACTGTCCGGATACAATAAAACTTCCGGACATCAGCTGATCGCCTTTTCGTTTTGTGATCTCATCCGATTCTCCGGTCAGAAGCGACTCATTGACCTGCACTTCTCCTGCACACACTTCGGCATCCGCACACACCTGATTTCCGGCTTCGAAGATTACGATATCATCTACCACAAGATCTTCTGCATTGATCTGACTCTTCTTTCCATCCCGTATCACCATTGCATGAGGTGCATTGAGCATCGTCAGATTATCCAGTACTTTTTTCGCCCTGGTCTCCTGAATGATCCCGTATCAGAGTATTCAATACAATTACAGGTAAAAAGGTCAGATCTCGAAAGGAACCGACCAAGGCAAAGCAGAACTGCCAGTACCAGAAAGATCAGGTTAAAATAGGTAAAGACATTTTCCTGAATGATCTCTTTTGTAGTCTTAGACGGCGGATCCACCGGCTGATTGGTCCACCCATGCATCCGATGCTCCTGCACCTGCTGCGCAGTCAGCCCCGTCTGATGATCCGGTCGGTATCTTGTGGTGGGAATCCGCTTCTCCAGTGTGATCTCCATCGTCTGCGTTTCGTCTATGCTTCGTTTTACTCTTCTTTCTCCACGCTTTTTCTGCCGCATTTTTCTCGCTTCCTTCCGTATGTCCAATCCTGATAGGATCTTTGTTTCGTATAATTGCTTACATTTTAACACACTGAATGCGTTTTTCCAGTAGATTCCAGAAAACTTTAGAAAATCTTCAAAAACTCTTCTTCTAAAACAGGAAAATCATGCAGATTCCTTGTCTTCTTCCTCCATTTCCCTTATAATAATACAAGTATTTCAAAGAAAAGGATGATAGTGGATTACTATGAAATTAAGAAGCAGACTTGCAATTACATGTGCAAAAGGGACAAGTGCCCTGATCAAAAAATTAAACCGCGGAAGCGGCGTTACCCTCCCCGGATATGTGGCAAGATTGATCGATCCCAATATTTTAAGCGTCATGGCTTCCCAGATCCGGGAGAAGACGATCGTTACCATGGGAACCAACGGGAAAACAACGACCAATGCCATTTTATACAAAGCATTGAAGGCCGAGGGAAAAACCGTGATCATCAACCGCACCGGAGCCAACATGCTCAACGGGATTATTTCGGCATTTGTTCTGGCCACAGACAAGCACGGACAGCTGAATGCGGATTATGCCTGCATTGAGGTCGATGAGATCGCATCTGTGGGAGTTCTCCCTCAGTTAAAACCGGACTGTGCGCTTTTGACAAATATTTCCAGAGATCAGCTGGACCGGTTCGGTGAAGTAGATATTACCTTTGACAAATTGAAAACAGCCGTCACCAGTGTCCCGGATACGACACTGATCATCAACTGCGATGATATTCTTTCCTATTCCCTAGCGGAAACAAACGGCAATCCGTTTGTGACATACGGGATCAGCGAACAGATTTTTGATGACATCTCCCGCTCTGAGATCCGGGAAAGTATTTTCTGCCGAAAATGCGGAAAGAAACTACAGTATGATTTCTTCCATTATGGACAGCTTGGAATTTATCACTGCCCGAACTGCGGATGGGAGCGCCCGGATCCTGATTTTACAGCCACACAGATCACGCTCAAAGACGAACTCTATGCCTTCGATATGGGAGATCTGCACCTGGATTCTACGGTACGGACGCCTTACAATATTTACAACACTCTTGCTGCCTATACGGCACTGCATACCATGCATGCCCCCGATGGCACATTTTAAAGAGATGGCAGAGTCTTTTTGACTATGGAAACAACCGGGAAGAAATCCTGATGATCAACGGTGCCAGAGTACAGCTTCACCTGTCCAAAAACCCGATCGGATTCCAGCAGAAGATTTCTCTCGTCTTAAAAGATCCAAAACCAAAGGATATTATCATTCAGATCAATGATACCTACCAGGACGGAGAAGATGTTTCCTGGCTTTGGGATGTCGATTTCCAGTATCTTGCAGACAGCAATGCAGCTACCATCACAACGTGCGGAACCCGCAAGCATGATATGGGGCTCCGCCTCAAATATGAGGACATCGACTGTACTTCAACTGATGATATGCGCTCCCGTGTTGAAGAGCTGACCGAAAACGGAACGAAAAATCTCTACATCATTGTCAATTACTCCGGTCTTTACCGCACAAACCGAATGCTCAAAGAACTGGCGCAAAATACAAAGGAACAGAAAGGAGAACAGGCATGAAACTGACGATTGGACACTTATATCCCGACCTGTTGAATCTGTACGGAGACCGCGGAAATATCCAGTGTTTCCGAAAACGTCTCAACTGGCGCGGAATCGAGGCAGAAGTCATTCCCGTACTCTCCGGAGATAACATTGACTTTTCCAAACTGGATATCGTACTTCTGGGCGGAGGTTCTGACAGAGAACAAGAGCTCGTCTGCGGATATCTAAAAGAGATTCGCAAGGATTTCAAAGAATATGTAGAGGATAACGGCGTTGTGCTTGCCGTCTGCGGCGGCTATCAGCTGCTCGGCAAATATTACAAGACCGATAAAAAGATGATCGAAGGTCTTGGCATTCTGGATATCACGACCGAATGGGAACCGGAGCGTCTCATCCGCAACATTATCCTGAACAGTCCGCTGTTTGACACTCCTGTTGTAGGATTTGAAAACCATGGAGGCCGCACTTATATCGGAGATCACACTCCATTTGGAAAAGTATTTTTCGGACTGGGAAATACCGGAAAATCCGGTTATGAAGGCGTTATATACAAGAATGTAATCGCAACCTACCTGCACGGACCTCTTCTTCCGAAGAATCCGCAGGTTTGTGACTATCTGTTAGAGCGGGCGCTGAAGCGCAAATACGGTGAAGAAATAACCCTCGCTCCACTTTCCGACGATCTGGAGAAACAAGCAAACCGTTATATTGTAGACCGCTACAGTGATAAAAAATATGTATTAAAAGAGACGATTAAACGTCACACCTGAAAAGGGCCGAAAAAAAGTCCCATTGGATCAAACTTTCCAATGGGACTTTTCATTGCCTGTTTATTTATTTTTTCTGAACATCAGTTTGATTTTTTTCATCAGCTGAATGATCGGAAGATTTACAAGTGCCAGACCATATACGATCAGCAACTGTGTAAAGGTCAGTGTCTGTACTTTGAAGACTTCATCCAGTGCCGGAATCGTCATTACACAAGTGATCAATACCAGACCAAGCAGGAATGCTCCGATCAGATAAATATTGTTCCAGAATCTCTTGGAGAAAATTACCGGATAATCAGACTTACAGTTAAATCCGTGTACCAGCCTTGCTGTACACAATGTTCCAAATGCCATTGTGCTGGCAAGTACTGCGTTTCCGCCTTCTCCCGTCAGACCGATCATAAATCCGATCATTGTCGTGATTCCGATGCAAAGACCTTCTGTTCCGATCTTTGTCAGGAAATCTTTTGTCAGGATTGATTCATTCATCGGTCTCGGTTTTTCATCCATTACCTTTTTCGAATGCGGCTCCAGTCCAAGGGCAATAGCCGGAAGACTGTCTGTCAAAAGATTGATGAACAACAGATGTACCGGTGCAAATGGAACCGGAAGTCCTGCGATAGATGCATATAATACTGCCAGGATTGCTCCGAAGTTACCGGAGAGCAGGAACTGAATGGAATTCTTAATGTTCTGGTAAACATTTCTTCCGTTCTCTACTGCTTTGACGATTGTTGCAAAGTTATCATCTGTCAGTACCATAGAAGCAGCATCCTTTGATACTTCACTTCCTGTGATACCCATAGCAACTCCGATATCTGCCTGTTTGAGTGCCGGTGCATCATTGACACCGTCTCCTGTCATGGCTACGATATTTCCTTTTTCCTGCCATGCACGTACGATACGGATCTTATGCTCCGGTGAAACACGTGCGTAAACAGAAATACCTTCTACAAAGTTTTTCAGTTCCTCATCGGACATCGAATCGATCACTGCACCTTCACATGCTTCTGATTCATCTTCCAGAATTCCGATTCGTTTTGCAATCGCTGCCGCTGTCACTTTATGGTCACCTGTGATCATGATCGGACGAATACCCGCTCTCTTACATTCCGCAACCGCTGCCATAGATTCCTCTCTCGGCGGATCCATCATAGCGATCAGACCAAGGAATGTCAGATTGTTTTCATCTTCCAGAGACAACTCTTCTTCCGCAGATACTGCCTTGTAGGCGAATCCGAGAACACGAAGCCCTTCTCTTGAAAAGCTCTGATTCTGTGCTTCGATTTTCTCAATATCTTCCGGAGTAATGGCACGCACTTCATCTCCACACTGGATGCTTGCTGTACGTCCCATAATGACATCAACCGCACCTTTGACAACCATGATCGGTGTCTCATCAATCGTGTGCTTGGTAGACATCAGTTTTCTGTCACTGTCAAATGGATTTTCGCTCTCACGCGGATATTCTCCACGGATCTTCTGAATATCCAGACCAAGCTTGCTTCCCAGATTGATCAGGGCTGTCTCTGTCGGATCTCCGATCTCCACACCATCTACGTTCGTAGAATCATTACACAAAATACTGAAATACATCAGTTTTTCCTGCTCAGAATCTTTCACATCGATCTTATCTGCAGGAATCACTGTTTCATTGACATAATACTGCTCGACTGTCATCTTATTCTGAGTCAGGGTACCTGTTTTATCAGAACAGATAATAGAAACACTTCCCAGACCTTCCACTGCCTGCAGTTTTCGGATAATCGCATGTTCTTTTGCCATCTTCTGTGTACCGAAAGAAAGTACGATTGTTACGATAGAACTAAGTGCCTCCGGAATCGCTGCAACTGCAAGTGCAACTGCAAACAGGAACGCATCTCCGATATTACCACCGCGGAATACATTGATTCCAAATAAAATACCACAGAACACCAGAATGATGATGGAAAGTTTCTGTCCGAACTGATCCAGATTCACCTGCAGTGGCGTTTTCTTTTCAGATGTGGTCTTTAACAGACTTGCGATCTTACCGACCTCAGTCTCCATACCAATACCGGTTACTACAAAGGAACCTCTTCCGTATGTGACAAAGCTTCCGGAATATACCATATTCGTACGGTCTCCAAGCGGAACCTCGCCTTCAATGGCATCTGTCATTTTTTCTACACCAAGACTTTCTCCTGTCAGAGCACTCTCGTCTACTTTCAGACTGGCGCTCTCCAAAAGACGTCCGTCTGCAGGAATATAATCTCCCGCATCCAGCATAACGATATCTCCGACTGTTACTTCTGCAGATGGAATCGGAACAACACTTCCGTCACGCAATACTTTTGCCTCCGGTCCGGAGAGCTTTTTCAGACTGGCCAGCGACTGCTCTGCCTTCACGGTCTGTACCGTACCAAGAATCGCATTGATCGTGATTACGATCAGGATAACAATGGCACTCTCCGCTCTCCTAAAAATCCGGAGACGATCGCTGCAGCGATCAAAATGATCACAAGGAAATCTTTGTATTGCTCCAGAAAGATCTGAAGTGTGGTCTTTTTCTTCCCTTCTACCAGTTCGTTTGGTCCGAACTTCTCCTGATGTGCTTTTACTTCCGCAGCTGTCAACGGCTCTTGTTTTCCATTAATATCCTGTTTGACTTCTTCTGCAGAAAACTGATAATAGTTTTTCACATTCATTCCTCCATTTCTTTTATGCAATAAAAAAGAGACTTTTATTGCAAGTTATGTATGCAACAAAAGTCTCACCATTTAATCACGATACGGATGAACTTTTCCATCGTATTGACGACATCGTGCACGCCATAAGCGCTGGTTACTCCCTTTTATTTAAGAAAACTATAAAGCATTTTCCTTTTGTTGTCAACGATTTTTTCTGCAAACCATACTACATTCCCAGTTTTTCCTTGATTTTCCGCGCTTCCGGCGTATTGGCAACTCCGCCTTCTCCTGTCTCACGCAGAGAGACGTGCATACTCTCTCCGACCTCCTTCATCGCATCGATCACCTGATCCGGCGGAATCCTGCTGGTAATTCCCGCCAGTGCCATATCCGCAGATGATAAAGCATTGACAGCTCCGATCACATTTCTCTTTACACAGGGTACTTCCACAAGACCGGCTACCGGATCACACACCAGTCCCAACAGATTTTTCAGCGCCATGGCCGCTCCATGTGAGATCTGCTCTTCATCTCCACCCTGTAAAAACACGAGTGCGCCTGCTGCCATTGCAGATGCCGCTCCAATCTCCGCCTGACATCCACCTGCCGCTCCGGCAATAAATGCACGGGATGCGATCACCTGGCCGATACCGGCCGCGGTATACAATGCATGGATCACCTCATCTTCCGATACCCGTTCTTCTTCATAAAGGGGAACCAGTACAGCCGGCAGCACCCCGCATGCACCTGCTGTCGGTGCTGCCACGATCCGCTTCATACAGGCATTGGATTCTCCCATCTCCAATGCTCTTGCGATCACCTTTGAGACAAATGGACCGCACAGCGGCTCTTTACTCTGACGGTATTCCTCCATCTGCGCCCCCATCTTTCCGACCAGTCCGCTGGCAGAGACCTGTGTCCTGTCATACTGCTCACTCGCTGATTTCATCGCTGTCCACATCTGCTGCATCGACTGCATTGACTCCGTCTCTGTCACAGATCGATCTGCCATATCTTCTAAAAGGACCGCTCTCCAAAACAAAACGTTCTTCTCCCGGCAGGATTTTTTGAATCTCCTCTAATGAATGAAATGCCATCCGCTATACCCCCTCTGTCTCAATGTAAGTCACTTTGCTGATACCGTTTAAACGTTCCAGATCCCGAATCGTGTCCGGTTCTACAGGCTGATCCGTTTCAATCACCATAACCGCATAACCGCCCCGCTTGTCCCTGTGAAGCTGAAGTGTGGCAATATTGACTTTCTTTCCATATAATACAGAAGTCACCTCTGCCACTTGTCCCGGGCTATCTTCGTTTCTTATGATCAATGTCGGACAGGCGCCTGTACAGTTTACGGTGATTTCATCCAGTTCATTGAGCATAATTCTCCCGCCGCCAAGAGATGATGCCTGCACCACGATCGTCTTTCCGTCAACTCCTTCTACATCCAAAAGCGCTGTATTTGGATGCGCTTCTTTAATCTGTGTATTGTATATTTCAAACTCCAGTCCTTCCTGTTTTGCAACAGAAAAAACTATCCGGAATCCGCATATCATCTGGTTTCATCCCCAAAAGTCCTGCTACCAGAGCACGATCTGTTCCGTGTCCTCTCCCTGTTGCCGCAAAAGAACCGCTCAATCCGATCCTTGCTTTTTTTCGGTTGGCTCCCCAGCAGCTTTCTTGTAATATAGCCGATCCTTGCTGCTCCCGCAGTATGGGAACTGGATGGTCCTACCATAACCGGTCCGAGAATATCAAATATATTCATCTTTCGTTCTCCTTCTTCTCTTGTCTATTATTGTAGTATAGCAAGTTTTTGTCAAAATATCCATTCCAATCTGCCAGCATGATACATAATCTTTCGTGCTCTTCCTGCAGCAATTTTCTTCCATGTTCTGTGATCACATAAGACTTTCTTCTTCCTTCTTCTTTTGTCCTGAAAATAATCTGATTTTCCTCAAATTTAGACAGCATTGTATACAGCGTTCCCGGACCAACCTTCACTCTTCCGCCGGAAATTTTTTGCACCTTTTCCATAATGTCCACTCCACAGCATTCTTCGGATAACGCGATCAAAATATAATACATCGGCTCTGTCAGTGTCTGAAACTGCTCTCTTGCCATAGTCCACACCCTTCTTTATTCTTTCAATTTCAGTCGTTCTTCCACAACCTGAATCTGTTCTTTTGTCAGAGGTTCTTCCACTGAAAGACGTAAAATTTTCTGACCATAACAGATGTAGTAAATTCCGGAAATGAAAAATGCCATCCAGATGCTGCCATTTCCTTTAGATATTCTGCAAATGCATCACATTCCAGATATCCAAAACTACGAAACACTCTTTTCTTTGTTCTCATGAGATTTCCTCCTCCCAAAAAGAAATATCGAGTATCGATAATTTATACATTCATTATATTATCGATACTCGATATTGTCAATTTATTTCAGAAACTCATTTGCAAACATCGCCAGTGCATTCTCATCCCGACTGTTTCCGATTCCGTGGGTATCCACAAATTCTTCCGCTCTTCTGGCATCCTCATGCGTAAAACGATATACTTTTCCACCATTCTTTTTCCATGTTTTTTCGATCACATCCTGATACTCCTGTTCCTGATACCATTTGGAGTCTACATGAAGTCCTCCGTTTTTACTGTATGCTTCTTTTTCGTCCTCTGTCAGAGCGTCTGCATCCACATTCTCATTGATCCGATAATATTTTTCACTGATAAAACGAACATTCTGTTTATGCGGTGCTTTTAAAATTTCTCCATCTTTGACAACATACACAGTAAACGGCCGAACCGTTTCTTTTCCTTTGCCATCCGGACCCATGCTGTCCTGAACATGCCAATTCAACACGATATACCCTGAATCCGTAAATTTTTGAAATTCCTCCGGATGAAAATCGAGCAGTTTCAATTTTTCAGAAAGATCTCCTTCTTCCGTGTCATTGGCTTTTACTTTTCCTTCTAATATTGCCTGAGTCTTTAACACTTCTTCCGTAATTGCACCCTGCTGTGCCTCTTGAAGAGTAAAACAGCGATCCTGTGCTTCAATCACCGGAAATTCATTATATTTGATCTTAACGCTGCAGGACTCTTCTGTAATATTTCCAATGCTGTCCGTAACCTGATATACGACTTTATGTGTGACCGGGCTGTCTTTTTTATCCAGCTGCAAAAACCACGTATCCAGAAGTTCTTCTGATGACATTCCGTCTTTCCATGTTTTCACCTCTTTATCCGCTTTTCCATCTTCTGTCAGTCTGCCGGGCGCATATTCAATCTGAACGATCTTAATCTGTGCAGTTAATTCCCCATCTTCCCGATCCGTACTCTGAACATCTTTCAACAGATCCTCCTTTTTTACGGTCTCTCCTTCAAAGTACTCTTTATCCGGTGCTGAAATCTCCGGAGCCCGGTCCCAGATTGCATACAATGCCACTTTTGCCATTTCCCTGCTCTCCCCGGTTTCGGTTCTCTGACTGGCAGCAATCTTTCGAAGTTCTTCATAAGAAATTCTGTTTTCGCGATTTTCCTGAAATGCCGCTTCTTTTGCGCCCACATCCGCACGCTGATCCCAGCCTGCAAATGTATGTCTGTTCCTCTTATAATCTGTATAGCCTTTATTTTTCTGAATCCGATATCCGTTTTGGAGACAATCCTCATAAGAAACAATTTCCGACTTTTCCTGTCCTTCTTCTGCGTGATTTCCCAGATAACGGATCGATACCCGGTCCTCCCAGATTGCATACAGCGTCAGATCCTGATTTTTCTCAGCAGGAAGATTTTCTCCCGGCTGATACTGTCCCTCTTTCGCCGTCTGATTTTCATTCCATCCCAGAAACGGTACGTCCAGCCATTTTGGAATCTGTTCCGAAACCGCTGCTTTCTCATACCAGTATTTGACAGACGGTTCCGGCATCTGTTCCACCTGTGCTTTCGTGTTTTTATCATACTGCACCGTATATTCACTGCTGATCGTAACTGCTTCTTTTAAAGTACCTGCACGCCGATCCTGATAATCTCCCGGGCGCAGGCAATATCTGCTTTGTGGTGTCAGCAAAAACCGCTCCCACTCCATACTTCCTGTACGGTTTCCATAATTTACCTTTACCACCATTCTGCCATTCTCATATCGGTCCGGTGTAACTCTTGCCGCAGGAACAGACTGAAGCTTTTGCATTACCTCAATGTATTTTTCAGCTGGCAGATATACGTCATTCCCTTCATCTACCAATGCTGAACCACTCATCTGGTAAATTCCATCCTGATAAACACCGGAACCGATCTCTGCCGTATTCGCGGAAAAATTTCCCCCTTCCTGTTTCACGGTTCCATTCTGATTGTAGATTCCTCCGCCCCGGTTTTGTGCACGATTTCCATAAAAACTGCCGTCTTTCAAAAGAATCTCCCCATCCTTTAAATAAATGGCGCCTCCCCGATCTGCCTGATTCTCACAAATCGTTCCGCTATTCCATATAATCGTTCCTCCATTGAGAAAGATACCTCCACCGTTTCCTTTCTGTCCGCACTGTTCCGTATTAGCTTCTCTTGCATTGTTTCTTGCCAGAGTCGTATTATTAACCACCGTGCGCCCTTTACTCATCGTTGCAATTCCATGGACGCCATTCTCATAGCTGCATCCATTCACACTTGCTTCTACATTGGAATTGCAAAATCCGGTACTGAACCATCCTGAGTAGAGATCTCCCACATTCGGATGCTGTGAAGTACTTTGCCATCCATGATACCTCTCATTGGACACATTTACCTGAAACGCAGAAGCTGCAACCGAAGTACCCTGACTGAAGCTTTCCCCGATATAACAGTTCTGAAACGTATTTCCCTGAATCCGTGCACTTATCGGTCCGGTATATGGAGCTTCATCACTTCGGATTCCGCCAATCCCGATCCGGCAGTTTTTAAATACATTGTTCTGAATCTCGGCACGGATATTGGCCCTATGTATAGAAAAGTGAACCGCTCCGATATCCGCAATCCCATCAAACACAGAATTTTGCACGCGAAGACTGATTTCTGTCGGCGTGAATGCAGAACTTGCCTCTGTAACAACTCCCACTCCATTGTCGCAATTTTGAAATTTACACTGATCCACTGTTACAGAACCATATTCTCCGTGAATCATCCATCTTGACAGCTGATCTCCATTTTGAAAAACGCAATTTTCAAATGTCACAGAACTTCCCTTATTTGCACAAATGGCACCACAATACAAATTATCCGAATCCGGAACGGAAGTCCCACTTAAATCAAATGTCAATGGATCGCTTCCTTTACTTCCGATCGCAACACTTGATTTTGTAAATGCCAGCCTGTGCCGGTCCGGCATCCTGACCGTTCTCGGACCGCCCTCGGGCAAAATCCGGACATTCTGAAACTTTCTCGTTCTGGTCTTTTCCACATATACAAAACTATCCTTCATCGTATGACTCTGTACAATATAAATCGTTTCATTATCCTTTACTGCATGCAAAGCCGCCGAAAGATCCTCATAGTATGTATTTCCAATCCGGCAGGCGCCTTCTGCTTTCTGCTCTTTGGACACGTTGTCCGGCAATGTTTCTTCTTTTTCAACAGGCTCTTCTTTGTCGTCTGCTCTGCTGTTTCGGATTTCTTCCAGGCATGCTTCCACTGAAAAAGACACCTGTGTCTGCAAAAACTCTCCATATCGCTGCAGACTGTCCACCCGGCTTTCTTTTCCATCAATCACATAAGATTGCCCGTTTTCCGGAAGCATTTTTTATAAGCGCTTCCGTAAGGCTTTGCTTTTCTTCCTCACTGATCAGTGCTTCCTCCCCGTCTTTTCCATTCCTCAACCACTTCCAGATACATTTTGGTATCCCACGCAGCCCTTTCTTTTCCAATGTGTTCT
>ENA-OQBV01000835-OQBV01000835.1-human-gut-metagenome-genome-assembly--contig:-NODE-835-length-16897-cov-2.890221_pt1 | contig 16897 bp, 15 predicted proteins | sample MGYA00242750_ERZ504559 | MGnify/ENA primary metagenome ERZ504559 (study PRJEB26092, sample SAMD00036230) | human gut metagenome | host: Homo sapiens | study: EMG produced TPA metagenomics assembly of... | reverse complement strand
TTCTAAAGCTGAAAGATGTGCGTGGCAATCGTAAAATAGATGATGATGGAGCAGGTATCCACGAGTGTTGTGATAAGCGGAGCTGCCATGATTGCAGGATCTAAATTGATTTTTTTCGCAAACAGTGGCAGAATACAGCCGATGATCTTTGATAAAATGACAGTGCAAATTAGGGAAAGACCAATCACGACTGCAAGCTTCAAATCTTTGTACATGATAAAAATTCGCAGTCCGTTTGCGAGTGCAAGTCCAAGACTTACAAGCAGTGCCACACGGAATTCTTTGAATATGACTCTGAAAATATCTTTGAAACGGATCTCGTCCAATGCAAGTCCGCGTATGATTAAAGTGGAGCTCTGAGAACCACAGTTTCCGCCGGTATCCATCAGCATTGGGATGAAGGAGACAAGCAGAGGGATAGCAGCAAATGCATTTTCATATTGTGTTATAATTGTTCCGGTAATGGTTGACGACAGCATTAAAATCAAAAGCCATAAAAAACGGTTTTTTGCATGTGAAAAGACTGAAGTCTCAAAATAAGTTTTTTCACTTGGATTTACAGCCCCCATGATAGAGATATCTTCAGTTGCCTCATCCACCATAACGTCCATAGCATCGTCCACAGTGATGATTCCCACCATTCGGTTATCGAGGTCTACAACAGGAAGTGCGAGCAGATCGTATTTGGAAAACAGTCTGGCTGTCTCTTCCTGATCGGTATGTGTGCCTACAGAGATGATCTCAGTCTCCATAATATCCTGGATAAATGTATTGTCGTCTAAAGTCATCAGGTCTTTGGCAGAGACAATTCCAATCAAACGACGGTTTTCCAACACATAGCACGTATAAATGGTCTCTTTGTGTATTCCGACTTCTTTGATATGTTTCATAGTCTCTTTGATTGTCATAGTCTTCTTTAAAGATACATATTCGGTTGTCATGATACTTCCCGCGCTGTTTTCAGGGAATTTCAAAAGTTGATTGATCAGATCTCGTTTATCGGAACTGACAGTATGCAAAATCCTGGTTACAAGATTTGCCGGAAGTTCCTCTAATAAATCTACCGTGTCATCCATATATAAATTATCCAGCAGTTCACGAAGTTCTTTTTCGGTAAAAATTTTTACAAGGTAAGACTGAATGGGATTACTCATATTGGAGAATACATCTGCAGCTTTGTCCTTGGGAATCAGACGAAACGCAAAGGCTCTCTCCTTGTCTTCTAAGTTAGAAAGCAGCAGGGCAATGTCTACTGCATTCATTATCTCCAACGTGTTTTTGAGCGTTTTGAAATCTCTTTTCTCTAACAGTTCGATAAAAGTTGTTCTGTTCATAGTCAGTTCTCCTTTTCATTATTTTATTTTTCGTTCGTATTTTGGGATCAAAACTGGCACCAGCATCCATTGCCCTCACCTCCTCGTATAAAAATTTAAGAACAAGATACCTGTCCGCAGCAGTGCGATGCAATTTCTACGCAATAAAAAATCCCGCCAAAGCAAAAACAATGGTGGGAATCATTCCGTGACAACATCGTTCAAGCTTTAGCATCACAGGGCATATAAATTGCATTAAGATATGCCTTATCTGCGACATATCCTGCTAACCAGCGAATCGTGTCTCCACGTTGTTGCGGCAGCAATCTTAGGAAAATCCAAATCCCTGTGGTAGCCTCACCTACCGAATCTTATTCTTTTTGTTAGTCTAATACACAGAAACAGAACTTGTCAATAGTTTTATTCAAAATTTGCTCCAAAACTAAAAATATGCTATAATATATCAGCTTATGTAAAAATAGGAGGGATGCTCTGTGGAGGCGTATACAAGTTTTGCGGCTGTCTACGATACTTTTATGGATAATATTCCATATGAAGAGTGGGAAAAATATTTGAAAAGTCTGTTATACGAATACGGTGTGCGTGAGGGACTTGTATTAGAACTTGGCTGTGGAACCGGGAATATGACAGAGATTCTGGCACAATCCGGCTACGATATGATCGGGGTGGACAATGCAGAAGAGATGCTTGAGATTGCGATAGAAAAAAGGATGAAATCTGGGCTTGATATTTTATATCTTCAGCAGGATATGCGAGAATTTGAACTGTATGGAACAGTGAAAGCAATTGTCAGTGTCTGTGATTCTGTCAATTATATATTAGAGGAAGAAGAGCTGGAGGAGGTATTTCGGCTCGTTAATAATTATCTTGATCCTGGCGGAGTGTTATCTTGATTTCAACACGGTTATAAATACAGGGAAATATTAGGTGATCAGACGATTGCAGAGAACCGTGAGGAATGCAGTTTTATCTGGGATAATTATTATTACGAAGAGGAAAGAATAAATGAATATGAACTCAGTCTGTTTATTCGGGAAGGAGATTCTGAGTTATATCGCAAATACCAAGAGACACATTTTCAAAAGGCGTATGACCTGGAGACAATGAAAAGGCTGATTACACAGTCTGGATTAGAATATATTACAGCATATGATGCGTTTACAAAAGAAGCGCCGACAAGAGTGAGTGAACGAATCTATGTGATTGCAAGAGAGAGAGGGAAATAACGATGAAAGATTATATTGTAAGAGCAACAGCGGCAAATAACCAGATCAGAGCGTTTGCTGCGACAACAAGAGATGTTGTGGAGACTGCAAGACAGGCCCACAATACAAGCCCGGTTGCAACGGCGGCACTCGGACGACTGTTGACCGGGGGAGCCATGATGGGAACCATGATGAAAAACGAAAAGGATCTGCTGACGATCCAGATTAAATGTGAAGGACCGATCAAAGGTCTTACTGTGACTGCCGATGTAAATGGAAATGTAAAAGGCTATGTGGAGAATCCGGATGTAATGCTTCCGCCAAGCAAAGCCGGAAAGCTTGATGTGGCGGCAGCGCTTGATCTGGGAGTTTTGAGTGTCATCAAAGATATGGGATTGAAAGAGCCATATGTAGGGCAGACAATTCTGCAGACGAGTGAGATTGCGGAGGATTTGACTTATTACTTTGCGACATCAGAGCAGGTTCCGTCGTCTGTTGGACTTGGTGTACTGATGGAAAAAGATAATACTGTCAAACAGGCAGGTGGTTTTATCATTCAGGTCATGCCTTTTGTCGAAGATGCGGTGCTTGATAAATTGGAAGAAAATATTAAAAAAATTGATTCTGTGACAGCAATGCTGGATAAAGGTTACACACCGGAACAGATTTTAGAGACGGTTCTTGAGGGGATGGATGTAGAATTTACAGATACGGTTCCAACTAGATTTTACTGTAACTGTACAAAAGAAAGAGTAGAAAAAGCGATTGTGAGTATCGGGAAAAAAGATATTCAGGAGATGATCGATGACGGAAAAGAGATTGAAGTCAACTGCCATTTCTGCAATACGAATTATAAATTTACAGTAGATGAACTGAAAGAGATTATAAAAAGAAGCAGGTAATGAGAGAGGAGGTCCGTTGAGATGAGAGATGGATTTGTAAAAGTCGCTGCGGCAACATTGAACACGAAAGTTGCAGATGTGGAACACAATAAGTGGGAGATCTTTCGTCTGATTGACGAGACAATTGAAAATGGAGCAAAGATTGTAGTGTTTCCGGAGCTTTGTATTACCGGATACACCTGTGGAGACTTATTTTCACAGGACATTTTGCTGAGTCAGTCAGCAAAGGCACTGGAAGAGATTGCCGCTTACACAACAGGAAAAGACGGATTATTTTTTGTCGGTCTCCCATATGTCGTGTGCAATAAGTTGTATAATGTTGCGGCAGCAGTATGTGATGGTGAAGTGATTGGGATGGTAACGAAGACATTCCTTCCAAACTACAGTGAATTTTATGAAATGCGGCAATTCCAGCCGGGACCTAAAAAGGCAGATTGGATTCCGTATGGGGAGGAAGAGATTCCATTTGGACCGCAGATTTTATTTGCGTGTGAAGAACTTCCGAATTTAGTTGTATCAGCTGAGGTTTGCGAGGATGTGTGGTCTCCGGTTCCGCCGAGTATTCAGGCGGCACTTGCCGGTGCAACAATTGTGGTAAACTGCTCTGCAAGCGATGAGACAGTTGGGAAAGATGCGTATCGCAAGCAGCTGATTTCCGGACAGTCTGCAAGACTTATTGCGGGATATGTGTATGCAAATGCAGGAGATGGAGAGTCAACCACAGATGTAGTGTTCGGTGGACACAATATTATCGCTGAAAATGGAAGCATCTTAAGCGAATCAGAACGCTTTATGAATCAGACTATTTACAGTGAGATCGATGTGGATCGAATCGTCAGTGAAAGAAGAAAAAATACGACTTTCCAGATGGAGGAAGACTTAGATCGATTTATTCGTGTTCCATTTTCAATTGAGGTGGAAGATACGAAACTTACAAGAACTTTTGAAAAATTGCCATTTGTGCCGGAGAATGAAAGTCTGAGAAATAGATGCTGTGAAAGAATCTTTGATGATTCAGGCGATGGGACTAAAAAAACGTCTGAATCATACTAATTGTAAGAGTGCAGTCGTTGGGATTTCAGGAGGATTGGATTCTACGTTGGCGTTGCTTGTGACGGCAAAGGCGTTTGATTTGCAGGGAATAGACAGAAGCTGCATAGAAGCTGTCACAATGCCTTGCTTTGGAACAACTGACAGAACATACCAAAATGCATGTGTCTTGACGAAAAAGCTTGGGGCAACACTTCATGAAGTGAATATTCAGGATGCAGTGAGGGTACATTTCCGAGATATCGGTCATTCTGAAGAGAAACATGATGTGACGTATGAAAATGCGCAGGCACGTGAGCGAACACAGGTGCTGATGGACATTGCTAATCAGACAGGCGGAATGGTGATTGGCACAGGGGATATGTCTGAACTTGCGCTTGGATGGGCAACTTACAATGGAGACCATATGTCGATGTACGGGGTAAATTCTTCTGTGCCGAAGACACTGGTTCGACACCTTGTGCAATATTGTGCAGATACTTGTGAAGACAAAGAGTTACAGGAAGTGTTAGTGGATATTTTAGACACGCCGGTAAGTCCGGAGCTCCTTCCGCCAAAAGAAGGGGAAATCGCACAGAAGACAGAAGATCTTGTGGGACCATATGAACTGCATGATTTTTATCTGTATTATATGATGCGATTTGGATATGTACCTTCTAAAATTTATCGTCTTGCAAGACAGACATTTGAAGGAATGTATGACAAGGATACGATTTTAAAATGGCTCAATACATTTTATCGACGATTCTTTTCACAGCAGTTCAAACGTTCCTGCCTGCCGGATGGACCGAAGACAGGAAGTGTTGCACTGTCACCGCGTGGGGATCTTCGAATGCCAAGTGACGCATGCGCGAATATTTGGTTGAAGGATTTGGAAGATATCTGCAATTAGAATTTAAGAATGTAATGAATGAGGACGGGAAAATTTCCCGTCCCTGTTATTGTTATAGAGATAAGTTATATTATAGAGATAAATTATTTTTGTCATACATTGCTGCATCTAATTTTAAATAGTCTTCTTGTGAAATAGAATATACATTATTAGAATCTTTTGTTACACTGATTTCGATAACCTGTTTTTCACCGTAAGTTATATTCTTCATGTTAGCAGAAACTTTGTCATATAAGATTTGGAAAGTCTGTTCAATAATTTCATCTTGAGAAGGAATTGTACCGCTTTCAGCCTGTGCAGTAACAAGTGTTTCAACTTCAGCCTGTGTAGCTTCTAACACACCTTCAAATACCTGAGCAGGTTCAATCTCAACTTCTACTGTGTAATTTTTATCTTTGCCTTCTTTTGCCTCTTTTACAGTGTATTTTGTATTTTTAAACAAGTCAATGAAAAGTTGCATATATTTTTCAGATAATTCTTCTGAAACACCAACAGCTGTTAACTGTTGTGTGGCAAGCTCTAAGTTTTGGTTATAGGTCTTTTCGGCATCTTCTTTTGTCTGCTTTGTGAGTTTTATATATTCATCAAACTCACCTTTGTACGTTGCGTCCAAACAGGCCTTTGTGTATCCAGATGCGTCAAATTTTTGAAAAGCAGCACATCCGGAAAGAGTTCCTATAATCAGTACCAATAAAGCTACAATCACATTTTTAAATTTTTTCATAAGTTATCCTCCTTATTTTTGGAAAAATTTTTTATAATTTTATCACAGAATTTTCACAATTACTAGTCATTTAATAAAAAAATGTCGAAAAATAAATGGAAACTAGTTAAAAATCAAACAAATCTATAAATTTAGTTTTCGTATAAACGATTCAATAGCCGACAAATATTTCTTGTCTGCAGCGGAAGTTGCCTGTTTGTTGTTCGGTGCAATGCTGGAAATCCGTTTTGGTCAAATGTTTGTACAGAGTATCTACTAATGTCTGCAAGTTCTTTTTTCCGTCAATTGCATTACTTTCTAAATGCTTGATGATGTATCCGAGCGCGGTTGTCTGTTCGGAGTCAGCAATGCTGCTCCACGTAGCGCAGATCAATCGTTTCCCGGTTGATCTGTACAGCATCTTTTCCAAGTGTCTTAACCTTGCATTTTCCCTGCGACCGAAATGCAGAATTTGGTTTTGGAATACGTTTATAATCCGGAATATCAGGAACAGCCAAATGGTCATAATCTGGCAATGGGAAGGCTTTTGCTTCCTGCTTGGCAAAGTCCGTGATGTTAAATGGCACATATTGATCCATCTGTAAAATCAAATCGGCAATATGAAAATAGGATCCAGAGCTTCCGGCTACGATGATGGATGAAATACCATATTGTTCAAAGAGCATTCGGGCACGCTCAATAAACGGTGTAATCGGCTCTTTGTTTCGATTGACAACGCGCTGCATCAATTCATCGCGGATCATAAAGTTTGTCGCACTGGTGTCTTCATCAATCAGAAACAGCGACGAACCGGTCTCCATCGCTTCGATGACATTGGCAGCCTGGGAAGTACTTCCACTGGCGTCTTCAGTATAAAAAGAGACAGTATCTTTACCATTTGGCAGATTGTTGATAAACATGGAAATATCTGTGTGTTTGATACTGCGACCGTCTTCTGCGCGGAGTTTTACGGCAGTGTCATCTGTGATAACGTACTCTCTGCCGTCATCTGCAATATGATTATAGACACCGAGTTCTAAAGCGTTGAGCAATGTTGATTTTCCATGATACCCGCCACCTACAATCAATGTGATTCCTTTTGGAATCCCCATTCCGATAAGCTCACCCTTATGTGGAAGAGACATCGTAACTTCAAGAGAAGCAGGAGAAGAAAAAGGCACGGCATCTTTCAGCGGACGTGGTGAAATGCCGGATTCTCTTGGAAGAACCGATCCGTTTGCGACAAAAGCTACGAGGTTTCGTCTTTTTAGCTCGTGACGAATGTATGCCTGATCTTCTGCAAGATCATGGATCTGCTGTAATTTCTGGTGGTTCAATTTTGCATAAAATAAGGTGTTATACACGCAGTCAGGAAGAAAATCAAATAAGATCCGAATGAGTTCCTGTGCATTGATCGTTCGTCCGTTTGCCGGAAATCCAATTTCCATTCGAAGTACAATATCTCCGTTTTTGGGAGGGTTGTGCAGGCGGTACGCTCTAAAATTTCCTGCCTGCATTGGCTGATGGACAATAACCCACTTTTTCCGGAACCCTTTGCCTTAAAATTATAACGGTCAATCCCCTGGTGAAATTTGCGGGTCAGATAATCTTGAAGAGCGATCCTTTTTTCGTAACTGTCATACAGTATAGAAGGAAAACGAGCATCTTTTCCGAGAACACGGATGCTCACTTTGGATGGGGAGGCAAAAGGGTCTCCCTGCACGTGGTCGATTGAGAGCACATAGCGGTCAAACTGATAGATACCTTTTGTTTCTTTGTAAGCTGGATAGCTTTTGCGGTGTATTCGATTTAATAAAGTCTGCAAGGCTGCAGAAGACTGTATAGCCATAATAAAAATCCTTCTTTCTTTTTGAAATACATTTATTTTATCAGAGAATAAGAAACGTTTCTAGCTTTTGTTGTATTATTTGTTTTTTTTCTGTCCACGATCATGCGGCTCGTCCAATGCGACACGGACCAGTTCGCCCGGCAATGCGAATCGCACGAACACAACACGTCCGTCAATATGACCGACGCAACGACCCTGGTCGGCGTACCGTTCAATGCGGATGGTCGATTCCATCAGTGCTCTTCCCTCATTTCGGTAGTTTGTGCTGCCTCAGCATCGTCTTCAGAAACTTCCTGCATCATCTTATGTCGGTGCATTGGCGTCGCCACGATCAGATACGAGACCCAAATCGCGAGCGCCCAGAACGGAATGCCCATCAGCAGACGCGCCGTTCCCAGCCAGCCGACGTGATTGCCGAGATAGAGCGGCACCTGCACGATCAGACGCAGCGCGAACACTCCAACCCACATTGCGGTGATGATGGTATAGGCGCGATTGAGCGCCTTGTCACCTCGCCAATCGGCAAGCCAGGCACGAAAATGTTCAGTCGGTAACGTTCGGATGAACTCGATGACCAATCCTAAGCCAGGCAGCCGGACCAGCAGTGAAATCGTCAGCAAAACAACGTAAAAGGCGTTGGTGAGGAATCCGAACATGTAATAGTTACGTGCCTCGTGACTGTTCCATGCCCAGATCAGGCAGATACCTACTGCCAGCAAGCCTGATACCGCTCCCATGACGGACTGTCGTTGGCACAGGCGCACGATCACCTGCAGCACGGCCAACGCAGCGGACACGCCGATGGTCAGTTGCAAAATTGGACGTGATGACGAAACAGTGCCACGAACACGACGCCCGGCAGCATCGATTCGATAACGCCTCTCGGACCGCCGATGGCGTCGATCACGGAAAAAATCGTCAGTATTACCGGCGTCGGCAAGCGCACCAAGACCAGTTCGTTTTTTCGCTTCGGTTTCAGCCATACGTATTAGCTATCGGTTCAAGCGGCTCAACGCACTTCGGAGAACATCGGTCCACGAGACAGCGTGGTCTTGACCTCAACCTGCTGGTCGGAGTCGAATGGACCCTTCGGTTTGCCGGGAATCTCAGTCTTCTGCTCAGCCTCTTCCGCAGCTGCCTTCGCAGCCTTGCGTTCGGCCGGAGCGACCGGCGGATGCATGGGAATAAGGTCGCGTGGCGCCAACGGATCATCGCCTCGTTCCACCACAATATCAGCGAAGAACTGGTTCAATGCCTTTGCTTCCTCACCCTCAGGATCGGTGGCAGCCTTGCCTGAGAAGATGCCGCGCAACATCCAACGCGGACCGTCGACGCCTACGATGCGGGTAAGCACCTTGCGTCCACCCTTGACGGTAACCGGCAATGCCAGTTCGGTGCCGAATACGCCTTCGACTTCCTTCGCGTCCTTGTTGGCTTCAATCAGGTCGGCACGAACGTCATCCCACAATCCGAGCGTCTTCGGTGCCGCGAATGCCTCAATCTCCACACTGGAGGAACCGTAGGTGATGGTGGTGCCAAGAACCTGCTGGGTGGCACGGTTGGCCTTCACTCGCAATTCAATGCCCTTCAGGAACGGCAGATAATATGATCCCATATCGAGGTACTCGTCGTAGTCGGGAACGTTCTCATCTTCCACATCCCACGGACCATGCTCGTCACCGCGGCCCTCGTATTCAGCGGAAGGCTCCGGAAGCGCCACAACTTCCTGAGCTTCGTCAACATTTTCAGCTGCGTCGACAGCCTCTTCGTTTTCTCCGGCGGCCGCTTCAAGAGCTTCCTTGCTCTGATGCTTCTTCTTACCGAATCCAAACAATCCCATGATGTTCCTCATTTCATAACAGTTGCAACCGTGAATAGCCTAGCACCTATGCTTAATATGGGCTGGGAATCGGGGTGTGATATTCCAATTCCCAGTCTGTTCACGATAAAAAGTGGCTTAAATGTCATACATAATGCTGAGCGGCGCATGATCGGACCAGCGCAGGTCGTAGGTCGGAGCCTTATCGATCACGAATCCGCAGGCCGTTTCCGCCAGTTCCGGTGTTGCGAACTGATAGTCGATCCTCCAGCCGACATTGTTGTCGAATGCACGACCGCGCTGGCTCCACCATGTGTACGGTCCTTGGATGTCTCCGGCGAGATTACGCATCACATCCACAAACTCCAGTTCTCCCAACCATTTGTCGACATATGCGCGCTCCTCGGGGAGGAATCCGGCATGCGTTTCGTTGGCTTTGGCGTTTTTGATGTCGAGCGGCGTGTGCGCGATGTTGAAATCACCGCAGAGCACCGCTTGTTTTCCGCCGTGTGCTGCCTCGTCACGCAACTGTTCCATGCGTATCAGCATGGTGTCGAGGAAACGGTATTTCTGCTTCATTTTTTCCGGATCATCGGTATTTCCCGCATGCACATACACGCAAACCACGGTAATGACATAGCCTTGTGGAGTTTGCATGTCCGCTTCGATCCAACGGCCGGAATCGACGTCATCCTCAAGTCCCGGCAATCCATATCGTTTGTCGACAACCGGCAATGCCGACAACAGACCTACGCCGGCACGCCCCTTGATACGGCAAATCTCGTTCATACGATGCAGTTCGCTCTGATCGGAAATACGTCCCGCCGTTGAGTATTCGAAACCGAATTCGTCGAAAATAGGATCGATTTCGTTTTGCGGGGCACGCACCTCCTGCATACACCACACGTCAGGTGTGTTGCGTCCGGCCCACTCCTCGATGCCTTTGCGTTTTGCCGCTCGGATTCCGTTCACATTGGAAGTCGTGATAGTGATCGTCATAGCGTTCTAGCCTAGCTTGCATACAAGAAAAGCCCTCGGCACATGCCGAAGGCTTATCTTGATGATGTTATCGCATCAAATCAGTCAAGACCGAGCTGCAGCTTGCCGCCGGGGATGGCGCCAAGCAGATCACGGGTGTACTGCTTCTGCGGATGGTCGAAGACCTCGTCAGTGGTGGCGTGCTCCACAAGCTTGCCGTGCTGCATCACCACAACCTCATCGGCGATCTGACGCACAACCGCCAAATCGTGGGTGATGAACAGGTAGCTCAGGCCCTTTTCCGTCTGCAGGTCATTGAGCAATCGCAACACCTGATCCTGCACCAGCACGTCCAAAGCGGATACGGCCTCGTCGCAGACAATCACGTCCGGATCGAGAGCCATGGCTCGTGCGATGGCGATGCGCTGACGCTGACCACCGGAAAGCTCGTTCGGGTAGCGGAAACGCACGGACCACGGCAGTTCCACCATATCGAGCAACTCACGCACGCGGGCAGCACGACTCTTCTTGTCTCCAATGCCGTGGATACGCAGTGGTTCTTCGATGGAACGGTAAATGGAGTACATCGGGTCAAGCGAGCCATACGGATTCTGGAACACCGGCTGCACGTGGCGGCGGAAGTCAAGCAATTCCTTGCCTTGGAAGCCGGAAATGTCCTTGCCTTCATAAGTGACGGTGCCTGAGGTCGGTTCAAGCAGCTTCAGCACCATGTTGGCCACCGTGGACTTGCCGGAACCGGACTCGCCCACAATTGCCAGCGTGGTACCCTTCTTGACGGAAAAGCTCACATCGTCAACGGCCTTGAACATCTCCTTCTTGCGCGGCAGCTTGAACTCGCGTGTCAGATGATTCACCGTGATGATGGATTCGCCGGACTTCAGGGAATCTTCATTCACCTTGTGTTCCATCACGCCGCTGGCATCGCCACCATGCTCCTTGACGGAGATGATGCGCTGCGAGGCCAACGACGGCGCCGCCGCCACCAGTCGCTTGGTGTATGGATGCTGCGGATGCTGCAGCACTTCCAGAGACGGGCCGGATTCAACGACCTGCCCCTTGTACATAACCACGATGTGCTGCGCACGCTCAGCCGCCAAACCCAAGTCATGGGTGATGAACAGCACTGCGGTTCCCAACGAATCGGTGAGCATCTGGAGATGATCAAGAATCTTCTTCTGCACGGTCACGTCAAGCGCGGAGGTCGGCTCGTCAGCGATCAGCAGTTCCGGACGGCATGCCAAGCCGATGGCGATGAGCGCACGCTGGCGCATACCACCGGAGAACTCGTGCGGATACTGGCGTGCACGAGTGGCGGCATCCGGCAGACCAGCCTCAGAAAGAAGACCTGCGATGCGGTCATCCATGGTGGAGCCGATTACATACTTCTTGGCGATGTACCAAGCGTCATCCTCGGCCACGCCGACCTTGATCAGGTCGTCGGCCACGCGCCAACGCGTTTCAGATCCTGGGACCCACTCCGACTCGAAGTACGCCACGGTCTTGCCGAAGTCGTCGCCGGTCTTACCGATCTTGGACAGCGCTTCCTTCGCCGCGGACAACAGCTCAGGAAGCTCCTTGGAGCCAAGGAAAGTTTCATCGTCGTTGCCTTTAAGTTCGACATCGGCATCGGCGAGAGCCTTCGACAGCGAGGAACGCTTCTCATGGGCGATATCCATATTGTTGGCGGCCAGAGCCTCCTTCACCTGGGTACCGATACGCCACACCGGGTTCAGGTTGCTCATCGGATCCTGCGGGACAAGACCCATCTTGTTGCCGCGCAACTTGTCGAAATCCCTCTGCTTGTAACCGGAGATTTCCTCGCCGTCAAGCTTGATGGATCCTCCGACCACATGGCCTGTGCCCGGAAGCAGACCAAGCACCGCCATAGCGGACGTGGACTTGCCGGAGCCGGACTCACCAACGATAGCCACCCACTGACCCGGGTATACGCTGAAAGAGGAGTTGCGAACCGCATGTACCGGCTGGCCATCATCAGTGGTGAAGTCGACCTGGAGGTTCTTGACTTCCAGCAGCGGACCGTTGGCACGTTGCATGGCCTCGAGCTTGTTTTCGGTATTCATTTCAGTCATCGAATATCCCTCACTTACACTCACGTACGGCTCTTCGGATCAAGCGCATCCTTCACGGCGTCACCCATCATGATGAAGGCAAGCACAGTGATGGCAAGTGCCGCGGACGGGTAGAACAGCACCATCGGATCGGTACGCAGAATGGACTGCGCATTGGAGATGTCGCCACCCCAGCTGACGGTAGTGGTCGGCAGACCCACACCAAGGAAGCTCAATGTTGCTTCCAACACGATGTATGTAGCCAGAGACGTTGTGCCCACCACAATGATCGGTGCCAAGGAATTCGGCAGAATGTGGCGGAACAGGTTACGCCACGGCGTGGAGCCAAGTGCGGTGGAAGCCGTATTGAACTCCAGATTCTTAGCTTCCATAACAGCGCCTCTCGCAATTCGCGCAACGGATGTCCAGCCGAATAACGTCATGACCAGAATAATCTTCCAAATGGAATCGTTGGTCTTGAACATCTGCAGCACCACGATGGCACCAAGCAAAATCGGCAAAGCCAGGAAAATATCGGTCAAACGGCTGAGAATGGTGTCGACCCAGCCTCCGAAGAAACCGCTCAACGCACCGATCAGCGTACCCAACAGCACCACCAGCACCGTAGCGAACACGCCGACGCTCAGCGAGGTACGAGTACCATGCACCACGCGGGAGTACACATCGCAGCCTTGCAGATCGAATCCGAAAGGATGTCCCTTCGAAGCCGGTTCCAAGGAGTTCTCAAGCGTGCAGTAGTTCGGATTCTGCTTGGTCATCACTCCTGGGAACAGCGCCACGAAGATAATGAACACAATAAGCACAGCGGAAATGATGAACATCGGGTTCTTGCGCAGGGTACGCCATGCGTCAGCCCAAAGGCTTGAAGCCGGTGCGGACTCATCTACCGAGTCAACGTCCTTAAGCGGCGTCTCCTCGAGAGGAGCAACATATCGTTCCTGTCCCGGAAGCGCGTGAGAAAGATTCGTCTCGTTCATATCAGTCATTGTTCAATCCTCCCAACTCACGCGTAGCGGATTCGCGGATCAAGCGCCGCATAGAGCATATCGACCAGCAGGTTGCACACTGCGAAGATCAGCATAAGCAGAGTCACAATGGACACCACCAGATTGCCTTCACCCTTGAGAATGCTTTGATAAGTCAGGTAACCAATGCCATGCACGTTGAAGATGGTTTCGGAAATCATGGCACCGCCCATCAGTGCGCCAAGATCCTGACCAAGGTAAGTGACGACAGGAATCATGGAGTTACGCAAAACGTGACGATTCATGACCGACCTGTTGTCCATGCCTTTGGCACGTGCGGTGCGCACATAGTCAAGCGCGATATTGGAAGAAATCTCCGAACGACTCAATCGGATGATATATGCCATAGACACAGATCCAAGCACCATTGCTGGCATCAGCAGGTCGATGAATCCTGGATTGGCACCGGCCGTAACTGGAAGCAGACGCAACTTCACGCCTAAGAAATACTGGGCAAGGAAGCCCGTGACGAAGGTCGGTACGGAGATGAGCAACAGAGAGATAATCAGGATCACGGTATCGCACCACTTGCCCTTGTTCAGGCCGGAAATCGCGCCGAAGATCACGCCGAACACGGCTTCGAACACGAAAGCCATCAGCGCAAGCTTGATGGTGACCGGGAATGCACGTCCGATCTGGTCGATGACCAGCTGACCGGAGAAAGTCTTGCCGAAGTCAAGAGTCAGCGCATTTTTCAGGAACAGCAAATACTGCACGATGAACGGTTTATCCAGATTGTATTCGGCACGAATCTGCGCGGCGACGGCCTCATTGACCGGCTTATCGCCAAACATCGCCTTAACCGGGTCGCCCGGCAACGCGAACACCAGGGCGTACACCAAAAGCGTCGTGCCGAGAACCACAGGGATCATCTGCAGAATGCGTCGCAGAAGATATCTGCCCATTGGTTTCTCCCTTTTTTGCTTATTCATTGTCAACCTTTTTCAGATTATTACTCATAATCATCGGGGAAGGTTAACGATTTACCCCGCAAGTTTTGTGGCAACACACAACAAACTGCTTTATATTGCAGTTTCATGGGAATCAGCTGGGAAAAATGCTTGGCTACCGGCATCTACCCCTGACGCCTCTTGGCCACACTGATGTCACCCTGAAACGGTGCGTATTACATGGAAAGGAAGGAACGGATATGATCCGCCCCTTCCTGCAATTGGCTCAGCGAGATTCACTCACGAAGATCGGCTCACTTGCCGGACTTGGTCATGTTCTCGTAGACCGGCAGGTTCTGCCAGTTCATTTCGAAACCGGAAACGCCGGTAGCAGCCACACCGTAGGCGTTGGCGTAGTACAGCGGAACGGCCGGGAGATCGTTGAGCAGCACTTCCTGAGCCTGCTGGTACAGCTTATTGGCCTCATCGGTGGTCTGTGCGGCAGCAGCCTTGGAGCACAGGTCATCGAACTCCGAATTCTTGTAATCGCCATCGTTGGAACCATTGCCATCAGCGGCGGCGGAAGCGTAATTGGCCACCAGGTAGTTTTCGGCGGACGGATAATCCGGCTGCCAGCCGCTACGGAATGCGCCCTGAACCTTGCGATCGGACACGGCGGTACGGTAATCGTTGAAAGTCGGGTACGGGTTGGTGGCAGCCACTTCGGAACCAAGCGTGTTGTTGATGGAGTTCACCACAGCGGTGTAGGTGGTCTCGTGGCCACCGTCAGCGTTGTAAGCGAAGGTGAGCTTGTCATCGGAAGTCCACGGGCTGATGGCGTTGGCCTTCTCCCAGAGTTCCTTGGCCTTCTTCTCGTTGTACTTCAGGTTGCCGACGCCCTTGAGGGAATCAGAGTAGCCCGGGGTCAGCGGAGAGGTAAAGTCAACGGCCGGAGTGCCGGTGCCGTTGAGCACCTTGTCGCAGATGTTCTCACGGTTGATGGCCATGGAGATGGCTTGACGACGCAGAGTGCCTTCTTCGGTACCAGCTTCGAAGTGCTTCAGGCTGGACGGAATGGTGAACTGCTGGATGACGGAACCGGCCTTGTTGTAGGCCTGCACGGTCTCATCGGTTTCGAAGGTCTTGGTGGCGGAGGCCGGCACGGATTCCATCACATCGAGGGCGCCAGACTGGATGTCGGCGTAGGCTGCGTCATCCTTGGTGTAGACCTTGAAGGTCACACCGTCGTTCTTCGGGGTTCGGTTGCCCTTGTAGTCAGGGTTCTTCACGAGCACGATCTCGTTGTCGTGATCCCAGGACTGGAACTTGTACGGACCGTTGCCGACTGGAGCCTCACCGAAGGCATCCGTGTCATCGTAGAAGGATTCCGGCAGCGGAGCGAATGCGGAATAGCCCACCTTGATGGCGAACACGGAATCAGACTTGTTCAGGTCGACGGTGAACTCGTGATCGTTGACGATCTTCAGACCTTCAAGCTGCTCGTCACCCTTGAGGTTGTCGGTGTCCTGCAGCGCGTCATAGCCCTTGATGGTGGAGAAGAAGGATGAGCCGACCATACCGTTCTTGGCGTTGGCCACGTAGCTCCAAGCCTTGGTGAAGGACTCGGCGGTCACATCGGTGCCATCGGTGAACTTCCAACCATCCTTGAGCTTGATGTCGTACTGGGTGGCGTCATCATTGGCGGTAATGGACTCAGCCACTTCGTTGGAAGCATTGCCTTTGGCGTCGAAGGAAATCAGACGGGAGAACAGCAGATCAACCGGCTTGCCACCACCGGTCTCGTTGGTGTTGCCCGGGATGAGCGGGTGCTGCGGTTCGGAATTGTATGCGGTGATGATGTTGGCACCTTCAGCGGCGGTGTCGCTGCCGTTGGAAGAGCCACAGCCGCTCAGCAGCATGCCAAAAGCGCACGCGGCGGCAGCGAAAGCCAGTGCTTTCTTCTTCATATAATCATTCTCCTATTCGATATCACATCGGGATTATCATCCCACAAACGGAAACGAGCCGACCTACTCACCGACGCATCTCTGTTTGGCGATAGTGCACTATTCTTGCTCAATTGACGGACAACCTTTCCATGCAACCCAAAAAACGCACACCTTCCTTGACGACATGACG
>ENA-OQBV01000832-OQBV01000832.1-human-gut-metagenome-genome-assembly--contig:-NODE-832-length-16996-cov-14.673662_pt1 | contig 16996 bp, 14 predicted proteins | sample MGYA00242750_ERZ504559 | MGnify/ENA primary metagenome ERZ504559 (study PRJEB26092, sample SAMD00036230) | human gut metagenome | host: Homo sapiens | study: EMG produced TPA metagenomics assembly of... | reverse complement strand
CCGATGCGATTTGAACGCACACGAGCATTACTCACTACCCCCTCAAAGTAGCGTGTCTACCGATTCCACCACGGCCTCATATTGTTAAAATATTACACTATTTTAACAAGCTTGGCAACACATTTCAAGTCCGGTTGTTTGACAAAACATGTCTACAGGTTGAACGTATTCGCATTGGTATCCATAATTTTTTAAAAATTTTTAGATCTCGTGATAACGTTTTAGGATTGCAAGAAACATATATAATTTTATCAGGTTGCATTGTTATTGTGTCTTTAATACCATTTTCAGTCATGCCTTTTCTTGGTGGATCAATAAAAATAACATCAATTTTATCATCTTTATGATCATGCGCAAAATCTGTGGCATCCTGACAAATATAGTGACAATTATCAAGGTGATTCATTTTTGTATTGTCGTTGGCATTATCAACGGCTTCTTTAACGATTTCAACACCAATCACGCTTTTCGCATGTTTACTGACAGCCATACCAATGGTACCTGTGCCTGCATACATATCAATGCATGTTTCGTTTCCAGAAAGATTAGCGGCTTTAATAGCTTGATTGTACAAAACTTCCATCTGTATAGGGTTGACTTGGAAGAAGGATTTAAAGTGCAGTTTCACTTTGTTACCCAAACATTTTTCAATGATGTAGTCATTTCCATATAAGACTTTATATGTATCACCTAAGATAACGTTGTCATTTCGTGTGTTGTAGTTAAATACAATACTTGTGATGTTTGAGAATGTGTTTTTTAATAGTTTAGACAAAGAAAAAATATTCTTTTCATTTTTACCAATAAATACCACTTGAATTTCATCTGTACTTGAGTGGCGGATAAAGATGTGGCGTAAGCCTTCTGCCATTTCAATTGTGATATGTTTTTGAATGAAGCCAAAGATTTCATTGATTGTAAAATCTTGAATTTTGCATTCTTTACATGTCACAACGTCGTTTGAATGTTGGCGATAAAATCCCATTTGTACTTTTCCATCTTTGATTTTAACCGGAAACTGTGCTTTGTTACGATAGTACCAAGGAGAATCCATACCTAGTATTGGCTTGACTTCTATGTCTTCAAATAATTTTTTGACATGTTTATATTTATAGTCTAATTGATAAGCATACTTCATGTGTTGAAGTTGGCATCCACCACATGTTTTAGCAACTTCACAAGTAAGTTCTTGGCGATTTATACTTGGCTCTAAAAGTTGAGTGATTATGCCAAAAGCATATTTTTTGTTGACTTTTACGATTTTGATTTTTGCCTTTTCACCAATCAATAAGTTTGGCACAAAGACAACCATATCGTCAATTTTTACAACACCACTATTTAAATCTGTATCATCGATACATGTTACAATATATTCTTCATTTTTTTCATACATAAGTATGATAACTAAAAATTAAAATTGACAAATGGAATATTATAGTAATATATATAGCGTACTATGTAAATATATAGCACGCTATGGAAATGGTGGTGAGGAAAATGTGTGACAATAATGAGATTGGTTTTTATTTTAGTTTAATCAAGAAAAAAATGGATAAACATATGAATGAAGGTTTAAAAAAATATGATTTAACTAAATCTCAACAAGATGTCTTAGGATATCTACATTTTACGGATAAGGATCCAGTCATTCAAAGAGATATAGAAGAGCATTTTCATATTTCGAATCCAACGGTTACAGGAATTTTAAATCGCTTGGAACAGAAGGGGTTTATTGAAAGAAAATTGAATCAAAAGGATAAAAGAGTTCGTGCTATTGTGTTGACTCAAAAAGAGCAGGATCTTCATGAAGATATCGTGAAGCAGATTCGTACAATGGAATCTAGATTTGGAATTGTCTTAGGTGACGAGAAGAAGGTGCAATTGTTAGAAATCTTAAAAGAGCTAGCTGAAAATTTAGAATAATTGAAGATTTAGAATAATGGAGGTTTTATTATGGTCAAGACTTTATTGAATGAAGTTAAAGAATATAAAAAGGATACGTTATTGAGTCCGGTTTATGTTTCAATCGAAGCCATACTTGAAGTGTTTATTCCATTTTTGATGGCATTATTAGTGGATAATGGTATTGAAAAAGGAAATATGGGTTCAATTTGGTTTTATGGGACTTTAATGTTGGTGGCAGCCTTTGTATCTTTATGGGCTGGTGCTAAAAGTGGAAAGCATGCGGCAATCGCATCGAGTGGCTTTGCGAAGAATTTAAGAAAGGCAGAGTATCGTAATATTCAAAACTTTTCTTTTTCAAATATTGACGCTTATTCAACAAGTGGATTAATCACACGTATGATGACGGATGTGACAAATATACAAAATGCATATCAGATGATTATTCGTGTTTGTGTTCGTGCACCATTGATGTTAATCGCATCTTTGATCATGGCTTTTATCATTAATATACGAATGGCAATGATTTTTGTGGTTGCGGTTTTATTTTTGGGAGTCGTTTTGTTTGGAATTATTTTTATTGTAAGTCCCATCTTTAGTCGATTATTTTCTCGCTATGATTTTTTAAATGCGAGTATTCAAGAAAATATTCTAGGCATTCGTGTCGTGAAATCTTTTGTTCGTAAGGATCATGAAATTGAAAAGTTCCGTAATGAAAGTGAGACTATTTTTAGTATTCAAGGGAAAGCGGAAAAAATCTTAGTGTTTAACTCGCCTGTTATGCAGCTTTGTATGTATGGCACAATTCTTTTGATTTCGTGGTTAGGGGCTCATCAAATTGTGGCTCAAAATATGACAACCGGAGAATTGATGTCTTTATTTACATATACTGCAAGTATTTTAATGTCTCTAAATATGATGAGTATGGTTTTTGTCATGGTGACAATGTCGATTGCGAGTGGAAAACGTATTGCCGAAGTATTAAATCAAGAATCCGATTTAACAAGTCCAGAAAACGGAGTTCAAACTGTGGCCAATGGAACCATTGATTTTGAAGATGTTTCATTTCATTATGGAAATGATGAAGATATTTTAAGTCATATTGATTTGCACATTCCTTCAGGATCAACACTAGGAATTCTTGGAGCAACGGGATCTAGTAAATCGAGTTTAGTACAATTGATTCCAAGACTATATGATGTAACACAAGGTAGTGTGAAAGTAGCTGGAATAGATGTGCGTGATTATGATTTAAAAGTATTGCGTGATAATGTGGCCATGGTTCTACAAAAGAATGTTTTATTTTCGGGAACAATCAAAGAGAATATGCGTTGGGGAAATCCAAATGCGACAGATGAAGAAATCGTGGAAGCTTGTAAATTAGCACAGGCGGATGAGTTTATTCAGTTGATGCCAAATAAATATGATACGTATATTGAGCAAGGTGGTACGAATGTTTCGGGCGGACAAAGACAGCGTTTGTGTATCGCAAGAGCTATACTAAAGAGTCCTAAGATTTTGATTTTAGATGATTCTACAAGTGCCGTGGATACAAAAACTGATGCTTTGATTCGACAAGCATTCTTAGAGAAGATTCCACATACAACTCGAATCATTATTTCACAGCGTGTTTCAAGTATTCAAGATGCAGATCAAATTTTGGTTATTGATGATGGAAAAATTTCTGGTTTAGGTACGCATGAAGAATTATTAAAATCAAATGCGATGTATAAAGAAACGTTTGAAGCACAAAATAATGGAGGTGATTTTGATGAACAATAGAGATACAAATAGTTTAAAGCGAGTTATAAAAGAAACAATCACTTCTTATAAAATTGAAAGTTTTATTGTGCTTGTATTGATCATTGTATCTAGTATCGCCAATGTATATGGAAGCATGTTTTTAAAGAGCTTGATTGATGATTATATTGTTCCGTTATTATCACAAACAGTTCCGAATTATACGCCTTTATTCAATGCATTAATGGAATTGGTAATGATTTATGGTGTTGGTATCTTAGCTACGTATGGATTTAATCGTATAATGGTAACAATTTCATTGGGTACTTTAAAACATATTCGTGATGAATTGTTTGAACATATGCAGACGTTGCCATTGCGCTTCTTTGATACACATGCACATGGGGATATTATGTCTGTTTATACAAATGATACGGATACTTTAAGACAGCTAATTTCTCAAAGTATTCCTCAGGTTATTGTATCTTTAATGACGATTATCTCAGTTACGATTTCCATGTTCATCTTAAATGTTCCATTGGCTGTTTTAACAATCGCATGTGGTTTATTGATGGTGTATACTTCAAAAAAGATTTCGGCAAAATCAGGTAAATACTTTATTGCCCAACAAAAACAATTGGGTGTAGAAAATGGTTTTATTGAAGAAATGATGGAAGGAAGTAAAGTCATTAAAGTTTTTACGCATGAAGAACAAAGTATCAAAGATTTTGATCATGTAAATGATGCGTTGTTTGAAGCAAGTGCCAATGCGAATACGTTTGCGAACGTTTTAATGCCAGTCGTAATGAATATTGGGTACATTTCTTATGTACTTGTTGCGGTAGTTGGTTCTATCTTTGCCCTAAATCATATTGCAGGATTAACATTAGGTGGCATTGCCGCTTTCTTACAATTAAATCGTAGTTTCACAAATCCAATTGGACAAATTAGTATGCAGCTAAATGCAGTAATAATGGCAGATGCAGGAGCTAAGCGTATTTATGAAATCATAGATACGGAAAGTGAAGTCGATGATGGTGTGGTTACTTTAGAACAAATTGATCATGATCATTGGGCTTGGCATCATCCAAGAAAAGATGGACAAGATGAATTGGTTCCACTTCGTGGAGATGTTCGTTTTGAAAATGTGAACTTCTCTTATAATCCAGATAAACAGATTTTATTTGATGTTTCTCTATTTGCGAAACCAGGACAAAAGATTGCCTTTGTAGGAGCTACAGGTGCTGGTAAAACAACAATCACGAATCTAATCAATCGTTTTTATGATATTCAATCGGGTTCCATTACGTATGATGGTATTGATGTAAAATTAATCAAGAAATCAGATCTTAGAAAATCATTGGGTATTGTATTACAGGATACAAACTTGTTTACTGGTACAATCATGGATAATATTCGTTATGGTCGTTTAGATGCGAGTGATGAAGAGTGTATTGCGGCAAGTAAGTTAGCGAATGCACATGAATTTATTAAACACTTAGAACATGGCTATGACACAATGATTCACGCAGGTGGAGAATCTTTATCGCAAGGACAAAGACAACTTTTATCCATTGCACGTGCAGCTGTTGCCAATCCTCCTGTTTTGATTTTGGATGAAGCAACAAGTTCCATTGATACACATACAGAAAGAATCGTTCAGGAAGGTATGGATAAGTTGATGGAAGGAAGAACAGTATTTGTGATTGCACATAGACTTTCAACTATCCAAAATAGTGATGCGATCATGGTGTTAGAACAAGGTCATATTATTGAGCGTGGTAATCATGAGGACTTGTTGAAACAAAAGGGTAAATACTATCAATTGTATACAGGTGCTTTTGAGTTAGACTAAATATTTGAATTTAGGCTTGCATATATTTTGATTATGTTATAAAATATATGCGTTGTCGACGTAGCTCAGCCGGATAGAGCATGCGCCTTCTAAGCGCACGGTCGGGGGTTCGAATCCCTCCGTCGACGCCATCTTGTGAATAAAGCCCTTATATAAGGGCTTTTTTTCTGCTTATAGATAGTTTTGAAAACCTTTTTGAAAACCTTTATAAAAACACAAAGAAACATTACGTCTCTTTTTTTACAAACGCTATGGAATTAATAAAGAATATATAAAACTAGATAGGGATAAATCAGCCTTTAAAAGTCATAGGGATTCTAGCTCTGTGATAGAGATAACCTTTAAACACTTTTAGGGTTTATTTTCCTATCTTTTTGTTACAGTTTTTTTAGAAGGGCTATTATATGCATAAAACTACTACAAGACTATTGTTTGAAAATGTGTTTTATTAGCACTCTTTTTTGTTGATACCATCTTCTTGTAAGCTAAGCCCTTAATATGAAAATTAATTTTACTGTCTGATATTTAAAGGGTAGAAAGACTAAGATAATAGTAAAATATTAGTGATAGGTATGGATACAATTTATGTTATGTAAAAAATCTAGGAGTTAAGAAATAATGAGCAACTCAACATTGTATATCAATAAAATAAATGACAGCATCCTTTTTGATGAGAAGAACAAAGAATTTACAATATGTGATGGTAGTTTAGGACTTACAAATTTTGTGATGTTGTTAGAAGCCAAATAGTTTATGAACATGCTAGATATAAAGGTAAATCACCATTATTTTTCTCATAGAGTGTTAATTAGTACGTTTAATACGAGTATTTTTATTGAATTGAAAAAAGTGTATGTAGGTATTGAAATTGAATTATCAAATATAGGTAAGGTATATGTATATATAATCAAAAATCCGGTCATTCAACATAACCTTCAATTTGAAGAAAGATTATAAAATCGCAAAACAGATAGATAAAAAGTTAAAGAGAATGGCTCTTGAAAAAAAACAGATTGGATTAACATATTAAAAGCAGTTAAGATTGATTTATTCTTGTTTTTCTGTTTTTGTGTGTTTGTGTTAACACAATGGTTTGTAAAAAGGATTATTATATGCATAGAACTACTACAAGACTACTACTTGCAGATGTGTTCTGAAAACACTCCTCTCCGTCTAACTAACGGAGTCTTGGGTGTTTTTTTTATTTGCTAATTCAATTAAAATAGTATTGAAAAGAGGTGGTTTTGTGAAACAAACGAATGATAATTTGACTATAATAAATGACTTACAAAAAGAAATTCAATGCTTGAAGAACATTTTGGATCGAGAAGGAATTTCTTATCAGAAAGAATTGGATCAATTAAAGAATTCTACAAATACAGAACCTTTTGAAACGAATCAAGGAAGTCGTATTGTTTTTCCAAATGAAATCACAAAAGATATGGCAAATCGATTTTTTGCTCGTTTCTGGGGTCGTACAGACGTATACGCAAAAAGAGTAGAAAGCAAGAAAACAAATAAGGCGGGATACTATCCACAATGTATTAATTTTTGGTCGGATGGGTGTGGCAAGAAATGGAATGCAGGATTTCGTTGTCAAGATTGTCATTACCAAAAGTATAAAGCTTTGACAATTGATAGTATTATGTCACATTTAAAAGGAAATGAAGTGATTGGTGTTTATCCATTGCATAAAGATAATACGTGTCGCTTTTTAGTCTTTGATTTTGATAATCATGATAAAGATGCGGGAAATGATTTTGCGAATATAGATGAGAGTTGGAAAGAAGAAGTTGATGCGATGCGTGAGATTTGTCAATTAAATGGAATTGATCCATTGATTGAGCGTTCTAGATCAGGTAAAGGAGCACATATCTGGATTTTCTTTGATAAACCGATTTCATCTATCTTGGCAAGAAATTTCGGAAATGCTTTGTTGGATAAAGGGGCAGAACAAGTAAATTTAAAATCATTTAAATACTATGATCGTATGATACCAGCACAAGATAGTATGCCAAAGGGTGGTCTGGGAAATTTAATCGCATTGCCATTACAAGGACGAGCATTGAAAGATGGCAACAGTGCATTTATTGATGAAAATTGGAATGCCTATTCAAATCAATGGAATGCATTGTGGTCTAAGCCTAAGCTTTCACAGGTGTTTATAGAAGAAAAGATAAAAGAATGGCGTGGTAATCTAAATGATAAGCCATGGGATTCCATTAGTGAATTTGAAAAGAATGAAGTGAATGGAAAAATGCATATCACTTTATCAAATGGTATTTATGTGGATACTTCAAATTTAAGTGTATCGATTCAAAATAAAATTCGTAAATTGGCTAGAATTAGTAATCCTATTTATTATAAAAATCAAGGTATGGGAATTTCTACTTTTGGCATGTATAAATATATTTATCTTGGTGAAGATCACGATAGTGGATATATACAAATTCCTAGAGGATGTTATGATGATTTAATTTCGTATAATAAGAATGCTGGGATTCAAATGATGATTGATGATAAAAGGCAACAAGGAAGAAGTATTGATGTAACTTTTAAGGGGGAGTTAAAGCCTGAACAAAATGTAGCTCTAAATAAAATGATTGAGCATGATAATGGTATTTTATTAGCGGCTACAGCTTTTGGTAAGACTGTTCTTTGTGCAGATTTAATTGCAACAAAGAAAGTGAATACATTAATTTTGTTGGAGAGTTCATCTTTATTAGAACAATGGAAAGATAAGCTGCAGAAATTTTTGGATATAAATGAAGAGTTACCTGAATATACGACACCAAAGGGGTTGATCAAAAAGAGAAAATCATTGATAGGTACTTTGCAAGGGTCTCATGATTCTATGACAGGTATAATTGATATCGCAATGGCTGGTTCTATATGTAAAAAGGGGAAATTTCATAAACTGTTGAATGAGTATGGCATGATCATTGTGGATGAATGTCATCATGCGGCTTCAAATACAGAAAGTGCTGTTTTAAAAGAAATTAAAGCAAAGTATGTGTATGGTGTTACAGCCGTTGATCGAACGGATCAATTGGATAAGATGAATTTTATGCTTATTGGTCCAATACGACATAAATATTCCGCAAAAGAACAAGCAAAACAACAAGGGATTCCTCGTTTGTTATATCCTCGGTTTACACATGTGGTTGCACCAAGAGGAATGATGAAAGATGAAAAGAATCCAAATGAAGCATACTCAATATTACGAGATAATGATTTGCGAGATCAAATGATTGTTCAGGATATAAAAGATTGTATTCAAAAAAATCGTACGCCTGTGGTTTTGTCTAAATATGTAAATCATTGTAAGAAGCTATATCAACAATTAGAAGGTGTGGCAGATTTTGTTTTCTTGTTGATAGGAAGTCAATCAAAAAAAGAAAATAATCATATTGTTGAATTAATGAAAAGCGTACCTGAAGATAAAACTATGATATTAATTGCGACAGGATCGCTCGTTGGAGAAGGATTTGACCTTGATAGGTTGGATACTTTGTTTCTAGCAATGCCTGTAGCTAGTAGTAGTGTTATAGAACAATTTACAGGAAGAATTCATCGACTATATGATAAAAAAGATACAATACTTGTATATGATTATGTAGATGTCCATATTCCGATGTTTGATCGAATGTACGGAAAAAGATTAAAGGCCTATAAAAAATCAGGTTATGAATTAATTTCAGATACTAACGGCATAAAAAGTGAATCGCAAATTTCTCAATCTATATTTGATGCAAGTAATTATTACGATACGTATAGTCAAGATTTATTGTGTTCTAATAAGAATATTATTGTATCCAGTCCTTCATTATCTGGCGATAGAGTTGTAGAATTTACTAAATTGATCAAAGAAAAGATGGAAAGTGGAGTTGAAGTAACCGTAGTTTCTTGGATGCCTGATAAAATTAGGTTTGGAAGTTCAAATTATAGAATGCAGTTGTTAGAAGAAATGAGACAATCTGGTTTTTATCTAAAATCGGCAGAAGATAATTGTGAACATTTTGCGATTATTGATCAGGAAATTGTATGGTATGGAAATATAAATTTATTAGGTAAACAAGATGTAGAAGATCATATTATGCGGATTCAAAGTAAAGAAATCGCAAGTGAACTTATGGAAATGACTTTTGGGAACAGTTTATATAATTATTTGAATAACTTCTAGAAATTTTCCTAGAAGTTTTTCTATTTGTGATAAAATAATGGGCAGGTGATATTTGATGAGTGAAAAAAGAGAAGGTTACCAATTTGTTGGTTGGTATATAGATAAAGAGTGTACAAAAAGATTAAATCCAGGTGGGGTGCTTCCTCATTCTGTGACTTTATATGATAAATGGATTCCTATTTGGTATCCCATTGAATATGATGTGGACGGCGGAGTTATGTCGCGTCGTAATCCAAGATATACATGCATTGAATCGGAAGAATTATTGTTGTATCCGGCATTTAAGAAGGGCGTTATGTTTGTAGGTTGGCAGTTGAATGGTGAAATTATAACAAGTTTACCAGCAGGCATTCATGAACCTGTTATATTGACAGCTATTTATAAAGAATGTCCAGTTATCCACTTTGAAACGTGTGGTGGAGCCAATTATATGGATATATGTACGGATGAACATGGTTTATTGGGGGATTTAAAGCCACCAGTTCGAGTTGGATATACCTTTGATGGATGGTTCTGGGATTGTGATTATCGTTGGCGTTATAACTTGGATGAACCCATTCATGAGTCTTGTACTTTATATGCTCATTGGCAAGTAAGTCAATATAAGATTACGTATGATTTAAATGGTGGACTAAGTAGTCGAAGAAATCCAAAGTCATATACGTATTTTTCGGATACGATTCATTTGTTGCCGGCAACAAAGCCAGGTTATGAATTTGTTGGTTGGTTTGATAAAAGGGGAAATGAGTTAAATGTCATTCGTGAGCATTCAATGGGAAATAAGCATTTAATTGCACAGTTTAGAAAGAGGGAATTGAATTAGTATGCAAAATCCATTAGGGTATGAAAAAGAGTCATCATTATTAAAAAAGTTTGCGATACCAAGTATTATCTCAATGCTTGTATCGTCACTATACAACATTGTAGATCAAATCTTTATCGGTCAAGGTGTTGGTTTTCTAGGAAATGCTGCAACTAATGTGGCGTTTCCATTAACAACAATTGCACTTGCGATTGCATTGTTGATTGGGATTGGTTCAGCAAGTTTATTTAGTTTATATCTAGGTGAAAAGAAGCCAGAACGATCAAGTGGTATAGCGGGTAATGGTATTAGTATGTCTGTACTTTGCTCAGTAATCTATGTTGTTTTAGTGCTTGTATTTCTTGAACCACTATTAAAATCGTTTGGGGCTACGAGTACAATTATGCCTTTGGCACTTGAATATACACGAATTACAACTTTGGGTGTTCCATTCTTGATTACGACAAATGTGATTAGTAACTTGATTCGTGCAGACGGGTCACCAAAATATTCAATGACATGCATGGTTGTGGGAGCTATTGTGAATACAATATTAGATCCTTTGTTTATTTTTGTATTTCATATGGGTGTCGCTGGAGCTGCCATTGCCACAGTAGCTGGTCAAGTGATTTCGTTTTTTATTGCTGCCTGGTATATTAAGAGTTTTCAACATATTGAATTTAATAAAAAGAGTTTACGTATTTCTTTGAAGGATACAAAGGAAATGGCAACCATTGGAATGAGTGCTTCACTAAATCAGATCGCGATTTTGTTTGTGCAAATCGTATTAAATAATTCATTGACGTATTATGGACAGTTTACTAAGTTCGGTAGTGATATTCCTTTAGCTGCATGTGGCATTGTGATGAAAACCAATGCGATATTATTAGCTATTATTATTGGTATTTCGCAAGGTATGCAGCCAATCATTGGATTTAATTATGGAGCGCAAAAATATGAGCGTGTTAAAAAGACGTTCAAGCTTGCGATAAGTGCAAATTTGGTTGTTTCATTTATTGGTTGGGCCTTATTTCAATTCTGCACAAGTACTGTATTATCAATATTTGGATCAGGGGATGCGAACTATTTTGAATTTGCGACAATGTTTATGCGAATCTATCTAATGCTAGTATGTGTTGATGGAGTACAGATGTTATCGTCTAGCTTCTTTTCGTCCATTAAAAAAGCATATTTAGGAATGTTTTTGTCGATGACAAGACAGGTGTTGTTCTTGATTCCGCTTGTTTTGATCTTACCTAAATTTTTTGGATTGAATGGAATCTTATACGCGGCTCCCATTGCGGATTTTGTAGCCTTTGTAGTATCGGTTATTTGTATTTTAGCTGAATTCAAGAAGTTAAATGAATTAGAAAAAAGTAGGAAAACAAATTCTCTGTAAAAGGAGAGTTTTTTTCTTTAAATGACATTCTACGGATTCTGTATTTTAGAAATGCGTAGAATTGATTATTATCGATATTTATGGTAGAATACTAATGTTTCGCATGGAGGTATAAGTGAACGCATATTATCATTCTTTAATCGAAGAAATAAAAAAAGAGATAGATGAAAAAAGTTATGCCCAGGCGTACGAATTGATTTGTCAGGAACTGAACATGCCTTATGTTCCAGAAGATGCATTGGAGTTATTGGAATATTATAAGTCTGAATGTAAACCTTATTTGGAACAAAAGAGTAAGAGTATGGATTTCAGCAAGTTACAGGATTATGTTCATGGTACTCTAGAGCAAAAAATCTATGCGATTTCTATTTTAGAAAACATGAATCTAAGAATGTGTCATGATGAAGTTCAGGAATTACTAGATTCAGATTTACCTGATGAATATAAGGGTACATTGATTGAAGCTTTAATGGAGCAGAAAATTGATGATCCGTTTGATTTGATAAAATCCGGGTTGAACATTACGTTTATACCGAGTGCTATTTTACCTATGGAGCAAGATCAGTCAATCAATGAGGCTAGCTCATTATTCGAAAGTTGGTTTACAAATGAGGATCCTACTATGATTCAATTTTGTATGTCACTTTTGATGCAGTTAGTTTTATATGAAAGACCATTCGATCAAGAAGACAAAGATCCTTACCAGCTTGCGAAAGGTATTTGTAGACTTGTGTATGATGCAATGCAGAAATCCGATGAATGGCCTGGTTTTGTCAAAAAACAAGGTCTTGAAAGAATTGAGGATATTGAGTTATCCATTGAAAAGCGAGGAGAAAACAATGACTAGTACTTGGACTTTGAAAGAAAATTCTACTGGTGAATTAGAAGTAACAGTAGAAGGTGAAGCTTGGAAAAAAGCACAGAAAAAAGCATTAAACTATGCTAAATCTCACATGAATTTGAAAGGATTCCGTCAAGGACAAATTCCTGATGCTTTAGTTAAAAAACAACTTTCTTCAAAAACATTATATGATATGGCTAGTGAAGAAGTAGCTAATGAAGCATTATCAGAAGGAATCAAAGAACACAACATCGATTTAGTAGCTCGTCCTACTTTAGATGTTAAAGAAGCTGATGATGAAAAAGCCGTATTAGTATTTACATGTACAGTACTTCCTGAAGTAACTTTAGGTGAATACAAAGGATTAGATATCAAAAAAGCGGATGTAGAAGTTACAGAAGAAGATGTTGAAAACGAAGTTAAACGTGTTCAAGATCGTTATGCTGACTGGGTTGTTCGTGAAGATGACGATGCTGCTCAATTAGGTGATCAAGTAGTTATCGATTTTGTTGGAACAAAAGATGGTGTAGCATTTGAAGGCGGATCTGGAGAAAACTATCCATTAGAACTTGGTTCAGGATCATTCATTCCAGGTTTTGAAGAACAATTAGTTGGAGTTAAGAAAGGTGAAGAAAAAGACGTTGAAGTTACTTTCCCTGAAAACTACCAAGCAGCTGAACTTGCTGGTCAACCTGCAACTTTCCACTGCACAGTTCACGAAGTAAAATATAAAGATCTTCCTGAATTAAATGATGAATTAATCAAAAATTAAAAATTGAAAATGTTGAAACAGTAGATGCTTACAAAGAAAAAGTAAAAACTGATTTAACTGCTCAAAAAGAAAGAGAAGCTGAAGAAAACTTCACAAATGAATTGTTAGGAAAAGTTTGTGACAACGCTAATGTTGAAATCCCTGCAGTAATGATCGATGCTGAAGTTGATCGTATGTACAAAGAATTCGAAGGTCGTATGCAACAATCTGGATTCACTGCTAAACAATTCTTAGAAGCTACTCACCAAACTGAAGAAGCAATCCGTGCTCAAATGAGTCCAGAAGCTGCTGCTCGTGTTAAAACTCAGTTAGTATTAGAAGCTATCGTTAAAGCTGAAAGCATTGAAGCTAGTGATGAAGACGTAGAAAAAGAATTTACTACAATGTCTGAAATGTATAACATGGAAGTAGAAAAAATCAAATCATTGATTTCTCCAGAAAGTATTAAAGCAGATTTAGCAAATCAAAAAGCATTAGACTTCATTAAAACTTCTGTAAAGTAGTATAATGTAAAAGAAAAAAGACGCTTAGCGTCTTTTTCCATATTTAATATAAGGAGGTTTTCGTATGGAATTAAATACCTATCCTTTAGTTTGTACAAGAGGAGTTGTCCTATATCCAAATCAAGAAATTGTGATTGATGTAGGAAGAGATACTTCTGTACATGCTGTTGAAAATGCACAGGATAATTATGATAAAAAGATTTGTTTATTTTCTCAAAAAGAACTTGAACAAGAAAATCCTGGAAAAGAAGATATATATTCTGTAGGAACTTTATGTGAAGTTCGTCATATTCGTCGTTTTGATAACTTTTTACGTGTAAAGTTTCGTGGAATTAAGCGTGTTAAGCTAAATAATTGGATCAATGGAAGCCTAAGTGATTTAGCCGAAGTTGAAATTCTTGAAAGTGAAAAACAGGATGCTGTTGAAGAAGAAGCTTTGATTCGTATGATCGCAGATGAGCTTGATCGTATGCAAGGTCAAGATCGTTTTGTGACTAAAGAAATTGTTATGGAAATTTCAAAGGGTATGGGCGGTGAATTCTTAAGTGATAAAGCTGTTCAAGGATTGCCTTTAGATATCGAAAGAAAACAACAGTATCTTGAAACATTAGGGGTAAATGATCGTCTAATGATGTTGCTTCAAGATATGGCTAAAGAGAAAAAGATGAGTGAAGTTGAACAACAAATCAACGAAACTGTCAAAGAAAGAATTGATCAAGGACAAAAAGATTACTATCTTCGTGAAAAGATGAATGTCATTCGTGAAGAATTAGGGGATACAGTTGCCCAAGATGAAGATGCGGCTAAGATTCGTAAGCGTTTAGCTGAAAATCCATACCCAGACTACATTAAGAAAAAGGTATCGGATGAAGTGAGTCGTTATGAAATGCTACCTATGGCAAGTGGAGAAACAGGTGTTATTAAATCTTATATTGATTGGTTAATGGATCTTCCTTGGTGGCAAGAAACGAAGGACAATGAAGATTTAAATGAAGCTGAAGCTATTTTAAACGCAGATCACTATGGTCTAGAAAAAGTAAAAGAACGTATTCTAGAGTATTTGGCTGTTAAACAAATGACAAATTCATTGAATGCACCAATTATTTGTTTGGTAGGTCCTCCAGGAGTTGGTAAAACGTCTTTGGCAAAAAGTGTTGCGAGAGCTTTAGATCGTAAATTTGTGAAAATGTCACTTGGTGGTGTTCGCGATGAAGCAGAGATTCGTGGTCACAGAAGAACATATTTAGGAGCTTTACCTGGACGTATCATTCAAGGTATGAAAAAGGCAGGCGTTACGAATCCAGTGTTCTTGATTGATGAAATTGATAAAATGGCAAGTGATTATAAGGGAGATCCATCAAGTGCAATGCTTGAAGTATTGGATCCTGAACAAAATTCAGTATTCTCAGATCACTATATTGAAGAGCCTTATGATTTATCAAAAGTATTATTCATCGCAACCGCAAACTATTTAGAGAATATTCCACCTGCATTAAGAGATCGTTTGGAAATTATCGAATTATCAAGCTATACAGATGCAGAAAAGGTTCATATTGCCAAGGATCACTTAGTTCCTAAACAATTAGGATTAAATGGTTTAAAAGCGTCTCAGTTAAAAATTGATGATGATATGTTACTATATTTAATTCGTTACTATACTCGTGAAGCGGGAGTTCGTTCTTTAGAGCGTACAATTGCGACAATTTGCCGTAAAACAGTATTGGCTATCTTAAAAAACAACAAACGTAGCATTAAATTGACTAAAAAATTAGTTCATGAGTGGTTGGGTAATGAAAAGTTGATTATGGTAAAAAGAAAGAAGATCAAGTTGGAACTGTAACAGGACTTGCCTATACAAGTTTTGGTGGGGATATTCTTCAAATTTGAGGGCAACTCGCTTTACAGGAAAAGGAAGACTTGTTCTTACTGGACAATTAGGTGATGTCATGAAGGAAAGTGCTAGTATTGCGCTAGACTATGTTCGTACGCATGCAAATGAATTCAAAATTGATCCTAAATTGTTTGAAGAAAATGATGTACATATTCACGTACCAGAAGGTGCGGTTCCTAAAGATGGACCAAGTGCTGGTGTTACAATGACAACGGCATTGGTATCTTGTTTCTCTAATATTCCAGTTAAGGCGAATTTAGCTATGACTGGTGAAGTTACACTTAGAGGAAATGTTCTTCCTATTGGTGGATTGAAAGAGAAATCATTGGCAGCACATCGTTCTGGAATTGATACGATCTTGATTCCAAAAGAAAATGTAAAAGACTTAGATGATGTTCCTCAAGAAGTAAAAGATGCAGTTACTTTTATTCCTTGTTCAAATGTCTCACAAGTGTTACATAACGCATTGGTAAAATAGTATGATCAGTGAATTTGTGATAAGTGCTGTTGAAAAAGAACAATGGCCAGAATCTGATTTACCAGAAGTTGTAGTCGTTGGACGTAGTAACGTTGGAAAATCAAGCTTTATTAATGCATTGACTAATAAGAAAAAACTTGCCTATGTAGGAAATACACCAGGTAAAACACGTTTGATCAATTTCTTTAAGATTGATGATACTTGGATGTTAGTGGATGTTCCTGGATATGGCTATGCGAAAATGTCTAAACAAATGCTGATCAAGATGGGTAAAATGATGGATACATACTTTAACCAAAGAGAGCAGATTTGTTGCGTTGTACAACTTGTCGATGCAAGACATGGCGCCACGCATGATGATTTAGATATGATCGAAATGATTCAAAGTCTTGGAATTCAAATCGTTATTGTAGCTACAAAAGTTGACAAGATTCCTAAGACAAAACGTGTTCGTGCGTTGAAAGATATTTCTCAACAGCTACATTTGCCAATGAAGAATATTTTCGGTATCAGTAGTACAGAAAAAACAGGTTTTGAACCTGTCTTAGAAAGAATCAATGAAATTGTAGAACAGGCTAAAAAATAGTCTGTTCTTTTATTATAATGTATGATAATCGATTGCGTATGTAA
>ENA-OQBV01000830-OQBV01000830.1-human-gut-metagenome-genome-assembly--contig:-NODE-830-length-17019-cov-3.953291_pt1 | contig 17019 bp, 17 predicted proteins | sample MGYA00242750_ERZ504559 | MGnify/ENA primary metagenome ERZ504559 (study PRJEB26092, sample SAMD00036230) | human gut metagenome | host: Homo sapiens | study: EMG produced TPA metagenomics assembly of... | reverse complement strand
AACCAATGACATTTTTTTTATATACTTGTACCTTTTATATTTATATACAGGTTGATTATTTAATATCCACTTTTTTAATTGCAAACTGGAAATTGAAATAAGAACTCTGTAGCTATTCCATTAAAGTTCCCCATATCATTATATATGGATTATACTTAACACTAAGTATTATAGAAGTTATTATTATTATATTCTTAGGTACACTTATAAGCCCTGGTACAGTAAAATTATTCTTAATTTGAAGATATGCAGTCATTACATAGCTTAATCCTGTAAACACTATACCTATTATAGTTATTCTTGTAAAATCAATAGCTATTTTTAAGAGTTTGTCCTTCAAATCCCATAGCAAATAACTTTTTACTAACTGTTCTGTGAATATAAAACCTAACATTGCTAATACTATACACATAGCTATTACTATATTAAATACATTATTTGTAAAGTTTAATGCTTTCTTTCGCCTAAATCATTATTTACCTCAAAGTACATAGGTATAAGTACTTTACCTAATGTTGTCCCTATAATAGTGAATAGTACTACTGGTATATTCATAGCTGTAAGGTATGCATCACTATACATAGATGCTCCATATACTGCGGCTAATACTAATTCTCTACCAAAGCCTAATACTTTAGCTATTATAGTTGCTAACATAAGACCAATTGTTGCTTTTGCTACTTTACTCATATTATCTCCTTATGTTTATAAAAAAAATTCCTTATACAAAAGTTTCTATACAATTTATTAAAACTCTAAGCAATGTCTTTAGGATGAATAGTTTCTTCTTTATTTACGCTTACATTCTTTACCTTTATATATAAATAGCTAACTATATTTCCAACAATAAAAGATGTAACTATAGTTATTATAGAATATGACCAAGATGTAACTTCTGGATGATTATATTTTAGATTTATTACAACCATAGCAGATACTATAAATCCTACATAAGCACCTATATTAGTAGCATTTTTACTAAATACCCCCAGCACAAATATACCCGCTAATACACCTAGTACTAATCCCATAAAACTATTAAACCATTCATAAGCCGACTTTATTTCACCATTTGCCATAACTATGGACACTACTATAGCTACCACTCCAACACCTAATGATATGAATTTAGCTATCTTAGTCTGTTTTTCCATAGACATATCTTTTGTTATTACACTTTGTATATCTAGTGTCCAGCTAGTAGCAACTGAATTTAATCCAGTTGATAAAGTTGACTGTGCTGCTGCATATATGGCAGCAAATACAAGTCCTGATACACCTACAGGTAATTGATATACTATATAAGATGCAAATATTTGATCTTGTTGTGCAGTTTGTAATAAATCTGGATTTTGGTTATAGAATACAAATAGTGATGTTCCTAATAAGTATAATACTGTTGCTGTTCCTATAGATAAGATACCATTCCCATAAGTCATTTTATTTAATTGCTTTATATCTGTTGTTGTAGTAAATCTTTGAACTACATCTTGACTTGATATATATGATGAAAATGTATTTATACCTGCTCCCACCATTATTATAAATACACTAGTATTTAATATATTTGGATCAAATATTACTTCATTTTTTGCTAAGAATTTTCATTAAATAAAGTTGTAACTATTTCTCCCACTCCTCCATCTATTGAGAATGCTAAAAATATTAAAGTAAAAACTACTCCAGATATTAATACAATACCTTGTATAAAATCTGTCCATAATACTGACTTTAACCCACCACTATATGAATATATAATAGCTATTACCCCCATAACTATTATAAGTAAGTTAATGTTAATTCCTGTTAATTGTGCTAATACCATTGATGGTAAATACATTATTATAGACATACGACCTATTTGGTATATAATAAACATCAATGCCCCTAAAACTCTTAATCCTTTATCATTATATCTAAGCTCTAGATAATGATATGCTGTATCTATTCCTAATCTACTGTATATTGGTAAGAAGAATTTTATAGTAAGTGGTACCGCTATAAATATTCCTAATTGTGCAAACCACAATAACCTGTACCATTATATGAATTACCTGCTATAGATAAAAAAGATATTGGACTTAATAGTGTCGCAAATATTGAAACTGATGTAACCCACCATGGTATAGTTCCATCACCTTTAAAATATTCTTTTCCTTTCATTTCTTTCTTTGAGAAATATAATCCTGCAAGTAATACTAGTCCTAAATAAGCTATTAGTATTACCATATCTATCATCGTAAAACCTGTCATCTCTTTCTCCTCTCGATTTTAAGAAACTCTAAAAAATTTCATAAGACTTTATTGTAATATATAAAAAATAATTCAATCTATATTGCTGTTATTGCAAGTTCAGCTATTTGCAAATCTAGCATTTCATCTATATCTACATCATATTTTTCATCCATTACATATACTAATTTATTATCATTTAAACTAGTATCATTATTTAAATTTTCATTGATTTTATTTATATATATTGCTCCATTTACTTTATAGAAATCTGGGAATTCTTGTCTCCTCTTTGTACTAGATCCTTCTAGTAAGTTTATTGCATATCCATTTGAATCTATAGTTCTCATAAGTATTGGATGATCTTTTACTTTTGAAACACTTACTAGTGCTTCTTCATCTTTTTCTAATATTAGTTCTATAGCTTCATCTATATGCCATGATTGTCTTAATGGTTGTGTAGGCTGAAGTAATACTATGTAGTCATATTCTTCACCTAATCTTTTCATTTCCTCTATACAGTGCATTACTGCATCTATTGTTTTAGCAGTATCTGATGATAAGTAGTCTGGTCTCATAAAGGGAACTTCTGCTCCATATGCTCTAGCTACTTTCGCTATTTCTTCTCCATCCGTAGTTACTACTACTTTGTCTATATACTTAGACTTAAGCCCAGCCTCTATAGAATATGCTATAAGAGGCTTTCCATTAAGATTTATTATATTTTTATCCTTTATTCCTTTAGCCAATGAATGCGCCACGCTAACTGCCATCTCTGGATCTTCATTTTCCAAATAGCCTCTAGAGCGTCCGTCTGCTTTACTCCCCTGCCGTAGACTAATAGCCCATTTTTGAGTAAACGGATTATAGAAAGCAGTGGTACGATCCCCCACCGGTCCTGATTGCGCAACTCCTTCCGACCAATGAATACCATCTTTTGAATATTTTAAAATTATTTTCCATCCTCCACTATGTTTTTCCACATTGAAGAGTTTGAAACGTTTTTCTGGTTCTGGACACATTTTATCGAGCCAAACTGTAGCTGCATCCCGATCACAAGTATCTACAATATTCGTACCCGGCACTATATCCATATTCACTTTTTCCCAATGCTTCCCATCTTTTGACTCCGCATAACAAGTATAAAAGCTTTGACGATGTTTGTGCATAGATCCGGCACCAGCCAAATACCACATTTTAAATTTTTGTTCGCTTTCATCATACCATATTCCATCACTGAAAGGAGCAGCATAAGGAGCACGTTCAAAAGTGTATTCCCACTCCTTATCCGGAGCAAGTACCGGATTATTCTCATAGAACATAGCCTTATGGGAAACACGCTCCATATCTGTTTCTGCAATTAAAAAATCATCAACGAATAATTGGCGTCCTAGATTTACAGAAATAACAGTCGGTTTGTTTGAAATATAAGGTAAAGACATTTCGCGACGTACTCCATCATCAATCATACTAGGAGGCCATTGCTCGGGCAGCACAATGCCATTATGCAATGTTCTACCATTCTCTTTCACCGTTTTATCATTGGAAGATGACACACAGCCGACAAAGCAAGCTGCACATATAATATAATAAAATACTTTCATAATTATTCTATTTTTAATTACCATCCTGGATTATTTTTAGTGATATATGGATTACCCTCTACTTCATCAATTGGCAATGGAACCCATTCATTCTTATTTTCCTTAAACCCCATATATTGAGCCCTGCTAAACCTTTTAAACAAAGGATCAGTATTTTCCAATTCGCGAAAACGCTCTACTACTTTACCCCAACGAAGCAAGTCAAAGAATCGGGAGCCTTCATAGGTAAGTTCTAGAATACGTTCATCTTCAATAGTTCTCATATTAGCTTCTGTTACATGAGGTACTCCTACCCTATCGCGTACTTTGTTTATTGCTTCTAACGGGGTTATGTTTGCAGTGGCTTTCCCTCCCATTACTACAGCTTCAGCATACATCAGCAAAACATCCGAATAACGAATCATTCTCCAGTTTACTCCTTGTGCACGTCCATTAAAAAAATGCCCACCAGCATCATCTGTCGGAGGTAAGGTCCAATCCAACCATTTCCTACTACACATTTTATATCCCATTGCCAACTCATATTGTTCACCAAATGTTCCTTCCTTTGAACCCATTTCTGCTTCCCAGTCCTTCCCTTCAAGAAAAGTAACCTTCATACCTTTCGGACGTATAATCTCCGATACATTATCATTAAAAACAAACGAACCAAACATACGTGGATCAGTTTCTCCTGTCACTGTTTTTGACGCTACAAATTTATCATATAACCAATTGTGCATAACCTGTGCAGAACTATTCGAATTTCTACTTCTATTCATTATACACATTTTACACCGGACGTCATTGAACAACCCACTGTCCACAAATCCTGGGTTAAATCCTGTATTCAACACTCCGACAAATTGTACTTCAAAAATAGATTCATCATTATTTTCATGTGCCACATCAAAGTTCCATGAATAGTCATCTACCAATCTGTAGTCCCCACAATTACCATTAATGATTTCTGCAAAAGCCGCAGCAGCCTCATTATAATAAGTTATTTGTGAAGTTCCATATTTGGGTTCAATACCGGATCTATAAAGATATGACTTACCCAAAAGTGCATAAGCAGAAGCTTTCGTCACACGTCCTTTATTTTTAGCATCCCAAAAATTCTTGTCAGGAAGTAAATCTTTAGCTTTGATCAGATCATCTATAATAAAATCCCAAGCCTCTTCAGGTGTTGCCTGAGGCTTATATTCATTAGGAGCCTTAGGCAATTCTTTAATCAAAGGAATATTCCTATAATTGATGAATAAAAAGAAATGTGTAAATGCACGAAGAAAATAAGCCTCCCCCAAATATGCATCCTGTAATTCTTTATTGCTGAATTCTATTTCAGTAAGACTTTCAATCATTTGGTTAGCTTGGGAAGCAGCTGTATACATTAACTGAAAAGGTTGAACCAATGAATAATAGGAAGGGGTAAACTCTTCATTATAAGCACCTGGTACTCCATAATCAGCTACCGAACACCCCTCATCACTACGAGTCAACATCAAACCAAATCCACAAGCTCCCAAATTACGAGGAGTCGAAATATACCCATAGATACCAAGAATTCCCTTATTACAATTTTCTAGTGTAGTATAAAATGAATTAACGTCTGATTGATTAGGATTCACCGCCAAATCATTAAAAATATCTTCACATGAGCCCATCATTCCAATAGTTACAAAACTGATGATGATAACTATAATTTTACGCAACATTATTTTCATACTCATTCTGTTTTTAGAAAGTTAAATTGACACCAAGATTATATACTCTAGAATTCATTGTTGCTTCATGAGGACTTTCCTGTGCTTGCCAGAAACCATCCACACCTCTGTCAAACAACACGTTTGAACTAACTTCGGGATCATACAAGGGATATTTTGTGATAGTGAATAAATTTTGTACCCCCGCATATATTCTAAATGATTCTATATGGAATTTTTGCAATAATTTCTTATTAAAGGAATAACCGATTTGTAGATTCTTGCATCTGAAATAAGAACCATCCTCCACATAGAATGTACTTGGAAGCGAGTTTATGCCAGAACTGTTTTTACTATTCAGTTTAGGAGCTTCCGCATTAGGATTTTGCGGAGTCCATGAATTATAGAAAGCATCCTTTAGGGTAGCACTATTAGCTCCTCCAAAATACCAATCATATTTCATTAAAGCAAAAAATATCGTTACCTTGCGTTCCTTGGAAAAAAGCAGTCAAATCCCAATTCTTATAACCTACAATTTATATTTAAACCATAAGTAAAATCCGGATGAGGATTACCAATATCCGTTTTATCATTCTCATCAATCTTCCCATCCGGCTTTCCATGTCAATACACCATTCACACTACCATTATTATCCTGAAAAATAAAATTACCATCATTATCAAAACCTTCCACCACATATCCCCCAAAAGGTACCAATAGGCAAGCCCGGTTTAGTAATAGTAGGACGGTCATTAAAAGAACCACTCATCATCACCTCTGCCTTAATGGGTTGTACTCCCTCACCCAAACTCTTTACTTTATTTCTTAATGCCGAAATATTGGCAGTAACATCCAAACTCCAATCCTTCCAATTATTACGATAACCTACCGTAAATTCAAAACCTTTATTTTCAACAGATGCAGAATTAAAAACTGGCAAATCCCCCCCATTAGTCATAATGGTTTGCCCTGACGATGCTAATGGAAGTAATGGAGCAAGTAAGTCATTATTATCTTTCCAAAAATATTCAGCTGTAAAAGAAATTTTATTATTCAGAAAAGCCATTTCCAATGCTACGTTTTTAGATATTGATTTTTCCCAAGTCAAATTTTCCTGAGCAAATTTGGTTACATAACCATTCATCACACTACTTTGACCAATCTGATTTTCACCGAATACAGAAGGTATTGGACCATAAGCCGTAGAAAGGAAAGAATATGGATCTATAAAATTAGCTCCTAATTCACCATAACTAGCTCTAATCTTCATTTTACTTATCCATTCTATATTAAAAAAATTCTCTTCATGTATATTCCAACCCACTGAAACCGAAGGAAAGTAACCGACCCTATTTCCTTTAGCAAATTTGGAAGATTTATCACTACGAATACTTGCAGAAACAAGATAACGCTCCTTATAGTCATAGTTCAAGCGAGCAAAAAAGGAGAGTAAAGCTGAATTGTATTCTTCACTTGTTATATCTCCTTTCCCATTAAAAATAGTAATATTAGGACCACCCAAATCTGTAGAACCAGAACCAATCCCCATAGTTCTATAGTATTCTCTCATCCAACTTGTACCTACCATTACATCAATAGTATGACCAGCAAACATATTCTTATAAGTCAAAATGTTATCAATTGTATAACTAAATCGCTGTCCACGGCTTTCAGATAGTGAATTAATCGTTCTGCTATAATCAGGATCTGCATTACCATTCTCATCCCAATTGGAGTCAAAAGCAATGGACCGAGATATATTATTTGTTGATATATAGTCACCTCCAAGTAGTAGCTTATAATCCAATCCTTTATATAAATTCAGCCCTATATTCAAACTACCAGTAACATTAACTGTTTTATTTCTTCGAACAGTATTGGAATAAGATGCAAACGGATTAGTAACTTTTCCTTCATTTACATAATAATCTTTACCTGCAGATACATACCTTCCCTCTACATCAGTCATTGGAACAGTAGGAATCCCCATCACCATCCTTACTTGAGGCTCCTTATTTGTAAAAGCAGCAGAAAGAGTTTCACTAACAGTCAAACGTCCTTTCTTAAAAGTTCCATTGACACGTGCATTATATTTCTTAAAACCAGAAAATTCCATAATACCTTGCTGATCAAAATACCCCAAACTTGTATTAAAAGTTGAATATTCACCACCACCAGAAATTGAAGCATTCAAATTATACATAGGAGCATTTCTTAGATATGCATCTTGCCAGTCGGTATTAATATTAGGATTAGTAGGATGAATATTTTCTGGAGCTTGAGTCTGGTTTGTTGAATTTGCAACAATTTGCTTAGTATATTCGCGATGCTCATTTGCATCTAGAAAATCAAGGTATTTAGAAGGGGTCTGCAAAGAATAGTTTGCAGAAATTTCAACTTTTGCTTTACCTTTTTGACCATGCTTGGTAGTTATCAGCACAACCCCATTTGCAGCGCGAGAACCATAAATGGCAGCCGCCGAACCATCCTTCAGGATTTCTATTGATTCAATATCTGAAGGATTCAACGAATTTAGCCCATTATTAGAAAATGCGCCATCAATAACATATAAAGGTTCAGTAGCACCAAATGTACCTGCTCCCCGAACAAGTATCTTGATATCTGCCCCAGCTTCTCCCCCCTTTTGCAATATTTCGACTCCTGGAGCCCTCCCCTGCAAAGCAGCTGCAACAGAATGCCCCATCTGTTTACTCAGTTCTTTTGGAGGTACTGTCGCCACAGATGCTGTCAAACTAGATTTTTTTTGAGTTCCATAACCAACCACCACCACTTCATCTAATTGTTCCAAATCCTCTTTCAGAGTTATATTCACATTCTTTTCCCCTTCCAAATTAACAGCAAGAGTCTTATAACCGATAAAACTAATAATAAGAGTTGCATTCGCAGGAGCTTTAAGTAAAAACTTACCATCCATATCAGTAATAGTACCATTAGTAGTCCCCTTTTCCATCACATTAACTCCTACGATAGGTTCTCCCATAACATCCATCACAAGCCCTGAAATATCTTGTTCTTTCTTCTCGTTCAATATAGACTGTTCTACCTCCTTCTTCCGAATAACGATATTTTTTATCTTTTATCTCATAAGAAACATTTTGGTCCTTCCAAGATTTGCTCAATAACTTCTTGCAGTTTGCTCAGCATCTATATTAACAATCTTTTTCGTATCTACATCCCCAGCTATATACACAAATGAATATCCACTTTTTTTCTTTTAGCTCAGTCATAGCTTTTTTCACTGACACTTTATTCATTTTCAATGGTATATTCTGTGAGAAGATATTCAAATTAAGGCAAAGCAAAGCCCCGACCAATAATATGGCCTTTCTCTTGTTTTTCATAAATTAGTAATTTATTAATTAAAAATTAAATGAACTTAGCTTTTAAAGAGAAAATCATTACTTTGCACTCTCTAAAAGCGCACTCACAATCGTAAGTCGAAAAAGAGATTTCATCAAGGTGGGAAAATCCCTATATCTTCCCACCTTTTCTTTTCCATCCCCTTCGTACCCCTATCACAGTATTACAGCTCTAATTCTATTCATACTTTTAATTTTAAGGTTAAACAATTTTAATCCACTCCCTATTTAATATAAAGTTATATTGTGTCCTTCAATAAAATAATGAATCTTACGGGTCGCAGATAATGCTTCCAAAACTTCCTGAATATTTTGCTCACGATGAACGAAATTTCCATAGAATCTGAAAGTATTCAAAGTATCACTAGCTATTTGTATTTTCACATTATAACTACGTTCTAACTCCTTCACAACATCCGGTAACAATTCCTCATCAAAAAATAAATATCCGTTAGTCCATTGTAATGCATTGGCAACAGTAGAATGCTCCACATGCATTCTGCCATCCTTTTATTCAAGACCACCCTTTCATTGGGTAACAAAAAAGCTTCTTTTCTTTTTCAATAAATTATTCAATGACACTTTTCCTTCGGACAAAGAAACAACGGCTTCTGCATCATCCGGATAATCCCGAAAATTAAATTTCGTACCCAATACTTTTACCAGCAAACTATTCGTTTTCACAAGAAATGGAACTTCTTCATTTCGTTTAACTTCAAAATATCCTTCTCCTATCAATTCTATTTTTCTATTCCCTACTCCGAATCCTTGTGAATATGTTATACGCGATCCAGCATTCAACCACACCAATGTCCCATCCGGCAAGGTTAATTTTGTTCTGGAACCAAGAGGAGCCTCCACAATGATATCCGAAAATTCCTCTTTTATACTTATTCCACCCCTCCAATAAGAAAAATAAGAAACTGAGAACAATATAACAATAACAGCTGCATAACGCCAAAATTTAGACAAACAGAAATTTTCACGTTCTCTTTTATCATTCAACCTCTGATTAGCAATTCTATTTTTAAATTGTTCAAATGCTTTGCTCTTATCATATTTAACATCCTCTTTCACACTTATGGCAGAAAAACCAAATTTCTTGCCGCTGCATAAAAATACTTTTCATTTTCCACAGACGCAGCTATCCACTCCTTCAGTTCATGCACAGCATTTCCATCCAACTCATTACTTAAATAGGATACTATTAATTCATCAATATGTTCTTTTTCTGCTTTCATCTTTGTTGTTTCTAAAGTGAAGACGATTTATTTTAAATACAGGGTAGTCCTAAAAGAAACTTTTTTCTGTTTCAACACGAAAAAAATAAAATCAAAGCAATTAAATATTTGCTCAATTCAGTCTGAAGGAAAGATAATGCATTCTTTATATGATACTTAACCGTATTTATAGAAATACCTAATTCCTGAGAAATTTCTTCATATTTTTTCTCCTCAAATCTGCTTTTTTCAAAAACACATCTACATTCAATCGGTAGTTTGTCTATTGCCATACGGATTTCATGCTCCAATTCACGTTCCAATAATATTCCCAAAGGATAATTATCTGACTGCAAATACTTTTCTTCAGACATCTCTTCCGGTACTAGAACTGAAAATGAAATTTCCTTTTTTTCAGATCCAGATTTCAGATAGTCTATACAACGATTACGAACGGCCTTTATCAGATAACTTCTAATAGAAATAGTAATGTTTAAAGTTTCTCTGATTTCCCAAAGGTGAAAAATTACATCTCCGACTATAGTTTCCGATAAAAAATTATCGTTCAAATATTGATTTGCTACATGACACAAAAGAACATAATGATAATCATAGATGTATTTATAAGCATCTTCGTTGCCATTTTTCAGTTGTTCTACTATCAGTTTCTCTGTGTTTTCCATTTTATTTCTTTTGGAAAAGGAATAAAGTTAACGGGAACAAATTTAGAAATTAATTCTGAGTAACCTTATAAAAGTGCAAAAAACAAATCCGTTAATCTTATTATCACACCTTAAATGGTTACAATAAAGACTAACGGATTTCCCTATTCTAGTTTTACAAACTATATCCAACACCTCAGATAAAACGAATCTGAATCATCCCTCCATAAGGATTAAAATCGAAAAGAATCTTATCAGCATCCTTCTTTAGAAAAAGCTTTTTCCCATCTTGCCTAATCTCCGAAACTCTATTTCCCACAGATTTCAATACCATAGTCAGTGGTTCCGTAAATAATTGTGCATTCATATCCAAATGAGGAGTTATGTTATAGCCGTTTTCTTTTTCTAGCACATTCAAGCGAATTTTTTCTCGTTCTTTTGTATAGGCAGCCACCTCTCTAAATGTACCCACCCATATTTTATTTTCCAGAGCCTTTACCTTACTAAAATGTTCCCACAATATTTCGGGATTCAGAAAAGCATCATATCCTTGCGATATTCCATGTATCATTGCCACTCCCCATCTACCGGAGTTTACCAAGCTTTCCACCCATTTATCTAAAGACTCAGGAGTTGATTTCGATTTATCTCCCCCGATGGGATATTGTTCGGTACGTGTACCTACCCTGTTCTTTGAAGTTATTTTTAATATATCACTATTAACAGCATTGAAAGGATAACAGAATGTACGCGGTATTTTTCCTGTTTTCTCATAAAGTATACTGTCATTCTTCTCTACTTCCATTTTTACTTCCTCCAAAGAAACACGCTTTAAATTCGTATGTGACCAGCTATGACTGGATATTTCTTGCCCTTTGTCACTCATCTCTTTAATTTGCGCCCACGACATTCTCGGTTTTCCCTGCATAGCACTTTCATTCTCTATACATTTACCCCATATCCAGAAAGTACCTTTAAAGCCATATTTTTCCAATTTAGGGAAAAGCAACGTATAGTGTTCCTGTAAACCATCATCAAATGTATAACTAATAGCACATACTCTGTCACCCTTATAAGGTGCCACATAAACATCTTGTGTGAACCCGTTATCCCTGATCTCAGCCCCTGTCTGTTTCACCAATTCTATTCGAGGCGATGATTCCGGCATAGAAACATACTCTTCATATACTCCCGGACGGACAAGTATAGATATTGTTTTCTTGCCACCACCAACTGCCGCATTCACTGCTTCCTGAACTGTAAAGAAATCCCCACTCCCATCTTTCGCCACCACATAATCATAACGTCGCACATATTTTGCCAAAGCCGGCACTTCTTCCATCAAAGCGTCCACAACCAACCCGGCAACTATACGTCCACCATATATATTCAAGTGAGTATTATCAATTTTCCCTTCCGGACAAAATTCATATTGTCCTGCTGGAATCCACATAAACAATTTTCTTGAATTCTCGACTCCCATACCGGTAACCAAGTCATGGGTCAATTTATTCAAATCAATAAAAGGTACATTCATTTCTCCGGCCACCCGACGGGGAGATTCCAGATATTCCCCATGGGTATCAACCAATACCGGACCTTCTTTTTCATAACTACCCTTTATCTCCGTCACACCTTTAGGAGGGAAATTACGACGGACTATAGAATTGAACAGTACAGGATTTCCTCCCTTAGCACGTGTTTCATTCACAAAACGTCTTAAATTATCATCAAAGGTACTTCCGGGTTCTGTATGTAATGTAGCTCTAGGTTTCTCATCATTATGCCCGAACTGAATAAATACATAATCACCTTTATGAATTTTAGAAAGCACTACATCCCAACGTCCTTCATTGATAAAACTGAGTGAACTTCTTCCATTCATAGCGTGATTATCCACCACAACCTCTTCCGTAAAATATCCGGGAAACATTTGTCCCCAACCACGCTCTATATTACCATTCTTCAGACTTTTATTCGCCATAGTGGAGTCACCAATCATAAAAATAGTAATGGGTTCTTTTCTCTCAGCAATAAAAGCCGATAACAGGAGTAAAGCACATAAAGCAAGTAATACTTTTAATTTCATGTTTTTCATATACATTTTATAAGTTAAAAGATTCAGGCAAAAGTAAACAAGAACAAGAAAAGAAACCATAAAAAATGATACAAGAATATAGAAATTTGTTCAAAATCAATAGCTCAATTACTCTTTCAGTAAATAAGAACTAATAAAAAAATGTTCAAATAACATTTATTTGCCATTTGAACATTTTTTCAATCCTTCAAAGTTCACATCGAAACATAGGAGGTTCTCCCAAATAAACAAACTCTTCCAAAAAGACAAAAAAATGAATGTCCAACTGTCAGAATGATGCAGGCAAAGAAAGTAATTGATACATCAATGTATGTGCCATACGTTCTTGACCATTGGTATTAGGATGCAAACGATCATACCCCGAATCATAGAAATAAATAAGTTGTTCTTCAATCATCGGATTCATACCTGTAACCGAATTAAAATCTATTACAGGAACTCCCCACAAATTACCTGCTTCCTTAATGGCCTGTACATAAGCATCCACATATTCTCCGCATTTATTCTGATAGCTTTCATCCGGTTGTACATTCTTTTCGCCGAATTCCGCTAAAGAACGATGCAATGGGGTCAACAAAACAATTTGTTTATCGGGAAACAATTTTTTCAAATGACTCAAACCAATATTAATACGGCCTTTATACGTATCATTCGTCATTATAGGAACACGCCTTTTACGCGTTTCCAGTTTTTTAGTTTCACCACGGGCAGCCATCACCTGCTCTTCTTTCTCTGCAAACCAAGTCCCGACAGGTACGCTGCTATTAAAATCATTTGTCCCCATCAAAACCACGATGGCATCAACCTCTTCTCCATGCTCCTTTTTCAATTGTTCTGCCTGACGGGGTACATCATTCCATTGACGTCCACTCACTCCATACACATAAGGAGTGATATCCAACCATTCTTTCAAAAAATCCCAATACTTTTTTATGTTATCTCCATAACAATTGGGATCAGTTATCGAGTCTCCTATATAACCAACCTTTTTTCCATACCATGGATGCCGGATATAACCTTTATTACATGATTCTTTTCCACAGAGAGACGTTTCCTGTCCGTGTAACAGCAACGGACACGCTAATAAAAGAGCAAATACAATAAACTGTCTGTTTTTCATAAGCAACTATTATTTTTTCAATCAGTAAAGTGCCATCAAAGATATAAAATAAGAAATAGAAAATAACCATCACAGACTTTTATTTTCGTTTGTCCTCCTCTATCATTCATAAGACAAGAAGTTCGAAAGGTTATAATAAACAAAACTTTACACTTTTAGATCCATTTGTTAACAAGACACGACATATTTATAAAGCATGTTATAAAACGGCGAAATACAGACTAGAAACTTGCTATTATAAATAAAGTCCGTATCTTTGTAGTGTGTTTTTCATAGTATTAGATTTAAGGTTAACAAAAGATTGGCTGTCTGGGATAGATAGCCTTTTTTTATGCTTTAAAACAGGAGAATTTCTTCATAAAAAATTCAATATCCCAACAATCGCTTCTTCAAATTCTACCCAACCGAACACAACAAAAGTCAATAAGAAAAAGCAATACGTATATCTATCCATCGAGGCAATTTATGAACTACCTAGTCTTAACTAACGTTTATCCTATATATTTTTGGATTTATTTCAATAAAAGAAGACACTCTCATCACTGAGAATGTCCCCTATATTTAAACGAAACTTTAAAGAGAATTTATATATTTCAAATCTTATCTTCTATTCCACCATACTCGTTGCTCACGGCTATCATCACCATTCAAATCTGCTTTCACGGCAGCTTCATAATTTTCAAGATTACCTTGATAAATTTCGCTATCAAATTGATGGCGATAAGGAATATGATCAATCGTTGTACAAACCGGACCGACTTCTAGTTTCGGAATATCAAAACGACGCCAGTCAGACCATGCCTCAAAACCATCAGCCATAAAGCCACTAATCCAGCGTTGAAGAGCAATTTTGTTAATTTTATCAGCATCAGTACCTGTATAGGCAACTGCTTCCTGTGCCAAATATTCATCAACACCTTCGGCCCCCCATTGTTCGAACGATGCCTTCACACCAGCTGCATAAAGCTGGGCAGGATCAGCCTGAATCCAGCCACGTTGAGCAGCCTCAGCCTCGATAAGCAACATACGAGCAGCAGTAATAATGGGAAAAGTAGAGGTTACCTGTGTGAGCGAAGGATTATAAAAACAGCAGACTTTGTTCCACGTATTCACATCTGCAGACTCAATACCCAAAGGCATACCTTGGTATTTATCAAAATTCTTCAAGTCTTCATCCGTTATGCCCGCCTCTGCCTGTGTCTTACCGAAAGGAATCAGTGAACAAGTAGAGAACAGACGGTTATCTTTCAACTCCTTCAGCTGATCTACATAATACTTATTAGGGACAAAATTATAATTATTGTTTACACCATTATAATATAAATATCCCACAGTATTGGCCTCAAAAGTATAATTCAAATTATAGGCATTTTCTTCAATACCGCCATCGGCGTAAGCTTGAGCAAAACGCGAGCGTCCTTCGGCAGGATCCACATCTGCCAGTTTTATAGCAAGCATCATACGGGTAGAAGCATTCAGTTTCTTCCATGCACGAATGTCACCATCGAACAGGATGTCGGCTGTGCTCAACGAGCCACTTTCATTAAACTGATTATACGCTTCCCTCAAATCGGCATCTAACTTAGCATAAATCGTTTCCTGTGAATCAAATACCGGAGTAAAATTTTCCTCACCTGCCTGAAACGCTTCTGTATAAGGAAGTGGCCCTAGAGCATCTGTAAGGTGCATATAGATGAATCCCATCAATGTACGTGCAACCGCAATCTGATTGGCATTATCACCAAACTGTACAATGGCAGGTTTACCTTTTTCAGCCTCATCACTATTAAAGTCAATAATCTTCTCGCAGTTCTTCAACGGATAAAGATAATAAGAACTTGTACTCATAGTAGGTCCGCCAAACGCACCATACTGATTATTATTTTTCTCGGACATATACCCCGGATACATTTGCGTCCACGGGTAATAATAATTTGAGTTCATAGAGAAGTATTTCACATAAGTACAAGCGTATGTAAACAACATACCAGTATTAGCCTCCGACGGTTCATTGGGATCTTTGTTAATATCGCCAAAGTCAGTCATATCACATGCTGTGAATGTTGCTGCAAAACTCAGAGATAAAAATAATAATTTAATATATTTCATAATGATTCTTCGTTTTATGGTTTAAAAAGCAAGATTAACGGTAAAACCTATCGAACGGGTTGCAGCGGCATTACCACCCTCAAAATATCCCATACCAATTTCAGACACATCCACATTAGGACAAGCTGAATAGATCAACCATGGATTGGAAGCATTAATTGCCACACTGGCACGACTCAAACCGATATTTAGTTTCTTCAAAGTTTGTGACGGGAACACATACGACAATGACACTTCGCGAAGTTTCACGTAAGTACGGTCATACACCCATTCTTCCCATACACGGGAAGCTGTGGTATAATACAGTTTGGCATTGACATAGGTATCTACCTTATTACCATCCTGATCCACACCAGTCATGTGGATACCACCACCTTTGCTTACCGGTTCACGAACATTGACGCCACGGTCATTAAGTTCAGCTGTTTTATCAAGAATACCGCTACTGCTACCCCACATATTAGTATAGGATACAATCTGACCGCCTACAGAGAAATCAATATTAGCCGACAGACGGAAATTCTTAAAACTGATACTAATGCGAATCAGTAGTTGAAATACCTACTTGATTCAGTTAGTTAAAATGTTATTATTCAATTAATTATCTCGTTTATTTATTTCTCAATCTCCTTGAAAATCAGTATATTAGAAGAATAAAACCACTCATTATTCTAATTATGATTCCCAAGGAGAAAGAGCTAAAACTTATAAAAATATATATGTACATCTGCGATATTTACCAGTCTTCACTGAAGTTTTACTGCCAGAGATTCAGTAATAATGCAACTCCTATCTTTACAGACCAGGAACTGCTTACCGTATATCTGTTTTGCGGAGCCTATCAGCGATACTTCCAAATCAAAGAGATACATACATTCACTGAAGAATATTTGCTCTCATGGTTCCCC
>ENA-OQBV01000829-OQBV01000829.1-human-gut-metagenome-genome-assembly--contig:-NODE-829-length-17030-cov-4.589067_pt1 | contig 17030 bp, 16 predicted proteins | sample MGYA00242750_ERZ504559 | MGnify/ENA primary metagenome ERZ504559 (study PRJEB26092, sample SAMD00036230) | human gut metagenome | host: Homo sapiens | study: EMG produced TPA metagenomics assembly of... | reverse complement strand
CACGCATCAGCTCGTCGGGCTGCCCAATCCCCTTGATGATGCGCCTGAGTCACCGGATCGTATTGAAGCGATTGAGGCCCGACTGATGCTTGCAGGCTTGGAAGGGCGCGTGCGGCGTGTTGAATGCGGTCCGGCTCCGCGCGAAGCGGTGCTGCTCGCGCACGATTCCCAATACGTTGACGATCTTGAACACGCTTCGCTGGGCGACCCCGAGGCGCTTAAGCGCTTTACCGAACCCGATACCCGGGTGGATGAGGATACCTTCAGCTGTGCGATGGCTTCAGCGGGCGCCGTGGCGCGTGCGGTGGATGCTATCTACGGAAGGTCAGTTAAAAATGCCTTCTGCGCCGTTCGGCCGCCCGGACACCACGCGTCCCGCAGCCGCGCGAGCGGTTTTTGCTACCTCAACAATGCGGCCATCGGCGCGCTCTGGGCGCAAAAGCGCTGGCGAGCCGAGCGCGTGATGGTGCTTGATTTCGACGCACATCACGGCGACGGCACGGAAGAAATACTGCTGATTGTCCAAATCCACAAGCTCTTGGAACGATAATAGATGCAACAACCACGACCCATTGATATTTTTCCATAATTGAATGTACAAATGGAAAAATCATGATCAAAACGATCGCAAGACTCATATACCACCATGTCAGACAAAATAACGGTGTTCCCAGTAATTTGGCTAATCCTAATGCATCAATGATCATATAGACCACACTACGAAAATCATGTCCATAAACTTCTATAAAACGTCCTGTTGGAATCGCAAGAACCTCTGTCACAACAAAAATGATCAAAAATCCTGTCATTAATGTGACCATTCGTTTCTTTATATAATTACTCATCGTTGTTTTCTTTTTCTGACTCTCATAAGAAACCCACATTCCGTATCCTGTCATAAAAACAAACATGGCTACGCATATCTTTGAAAAACTAGCAAGATATTGTATCGTATGAGAAGAAAATGGTGCAAACGAAATTGGGTAATATCCCCATCCCTTCGTCGTCGCAAGTTTCTCATACGGAACCGTAGCCCAACGCTGTGCATTCAAAAAGCAATGATGAAACAACAGGATGATGATCGCAATCCCTTTCATCTGCATTGTATGTTCCTTTGTAAACTTCATTCAATCTTACTCCTCTTAATTTTACTGACCTGTATTATATCACAACGTAATACTTTTGTAAAAACTTTTACTTTATATACACCGCAAAACCTTGTATTTTTTTGCCAACCGGTCTATAATTATCCTGTTTGAGCTAATTTACAAATAAACAAAAAGGGGATGTGATCAATGAAAGTTCAACGCAAATATTTACAACTGGCATGCCTGAATCTGTTTCTTATCATGTTTGTTATCTTATGTCCTCACCAGACATATGCCAAAGGTAAAAAATTTAAAATCTATTTTACCAATGCAGAAAAATCTATCAAGTTACCTTTAAAATCCAGCCAGACACTATCTGTTCGATACTCTAAGAAGAAAAAAGCTTCCTACAAAATCAAATGGGAATCTTCTAATCCTAAAGTTGTAAAAGTATCAAAAAAAGGTATCCTGACACCAAAGAAAACCGGTAAGTCAGTGATCCGTCATGTGGTCAGAACAAAATCTGGTAAGGTCATTGCAAAAAAATCTATTAAAGTAAAAGTAACACCTGAAATTGCCATCAAAGCAATTTCCTGTGAAGAAGATGCTGCTTCTGAAACACTGATCAAATATCCAAACAAATATCGTTGGAATATTTCTCTCAAGCCTGCGAATGCATCTCTTGCTTCCGTTACTTTTCGAAGCAGCAATAAATCCATTGCCACGATCAGTAAATCTGGTGTTATCACACCTTTAAAAGAAGGCAACATAACAATGACTGCAAAATATAAAAAACTTATCTTGAAACGACGTTTTCATGTAACGATTCCATTAAAGAAATTAATAACAAGGCATCAAAAGATTAGTATGCCTTACGGAACTTCCAGGACTTTATCTGTGAATTTCAAACCATGGAATGCATCTGACAAAAAACTTACCTGGAGTACAAACAATGATACCGTTGCCGTTGTCGATGAGAATGGTCATGTAACTACCCGTGGAGTTGGTGTTGCTGTGATCACCGCAACTTCTATAAAAAATCCAAGCAGAAAGTGCAATATCACGATCACTGTCACTGCTGAAAATGGTTTATTATCTACTGAAGATTTGGATTATTTTGACTTAAAAGATGGGGACCGTCTGATGATCATTGCCCATCCAGATGATGACCTCTTATGGGGTGGTGGAAATATGATTCAGGAAATTAAAGAATTAAAAGAAACTGGAAATAACTATTTTGTTGTTTGCCTAACCAATGGCTCTTATGATAGTCGAGCTAGGGATTTTGACTCTGCGATGAATGATATCGGGGCAAAACATGTGATTCTCCGCTATCCTGACCTCTATCGCAGACATCAGGTTGCATGGGATCCTTATACTAACTATATCACACAGGATATCCGGCGTGTCATGAATTATCGTAACTGGAGCAAGATCGTAACACACAATCCTGATGGCGAATACGGACATCAGCATCATAAAAAAACAGATGAATTAGTCACTGCTGTAAGTCATGAAAATGCTGAGCATTACGATAAATTATATTACTTTGAAAAATTCTACACACAGGATGCTATTCCAGAAGGTCTTGCAAAACTCCCTTCTGATGTTGCTCAGAAGAAGCATGCTCTGATCTTTAAAAACTATTTTGATCGTGGTGCGATTCGAATGTATGAATATTTTAATGATTATGAAAATTGGGTAAAAGCTACGGATTGGCAATAATACAATATGGTATAAAAAATGCAGCTGTATTTCAAATTATACACCTGCATTTTTCTTTCTAAATTTTTATTGATATACACGAAATACCAGATCTGCTTTCCCAATCTTCTTGTTACTCCTATACATACATCCATTTGGGTATGCATCATAATTTCCAGTCCAGTATACCGGAAGTTTGTATTTTTGATCTTTTTTCTGATTTACAATCTCTATTACATATGTCCCAGAATTCTTAACTTTGTTTAACTTCCACTCATATTGATTTTGCGCATAAGATAATTGATCTTGTCGTGCGCTTTCCATTACTTTTCCTGTTTCATCAAGCAGACGCACAGTAAAATCATTCTCATTATTTAATAAATTGAATGTAATATTCTGAAACCTGATTTTTGTAAGAAAACTTTGTTTTATTGCTTCATTCTTCTTCAATGACAGATTCAACGTCTGACTTTGTGCAAACTGACTAGCTGCATAAGATTGATCTAACGCCTCTGGATTTTGTTTTAAATAATTATGCACTGGCTGCAAACATACAATCAATCCGATTCCGACCAAACATAACATAACATTCCCCATTGAAATCTTTTGTTTTTGTTCTTTCTTTTCTTCTTCACAAAGATTTTCAATTCCTGTTACCATCATAAACATCATTACACCCATAAAGCATATGCTATACTTTGGATTTGCTTCCCAGAATACATGGAAGATCATTCCTCCAAGTAATGTAAGCATCACAACATAATTCCATGGGTTTCTTTTTCTGAGCATTCCAATCGCTGCCACTAATACAAAGCACCAGACCGCCATCCGCATCAGATAGCTGTACATTAAGATCCATCCATTATGCTTTCCATTTAAGAACTCGTTTGCTGTTCCATAATCTGTTGAAACATAAGACATTTTTGTAAAATCATCATCTCCTGTCAGCCAGACTTCTCTTAACTTCACTCCAGATAACTGTAAAGTTCCCTTTATCCCAAGCTCTTTATAATTATGAATTGTTTTTTCAATTGTCTTTTCTTTTTTTTGTTTTTGCGTTGAAAGTTGTGAAGTAAACCACACATCACCACTATCATATCTCCCAACTCCATGAGAAGACATCATTAACCAATGTGTTGCTGGAAATTCTTGTGTGTTTTGTTTTGGTATCATATTCTGAAATTTGTACTGATATCCAAAAACGGAAACTGCAATTCCTGCTACCATTCCAAGAATCAGACACATATATCTTACTTTAAACTTATACTGCTTCCAAAAGATAAACAACGTGATCCCCACTGCAATACAGAGAATCAAATTGGTGATCCTGATCTTAATTCCTATATAAATTACAATTCCTAAAAAAGCACTGTACAAAATGCCCTTCCAATTGTCTTTTTCTTTATGTATTAGCACAAACAACAACAGCAACACCATGATCATACCAAATGATATCGTGTGTGTATAATAATAAGCAATCCAGAAATACGTCCACGGATTCAGTAAAAACAACAACATCCATATGTTAGCCAGTTTTATATTTTTAACTATGCGTATTGCAATATATCCACATAAAATTCCAATATCAATTACTAATAAATTCAAAAAATTTCCCGCAAAAACCAGACTTCCGACAGAAATACCGCAAGACACCAACAATTTATAATAGCAATATAAGATTAGTAAATATCCATAATTATTCGGATAATGTGCAAAATACCCACCAAAACGCTGTAACGAAATCATAGGATTTTGAATCATTCGGATTGCTTCATCATGCAAATATAACAAATCATTCACTGGCTGTATCTTAAATACATAGATTGTCATCAATTGCAATGCAAAAATCATCACAAAGATGATAAAAAATAACGATTTTTTTGCAAAAACAGCTTCTAATTTCTTTCTGTATCTTACGATAAAACAAGCTATGATAAAAAATAACAACGTCCCCAGCCACCTAACCGGCTGAGAAACGTCATTCATCTTTTCTTGTGTATATTGAAATGGAAAACTTACGATCAAATATGCTACGATCAAAATAAACAATCTGATTGAATATTTGTATATAAAATCTTTTATCTTCATCTCCATTCTCCTAGTCATTTAATACCTGTTCAATAATAAATTTAGGTCTGGCCTTTGTCTCCAAATATATTTTTCCAATATATTGTCCAACCATCCCAATCGCGATCAGCTGTAAACCACCTAAAAACCATATCGACATAACAAGGCTAGTCCAGCCACTTACCGTGTTGTTTGTAAAATGCCGTACTAAACAATAAATGATTGCCAAAACACTAATTATACAGATTAAAATTCCAACATTAAAAATCATTTTGATTGGTTTTACACTCAACGATGTAATTCCTTCAAATGCAAAAGAAAGCATTTTCTTCAATGGGTATTTGCTTTCTCCTGCAAATCTCTCAGCTCTCTCATACGTGACAATATCACTCTGATAACCAACCATCGGCACCATCCCTCTAAGAAAGATATTAACTTCGTCAAATTCTAATAATCCTTTTAATGCCCGCTTACTCATCAGTCTGTAATCTGCGTGATTGTAAACAAGCTCTCCGCCCATTTTATTGATCAATTTATAAAATGCTTCTGCCGTAAAACGTTTAAAAAATGTATCTGTATCTCTGGCACTTCGAACACCATATACAATATCGCATCCTTCATAATATTTTTCGATCATCTGATCGACTGCATTAATATCATCCTGAAGGTCCGCATCCATTGATATTACAATATCTGCTTTCTCTGATGCCATTGTCAAACCAGCCAGCAATGCATTTTGATGCCCACGATTTCTGGATAATTTCACTCCTGAAAATATAGAATCCATTTTATGAAATTCATCGATCATATTCCACGTATGATCTTTGGATCCATCATCCACAAAAACAATTCTGCTTTCTTTCGCTATTTTACCATCATGGATCAGCATTTCACATTTTTCCTTTAATCGTTTGGATGTTTCAGCTAATACTTGTTCCTCATTATAGCAAGGCACTACAATATATAATATATTCTTCTCTTTTCTTGATCTTTCCTGCATATTTAATTATCTTTCTCATTATCTATTTTGTTTGTGATCAACTGTAATTTAAATTCGAAATCTTGCCTATTTTTTTGTACAATCGTACTTAAAATCAATCCAGAAAAGAATGCCTGCAACGCTGCAAGTGCTATAAATCCACTTACGATCAAAGTTGGGAAATTCGGTACCAGACCTGTATGAAGATATGTCATAAATACGGGTATAAATAATCCTGCCGCAATGATCATAAGCAAGAATGCCATACTTCCAAAAAACTGAAATGGTCTATAACCTTTAAACAGTTTTATGATCGTAAATAATACCTTCATACCATCTGTATAAGTATTTAATTTAGATTCGCTTCCATCTGGTCTATCTCGATATTCAATGATCACATTATCAACCAGCATATTTTTATCTACTGCATGAATGCTCATTTCAGTTTCGATTTCAAATCCCCTAGATAACACTGGAAATGTTTTAACAAACTGATAGCTAAAAGCTCTATATCCAGTCATAATATCCCGAATATTACTTTTAAAAAGATGATTAATTGCAGCTCTCACCATGCTATTTCCAAGATTATGAAAAGGTCTTTTATTTTCCTCAAAATAAGTAGATGATAATCTGTCCCCTACAACCATATCCACCTTGTATTCTAAAACTTTTTCTGCCATTTCTCGTCCAAATTGGGCAGGATATGTATCATCTCCATCAATCATGATATAACATTGCGCATCAATTTCTCGAAACATCCTTCGGATCACATTTCCTTTTCCCTGTTGATATTCATTTCTTACAATAGCTCCTGCTTCTTTTGCAATCTCTACTGTACGATCTGTGGAATTATTGTTATATACATAGATTGTTGCCTCTGGAAGTTCTTTCTTCCAATCCTCCACTACTTTTTTAATTGTCTTTTCTTCATTGTAACACGGAATCAATACTGCAATTTTTTCCATTACGCATTCTCCTTTGTTAAAATTCATTATATTCTTTATATATTATTTCATTTACAAATGCAACATATAAAATCGTACTCGCTGTAATCGGAAGCATATATCGCATATCGCCATTTACAGGTGATGCCAGACATATAAGGAATGATGTCACTACTGGCAAAAATGCAATCCAATATCTGATCGTCTTTTTAAAAGAACATACCATGCCAAGCAATCCAATCAAAATCCATAAATATATCATCGGTTTTGTAAATAATGTCAATGGAGTTTTCTGATATATTGTATCTAAAACCCCATGATATATATCTCTGATATATTTTGTTTTTTCTAAATAATATATTTTATATTCTTTTTGGTATATATCCATACTTTCTGGCTGTACATAATATCCATATGGATATCTTATTTCTGTCATATAACCCCAATATCCATATGTCCCATTTAACGTTGCCTGAATATAAGCCGTCGGATGCTTCTTAAGCATTTCAAACCATATGTTAAAATAATCTTTTAAATATTCGTCTTTCTGTTTGTAAGTATTCTTTACTGGGTCAGAAAGATCTGGATCATAATTCTTTCCGATCGTATCGTAATCTAATACTTTTCGAATCACTTTTTCCTCTTCCGTCGAAACATCATTTCCATAATATTTTACATATCTCGCTGTCTGTTGAAAAGGGATGGAGAGCATCTCCTGCTTTCCGCCAGGCTTCACACCTGCCATGGGAAGAATTGCTTTTTGGTAAACCTCCCAAAACGCCACCATTATTATAAATAAAACTATCAATTGTCTTCGATATTTTTTTACACCTACAATACAAAACGGCAACGTAAAAATTAATATATAAAACCCGTTGTGTCTGACCAAACATAATAATAAAGAAACTAGTAAAAACAAAATACTCTTAACTTTTGACTCAAATATCTTCTCTGGTTCTAATAATATGTCAAATATAAATAACACAAATAAAACAAATATTGGATAAAATAATGTGTCTTTTACTGCTGTCCTTGCATATGCCGACCAGATAGGAAACAATCCATAAAATGCCAATCCTGTAAAGCGAATCCAATACTTTGTATTCTTCTTATGCATCCAATAAAAACATATTGCGAAAACACCACTTGTAAATAACAATGTAAATAACAGATACACTGCGATTCCAACATTTTGACATCCAATGATTCTTCCAAATTTGACAAACATCCCTTCAAACAATGTCGTCAATACAGGATGATGATTCGTCAGATTTCCACTGAAAAACTGCTCATACTGTCGTATGATATCATAAGTTAAACAACCTGGAAAATACAAAATATAATTTGGAAGCCATAAAACGATCAGAATGCTCCAAGGAACTGCGATAGGATGATGATCAAATATTTTTTCTCCTATTCCACTGTTTGCTTGAGTCTTTGACCTTATAAAAGACTTCCCCGCTTTTGAATATAATACATTTATGATCATATGTACGATCATTGTAAGAATCATCGTCATGATCAATGCACTGATCATATGTTTTTTATCGCATATGATCAGTGACCAGTTGTCTCTCTGATCATAACTTATAGATATAACCATGCATATTGAAAATAAAAATGATATAATCCATGAAATGATTCGATTATTCTGACGCATTGACTGCCTTTCCTCGTTTCTCTTCTTTTTCTTTTCCCTTAAATAATCCCATCAACTGATAAAATGCCAGGCCGAATACAAAGGCCTTTAAATTATAAGCGGCTGGAAAATATGCTTCTACTCCGCATGCGATAAATCCAATTTCTAAAAGCACCATAGCCCCAAAATATCCCTTTTTATAAAGTACCCATACAGCTATCAGCATAAAAGCACAAAAAAGGCCAAACACAATTGGTCCATATTCCAACAATGTTCTTACAATTCCTAATTCTGTTACGTATCCATCATTGGCCTGTGTATAAATTCCATATCCACAAACCTTTCCACCAATGTTACTTCCAAACAGAGGAATTCCAGCTTCAAGAAAGCAGTTTCGTGCAACTGTCAATCGTCCTGTGATCAATTGATCTAATCTCATAAATGTTGGATCTGTCAATTGAGAATAAAGTCCATAATATATAGATAAGAAAATCCCTACAAGATTTCCTACCTCTAATAAGATCAGTGAAATCTTAAACTCATAAATTTTTCTTGCATATCTTAAAATAAAATAGGCAATGATCGCTGCTGATCCACAATAAAATGCTGTTCTTGATTTTGATAGTTGATAAAACTCATAGTTGAAATAGAACATGATCGCAAATGCCCACCATTTCATTTTCTTATAATAAGCATATAAAAAACTAACAATCAAAACCATGATCATAAGATGAATCGTGTTCGCATGCCATGTGCAAAACTTATATCGTACTTCTATCATTCCTCGCCCATAATCTTTTACTGTTGTTAATTTATCTGGTGCATTCACAAAGAACCATGTAAACCCATAGCTTAACCCAACAAATCCACATGCAAATACTGCTTTCATCACTTTCTTAAGATCTACGTCTTTCATTGCCAAAATGATCAGATAATTTGCGGGGTAATCAATTCCTCCAGAACTTTTCCAACACAAATACATCAAAACAGCTCCTACTGCTCCAATGATCACTTCTTTCCATTGATATTTTGTTAATATTATTTTGACCACAAAACAGATTAATCCAATATAAAATAATCTTTGCACTGGCATTTGTCTTGTCGGATCTTTCTCTACATACCAACAGTATGCTATATAAAAAAAGTAGTATGTAATATAAAGTATTGTTCCTAATAAAAAGAACAACTCTCCAATCCATTGTCTCTTATTTTCAATCTTCATCTTATTGCTCCTGTTTATTTTTCAAAAAAGCCATCGTATATTCTACGACAGCTTTTGTCTAATGCTATGATAATGAAATAATTAATCTTCTGTTCTATATCCATCCGGATTCATAGACTGCCATTTCCAGGAATCTGCACACATTTCTTTGATTCCTTTTTCTGCAGCCCATCCTAATTCTTCTTTTGCTTTTGTCGCATCACAATAGCATGTTGCAATGTCTCCAGCTCTTCGTGGTTTGATCTCGTATGGAAGTGTCTTTCCACAAGCCTCTTCATATGCATGTAAGACATCTAATACGCTATATCCGATTCCTGTTCCAAGGTTGTAGATACGTACTTCTGGTTTTTCTTCAAATTTCTTTAATGCTTTCACATGTCCTTTGGCAAGGTCTACGACATGGATATAATCACGGACACCTGTTCCGTCTGGTGTATCATAATCATCACCAAAGACTCCTAATTTCTCAAGTTTACCAACTGCTACCTGTGCAATATATGGTACTAAGTTATTTGGAATTCCCTTTGGATCTTCTCCGATCAGTCCGCTTTCATGTGCTCCGATAGGGTTAAAGTAACGAAGTAATACAACGTTCCATTCTGGATCTGCGACATGGAAGTCTGTTAAAATCTGCTCTAACATTCCCTTTGTCTGTCCATATGGATTTGTGATCTGTCCTTTTGGGCATTCCTCTGTAATTGGAATGAAAGCTGGATCTCCATAGACTGTTGCTGAAGAACTAAAGATAATATTCTTCACTCCATGATTTCTCATCACATCACATAAGATCAGTGTTCCCGTGATATTGTTATGATAATATTCTAATGGTTTCTGTACAGATTCTCCAACTGCTTTTAATCCTGCAAAGTTGATCACAGAATCAATATCTTCTGCATCAAAGATCTTCTCTAATGCTTCGCGGTCTAAAACGTCTGCCTCATAAAATTTTACTGTTTTCCCTGTGATCTGCTCTACTCTCTTTAAAGCTTCTTCACTAGAATTATATAAATTGTCTACTACGACAACTTCGTATCCTGCATTTAAAAGTTCCACACATGTATGGCTGCCGATATATCCAGCACCACCTGCTACTAAAATAGCCATGATCTTTCCTCCATTATTGTATATATTATTTATTTACACTATTTTTTATCATACCACATTTCATGATATCATTAAAGTTTTTCTTGTAAAGCAATTATTGGGCACTCGTCTATCTCTGGATCTTTCGTCCCTCAATATAATACCGTTTCTCACAAGCATGTCCCATGGAAAATGTCTTTCTTGGCAGTGTTCCGTCTGTCATCACACTTGGAAACAGCTGATCTTTCTCCATTGCTGGAAGTTCAATTCCTATCGTCTGCTCTTCTTTTGACAGTTCTTTTAAGACATCTTCTCCATGGATATAATCAATACATCCTGAATTGTCTTTGAGATATTTATCTAAAAATGTCTGTATTTTATCAACTGCTAATTGATGTTTATGTAAATTCAAATGGAGAACTTCTTCCTTCTTTCCGTAATAACAGCGAATTGTTTGTCCTTCTTCACTGCAGCATTCTTTTTTTAATGCATGTATTAATTCTTCTGGATCTGTTCCAGTAATGACTCTGTGAATTGGTTCAAACTGCTGAGAATCATCATGTAGATTCTCGAGTTCTACCAATGCATATCTCGCTGGATGATCTTTGATATGTTCCCATTGATGATTTTTCTTTAACTTCTCGTAACAGGCTTTTTGCTGTTGCCAGAGAATGGTTTCCGTCTCCGACTGCATAGACCATTGGATCATCACTTAAATCTTTATATTTTTCTGTCATTTGTTCTTCATATGATTGTAATTTTTCTAAAAATTGTTCTTTGACCTCCCCGTCTACCAGCCATCCTGCGATATGTCCACCTTCCTGCATCAGATCAAATTCATATAGTTTCTCAAGATCTGCCTTCTGCTCTGTCACAATTTCTAATACTTCATTTTTCCAGTCATCGCATAGCAAGATCACGTGTGGCAATTCAATCGGTGCCTGATAACGAATCTTCATTCTTGGTGGGATTCGCTCCATGACTGTTTTCTCTGTAGAACGGATTTTTGCTTCGTGTTCTGGCGTATAACTATATTGTTCCAGATCGATCGCACCTACGATTCCTCTTCGAATCTTTCCATTCTGCAAGGTTCTTTCCACATAAATCAAAGAATTTTCATAAGTTTTCAACAGATGATCATCTGCATAATTCTTCATTGTGGATTGAATCTTTCGGATCTTTTCATCTTCTTCCTCACTTCCAAGATATGCTTCTGGAAGCATTAGATGTAACGTTGATGGCGTATTTCCTACATACTCTTTTACTTCATCCCAGTATTCTGGCTGGGATGAAAACTGGTCACAAGCGATCACGGCCCATTTCTTCATAGAATCTACCTGTGGCATTAAAATATTTGCTGGTAAAAATGTTTCGCTCATGTTTATTGTTCCTCTTTTCTTATATGACATAAATCTTTATAACTCTTTTTCACACATATCTAACGCTGCTGCAATAACCGCATCCATATCATAATATTTATATTCTCCGAGTCTTCCTCCGAAGATGATATTTTCTTCTTTCTCGGCTAATTTCTTATACTCTTCATATAATTTTCCATTCTTTTCATCATTGACTGGATAATATGGTTCATCTCCTAATTTCCACTCGGAGCTGTATTCACGACTGATAACAGTCTTTGGAAGGTCGTTTCCTTCTTCGTCTTTTCCGAATTCAAACCATTTGTGTTCAATGATCCTTGTCCATGGTGTTTCAGCATCTGTATAGTTTACTGCTGCATTTCCCTGGAAGTTTGGCTGGTCTAATACTTCTGTCTCAAATCTTACGGAACGATATTCTAATTCACCTAATTTGTAATCAAAGTATGCATCAATTGGTCCTGTGTAGATTACTTTCTCTGCTAATGCATCCAGTTCTTCTTTGTGTTCAAAATAATCTGTATTTAAACGAACTTCTACATCTCCTAACATATTTGCGATCATCTTTGTATATCCGCCCACTGGGATTCCCTGATATAAGGCGTTGAAATAGTTGTTGTCAAATGTTAAACGTACTGGTAATCTCTTAATGATAAAAGATGGAAGCTCTGTACATGGTCTTCCCCACTGTTTTTCTGTATATCCTTTGATCAGTTTCTCGTAAATATCTGTTCCAACCAAGCTGATCGCCTGTTCTTCCAGATTCTTGGGTTCTGTGATTCCTGCTTCTTTCTTCTGCTGTTCAATCTTATCTGCAGCTTCCTGCGGTGTGATCACACCCCACATCTTGTTGAATGTGTACATATTAAATGGCAGGGAATATAATTCTCCTTTGTAGTTTGCAACTGGTGAATTTGTGAATCGATTAAACTCTGCAAACTTTGTAATGTAATTCCATACTTTTTTGTTATTTGTATGGAAGATATGTGCTCCATATTTATGTACATGGATTTTCTCAATATCTTCTGTATATACATTTCCTGCAATGTTTGGTCGTTTGTCAATGACTAAGACTTTCTTTCCTTTTGCTGTTGCCTGCTGTGCAAAGACGGCTCCGTATAAACCGGAACCTACAATCAGGTAATCATATTGTTTCATTTTTGTTGTTTCCTTTCTTGTAAATTTCTTATCCATATTATCAAGGTATCTCCCAATATCCATTTTAAAAATAATATTTCTCTGGATAATTATAATCGTTGTAACGTGTGTTCACAATAATATATGGTACATCAACACCACGAAGCACTTTATTCTGCGATGCAATCCTTTGGTATTCTTCTTGTGTAATATGATTATATATCATTGGATATTGCGTTGCCGTATTCTGGTTCTTCCATGGCATACACTGCATAACTCTTGGAAGATTCTGAAACGTACAATCCTTGATATTAATCTCTGAAACACCTCCTCGCACCAAGATTGCTCTGATCTTACGATCCCTGTTATAGGAAGTATATTTTCCTTTACTGTTTTTTCCAATATTCATAAATCTCGTATTGGTCAAAGACACTCTTTGCCAGTTCATCATCTCAATCCCTCCGCTGACACAGTTTTTTATCATGCAATCAGAGATTGAGATATCTGTGTGATATTTTTCTACAGAATACTGATGTGTTCCTATTGCTTTTTCGAGATTTGAAAATATACAGTTTGTAATCTGCACATTCTGATTTGGCGTACAGTCATACTGACTCCAGCCATGAGTAAACCCTCTTGTTTTCTTATCTGGAGTATCTAGATTGATTGCCTCGGATGTATGACGTTTACTTGCTTTATATCCTGTAAAGGTACAACGATTGACATTTACATTCTGTGATGCATCCATCTCGATAAAATGTCCATATTTCATATTTTTAAATGTAATTCCCTCAATCGTAACATTTCTGTTATGACACATAACAAGTGCAATACAATTCTGACCAGTTTTTCCCTGATAATCCTGATCGATCACTGCCTTTCCTGTTGAATATATCTTAACATCATGAACCCCATTATATCGTCCATGCACACCCTTTTTCTTCGCTTTCGATGGTTCTAACAATTCAAAAATACCACCACCTGGGTTCATTTTCTTTGCTTTGGTTTTCATGATCTTTTTAATCGTTACACCATCTTTGAGTTCGATCGTAACATTGGATGGAATATATAAAACATTTGGTATCTTATAAGTCCCCTTTTTTATGACTAATTTTCCTCCACCCTTTTTTTCGAGCAGTTCTAAATAAGAGCGGATCGCAAAATACTGTTTTGTTGTGGAATTGTAGTATCCTTTTGCTTTTTTGTACTTTCCTTTATATGGTGATGACTTTGGCGTGATCGTGTATGTCTTCTTTGCTGCAGCTTGTGCTTTTGTGTTTGATGTTAACATCATCGCTGAAAATACCGTGATGGCTGTAATTGCAAACACTAATTTTCTTTTTTTCAAATTTATTTTCTCCTTAGTTTATTTATACTCTTTTTCAAATCCGATTTTGCACTATTAATTGATTTCTGTGTTGCCGCATTGCTGTATAATATTTTCTTTGACTTCTTTAATTGCTTCTGCACATACCTCCACTTCTTCTTATTATACTTTTGTGCTTTTAACTTGGATGCTTTGTGAATCGTTTTATAAAGATCCTTAGTTTTCAACCCATCGCTTTTTACAACCACTCTACTTGACAGCTATGTTTTTTCGTTTTTCTATCATAACTTATACCAATTCCAAGAATTTTTTTCACTGTAACTTTCTTTTCAGCTAATTTCCCTTGAAAACGTAATTTATAATTTTTATTTTTTATCTGTTCTAGGGCTTCTTCTGGTGTATGATCTACTTTTAACTCCAAAATCAGCCCTGGATCATATCATCAAATTTATTCATCAGCTCTTTATTCGGAATTCTTACTTCCCCATTCTCGTAACTTAAGAATCCATATACGATCATTGCAGAAAATATCTCATTTTTTGTCGTTAAATTCATCGAAACTGCTGCATATCCCTGAATCTTTGCTGTTACTGCCTCTCCCGATATCATTAATGCGAGATCATTTTGTACATCATCTATGTTTTGTCTGATATAATAAAAAATCTCATCATATGGTCCTAAACTTGTCCAGTAATTTCCAATATTATTATTTGTCAATGCCAAAACTACAGATCTTGGATTATACATTCTCTCTCCTGATTTTGTCGTATAACCATAGTACCATTCTTTCAAATCTTCTCTTGAAATATGAATCTCTCGTGTATTCCTCGTATATTTCTCATACAACTGATCTACTTCTGAATCTGTAAATCCAAAATATTCATTATATTTCGCCTCAGATGCCATTGTATATTCCCAAAACATATTTAATTCCGATCCACTGGAATACTTAGCAATCGGAAGAATTCCTGTCATATAAGTCAATTGTACATATGAACGATCCTTCAAAAGGTTACTTAAAAATAGCACATACTGCTTTTTATTTTCTTCTGTAACAAATCCTTATGAAAATAAAATCCCATTCATCCAGTACAAAAACAAATCTTTGCTGGTCACATTCTTCGAATATCGTCTCTAATACATCTGCTGCCGAATCATCTTCATAAATTTCGATCTGTGGATATTCTTTTCTTAAATCTCTGATCAGATTTGTTTCGATCCTGTCTATATAGTCTGCATATGAATCGCAATCTCTTGGCATCTTGCTGAAATCTATTGATATTACATTATATTGATTCCTGTATTTATTATATAAATTATTCTGTGATATTTTTAATGATTGAAAAAATTGAATCTGATCCTGTTTTTTTCCTAAAAAAGCGGTGATCATATTGGCCATGACTTGTCTTTCCAAAAACGTCTTGGACGTGTAATGCATATATGGGTATTACCTGCATCTAAAAATGGAAATAATTCTGATAGCATTTGTGATTTATCTACAAAGTATGGCTGTTCTGTTTGTCCTTTGTATAAGACATATGAAGTTGAACTGTTTAGATATCTACCCATGATTTCACCTCCATTTATGAAAATTTATGTCATTTTAAACCTTTGTAGTTTATTATATATTTATCTCATATTATTTTACACATTTTGTAACTATAGTTTCATATCTATGATTCTTGATTATTTTATCACATTACCAATATTACGACAATCAAAAAGCCATTGCCGATTAGAGACTATTTTAATAAAAATGCTAAATGGCAATGACTTTTTTATATAGGTTTGTAAATTAAATGTGTATTTTGTTCGAAATTTTTTGAATAATTTAGTCTTAATGTTGCAGTTTATTTTATATGCTGATTTATTAATATCTAAGAGCACTTAAGTATTCCTCGTCAACTTCGATTCTTTCCTTAACAATTGGCTGATCTTGACATTTTTTCTCTCATATCATGGATATATTGATCAATTCCTTCTGCATTTTTTAAATTATATTTCTTATTTATTTTTTCAAAATAATCATCTATAAGATTATCATCTATAGGATTATTACTTGCTGCTTCTTCATCAATTCCATTTCTTGCACTCAACCATGGCTCTTCCATATGTGTTAAATCCTTTAAAAACCATATGTTATATATTCCAAATGTATTAAGGACAAAATCTGTAACCTGTTTTTCTTCTTTAGTAAGTAAATTTTTTGCATAATCAACAGGTAAATCAAGAATAATTTCTTGTTTTCCAAAATTCTTATATTTTTCATATATATTTGGAAATACTGGTCCAAATCTCCATGCTTCACATTCATCTGTTATAATTGGATATTCAACAAGTAATTTGCCAATTGCTTTTATATAATATAAAATTTTTGTAAAAATAAATTGGTTATCCCTCTATTTGAATCAATTATATAAAGTGCTATTTTTTCAGCTATCGTTTCACATTTCTTTTCTTCTTC
>ENA-OQBV01000826-OQBV01000826.1-human-gut-metagenome-genome-assembly--contig:-NODE-826-length-17040-cov-3.004612_pt1 | contig 17040 bp, 20 predicted proteins | sample MGYA00242750_ERZ504559 | MGnify/ENA primary metagenome ERZ504559 (study PRJEB26092, sample SAMD00036230) | human gut metagenome | host: Homo sapiens | study: EMG produced TPA metagenomics assembly of... | reverse complement strand
CCTCAAGATGAGATATCCCATTCTTATGAAGTAAACCCCCTTGAAGACGACGAGGTAGATAGGGCAGAGGTGGAAGTGTGGTAACACATGGAGCTGACTGTTACTAATCGGGTGAGGGCTTGACCAAAAAGCCGAGGAAGCGGGCAGGATGTAACAGAAATGGGGCGGAACAAGCTTGCTTGTGGAGAACCATTTCTGTTACAGACTGAACATTTGCGAAGCAAATGACATCGAACGACGGAGTCGTGAGATGACCACCGCTGGAGTATCGGTACGCAGGTTAGAATTGATTCAAAGAGTTTGATTAACGATCAACAAACATGTATGTAGTTTTTAAGGTACAAACCTTAATTAAATATTTAAGTAATCCTCCTTAGCTCAGTCGGTAGAGCATGCGGCTGTTAACCGCAGTGTCGTTGGTTCGAGTCCAACAGGGGGAGTTTTTTTATGCCTGTAAACAAGGAATTGTTTACAGGCACTTTTTATATGTTTGTATAAATATCCGTTATATATATCGTAATATTTGACCGAATCAAGTAATCCCCTATAGAATGTTTTCTGATAACAGACTGGAAACTATTTCGAAATCATGCTAGAATGAAATTGGTTTGGTTAAGAAAGAATAATTTATGAGAAAGAAGCAGAAAAATGGAATTATTTGATATCATAGATGAAAACGGAAATCCCACTGGAAAGATCGTAGAACGGAGTATTGCTCACGCAGAAGGAATCCCTCATCGTACTGCTCATATCTGGATCATCCGTCGGAGGAATGAAAAAACAGAGATCCTTCTTCAGAAAAGATCCAGAAACAAGGACTCCTTTCCTGGAAAATTTGATACTTCATCTGCAGGTCACATACAGGCGGGAGATGAACCAATGGAATCGGCATTACGGGAACTGAAAGAAGAACTGGGAATCCATGCGGAATCAGCTGATCTGCAGTTTGCAGGAAAATTCCCCATATCTTTTGCCAGAGAATTTCATGGAAAAATATTCCGGGATGAAGAAATCGCTTTTGTTTATATCTACGATCACCCGGTAGAGATCAATCATCTTACACTTCAAAAGGAAGAAGTAGAAGAGGTACAGTGGTTTGATCTGGAAGAAACGTATCAGCAATGCAGTCAGCACAGAGATAAATTCTGTGTTCCGCTGGGAGGTCTGCAGCTTGTACGTCAATTTATAAAAAGTAACGGCAATACAATAAAGGAGTGAAAGATCATGAGAAAAGATTTCGGAGCAAAGCCTTACACTTATCCACAGCCGGTATTAATGATCGCTACATATGGTGAGGATGGAAAACCGGATGTTATGAATGCAGCCTGGGGAGGAATCAGCGATGATAAGGAAATTTCCATCTGTGTCAGTGAAAATCATAAAACAACTGAAAACATCCTGAAAAAAGGCGCTTTTACAGTAAGTATGGCAGATGTGGAGCATATGACAGCCTGCGACTATGTAGGAATTGTTTCCGGAAACAAAGAGCCGGATAAATTTGTAAAAGCCGGATTTACAGCAGAAAAATCTGAAAAAGTAGATGCACCTATTATCAAAGAGCTTCCAATCTGTATAGAATGTAAGCTGAAAAGCTATGACAAAGACACCTGCCGGCTGATCGGTGAGATCGTAAATGTCAGCGTGGATGAGAGCGTTCTGGATGAAAATGGAAACGTAGATGTTGCAAAAGCAGCACCGATCACTTTTGATCCGTTCAACAATGCATATATCCGTCTTGGCGAAAAAGTCGGCGATGCTTTTAAAGCCGGAACGGCACTGAAATAAATAATATCTACTGAAATACAGAAAGTCTCTTTCACAGGTACAGATAAAAAATTATCTTCTGGAAGAGACTTTCTATTTGTTATAAATATTCTTTAATTCAGAACTCCCAATTCTTTAAAGGCCTGAAAAATCCCGTCCTGATCATTACTCTTTGTTACAAAAGAGAAATGTTTTTGCAGCTCAGAAGGTGCATTTCCCATCAAAACTCCACATCCTACTGCCTCCAGCATTTCCAGATCATTATAATTATCTCCGAATGCAATAGTACTGGTAAGAGGGATTTTTCGAAGATCACAAAGATATTTTACAGCTTCCGCTTTGTTTATGCCGCCAGCCATGATCTCCAGAAGAGAATCGGAAGATCTTGCAATAGATAATTCCGGAAAATATTTGCGAAGAAGTGTTTCTGACGGTGACATATATTCAGAATCGCACATACACAGGATTTTATCTACCATAAGCGTATCTGAGAGAGACTGAAGGGATCCCTCTATAGAGGTAGTTTCCACAACCGTTTCTTCATGGATCACATGAGGGTCTGTCCGGTTTTTTACGATCCAGTCTTCTGAGGTAAAAACATTCCAGGTCACGTGAGGACATTTTTTTCGATCACATCAATGATTTTGGAAGCGTCAGAAATGCTTATTCCTTTTTCGTAAAGGATATTTTGATCTTCATCCAGGATTAGTGCACCACTGAATGCAATGGTACAACAATGGAAATCATTTTTTTTAATAATAGGACGGATGCCGGAAGGGCTTCGTGCTGAAGAAATAGTAAATAGAACGCCCTGATCTGTCAAAGTATGAATGGCGGAACTAGTCAGCGGAGATACCACATGTTCTGAGGTTAGTAAAGTGCCGTCAATATCGCTGAAAACAGCCTGTGGCTTAAATGAAGATAATGGTTTCATATTCGAGATCCTTTCTGTAAAAGATGAGTATAGGTGTTTCTGTATATAAAATAGCACATAAATAACAAAATAAAAATATATCCAGATTTCATTATGACAAAGCTTTTTTTGGAGCCAGTGCAGTAGATGCCTCTTTTGGAGCATCGGCCACTAGAGAGATCGAAGCAGCTGTGAAACGCTGCGTGTATGCCAATGCAGAGGAAAGCTATCTTCTGGCGGACCATACCAAGTTTGGCAAAAAAAATCTCATAAAATATAATGATGTCAGTGAGTACCAGTTGATCTTTACCGACGAAGAATTGGAAACGGAGCAGAAAAATAAAGTGATCCGACAGGGTGGAAGATTTTGTGAATAGCAAAAATACAGAAATCTGTTGACAGAAGATAAATCTGCAGATTATATATAAATATAACAGATTCACGAAAAAACCTCGGATTATTCAGAAAATTCATGCTTGTAGGTGAATATAGGATATGATAACATAAAAAATATTATTTTTGTAAAAACGCAAAAAAGAGGTGCTGACATGCGCTCAATGAGAAAAAATGCATACAGGAGAGCTATATCTTCCTAATGATGATGAGATCATCCAGGATCAGATCAAAAAGCTGGATCGACTTTATGATTTCAATATGACACGTCCCACACAGTTGGATAAAAGAAAAGAAATGCTGAAAGAGATACTACACTATGATATAAGAGTGGAAGGAATGTCCGGCTTTTGAAAAATCAAAAAGAAGCAGGTTGATAGGAACAGGAAAGGATGAGGACCTGTCTGATGCTGAAAGAAAAGAGGATAAATTATGGGAATGAATGAAACACCGTCAGCAGACCGTGTACATATCGGTTTTTTTGGCAGAAGAAATGCAGGAAAATCCAGTATCGTAAATAAGGTGACAGGCCAGGAGCTGGCTGTGGTATCCGATGTAAAGGGAACTACTACAGATCCGGTAAGTAAGGCCATGGAACTACTCCCTATGGGCCCGGTGGTGATCATAGATACACCAGGTATTGATGATGAAGGACATCTTGGAGAACTTCGCGTCCGCAAGGCGAAACAGGTGCTGAACAGAGTGGATGTAGCAGTTCTTGTAGTAGATGCCACTGTGGGAAAAACCAGTGTGGAATGAAGAATTGATCCATATTTTTAAAGAGAAGGAGATTCCATATCTGGTTGTTTATAACAAGGCAGATCTGCTGAAAACAAAAGATGGGAACCGGCTTTCTTCAGATAATAACTTAAACCGGAATACCCATGGTGCGGTCAAAGAGAGCAATGTCAGCCAGAAACAGGATCATGAAAACCAGAACACAGAGCAATCTATTTATGCCAGCGCCGCCACCGGTCAGAATATCTACGAATTGAAAGAAAAGATCGCTTCTCTGGCAGTAACGGATGAACTGAAATTGCGTCTGGTAGGGGATCTCCTTGAACCATCAGATTTTGCGATTCTTGTAGTTCCCATAGATAAAGCTGCACCAAAAGGGCGTCTGATCCTTCCGCAGCAGCAGACGATCCGTGATGTGCTGGAAGCCGGAGCAGCAGCCATCGTGATCAAAGAGGATGAGCTTTCCAATACACTGGAAACCCTGGGGAAAAAACCAAAGCTTGTGATCACAGACAGCCAGGTCTTTGCCAGAGTCAGTGAAGAAACTCCAGAAGACATCTGGCTTACTTCATTCTCTATTCTGTTTGCCAGATTTAAAGGAAATCTAAAGACAGCGGCAGCTGGGGCAGCAGCACTGGACCGGCTGAAAGACGGTGACAAGATCCTGATCTCAGAGGGATGTACCCACCACAGGCAGTGTGATGATATCGGAACAGTCAAGCTTCCACGCTGGATCCGTAATTATACGGGGAAAGAGCTGGAATTTGAGTATTCCTCCGGAAGAGATTTCCCGGAGGATGTGACGAAGTACAGTCTGATCGTGCATTGTGGCGGATGTATGCTTAATGAGAGAGAAATGCGTTACCGTCAGAAATGTGCATTGGATCAGGAGATTCCTATCACCAATTACGGAATTGCCATTGCCTACATGCAGGGAATCCTGAAACGTTGTGTGGAAATGTTCCCGGATGTGAGGAAAGAACTGGAACAGTAATTTTTTTCAGGTGTTTACATTTTTTCCGAAAAATGATATAGTAGCGATTGTTCATTTTATAAATTTGCAAAAGGTGACGATAAGGAGTTGCAGATACAATGATCGATCAGACACTTTCACAGGCCCTGCAGAAAGAAATTCCAATACTTACAGCTCAGATCCGAAGTCTCTATGCAGAATTCGATAAAAAATTTCATCTTAACGGAGCAAAGATCCCTATAACTTTTGGCATGGAGCCGGATCTGCTGGGATCTTATACAAGAGGCAGCTGCCACGAAAAAGAGCATTTCCATTTTTCTCTGCTGTTTATTGGCTATGCGGTAAAAAATCCTCTGAAAAAAGAAGACCGACTGGATCTTTACAAACATGAATATGCCCACTATATGCAGTATAATTTTCACATTCCCTCAGAGTATCAGTGGCAGCACGGAACCCACGGAAGCGCCTGGAAATACTGCTGTTCCCTGACTGGTGCGGCACCAACGCCATATTATAAGGCAGGGGAAGCTCTGATGAAACACAACTATGAGAAAAAACTCCGAAGCCCGATCCATGACCGTACTGTAACGGTGCGGGATACTTACAGAAGAGAGCAGCAGCACAGGAATACTCAGAACAGTATTGTACGCTATGAGATCGGAGAGGATGTCAGTCATCCGAAATTCGGAACCGGAAATATTGAGCATGTAGAGCAGCTTCCGGGTTCTGTAAGGCTTCACATCCGTTTTGGAGAAGAACTGAAAGTGATCGATCAGAAATGGCTTCTTCGGACAAAATATAAAAAGAGCTGAATATAGTTTTATAAAAATAGACATCATCCTGGATATCAAAATAGATATCATATGGAGATGTTTATTTTTTTTCATATCATTGATACAGTATAAAAAAATTCTCCGGTACAGAAAATCTGTGTTCCAGGAGAATTTTAAGTCAGGCGGATATTTGCGATCCGCATTTAGCCAGTTGCCTGATTCGGTTAAAATCAGCTTATATTACTCAGAAACCTTCACAAACTGGCTGTTATAAAGCTTCTGATAGAATCCGCCTTTTGCCATAAGCTCTTCATGGCCTCCCTGCTCGATGATGCTTCCGTCTTTCATGACAAGAATCTCATCTGCATTTGCGGATGGTAGAAAGACGGTGTGCAACGATAAAGCTTGTTCGCCCCTGCATCATCCGGTCAAATGCCTCCTGGATCAGCATTTCTGTTCGGGTATCAATACTGGAGGTTGCCTCGTCAAGGATCAGCATTGGCGGCAGACACAGCATGACACGGGTGATGCAGAGAAGCTGCTTTTGTCCTTGACTTAAGCTGTCTTCATAAAGAATGGTATCCAGGCCATTTGGAAGACGGCGGATAAATTCCCAGCTGTGGGACATTTTAGCTGCCTGGATCACGTCCTCATCAGAAGAATCCGGCTTTCCGATACAGATGTTGTCACGGACAGTTCCATGCTTGATCCAGGTATCCTGGAGAACCATGCCATAGCTTCCGCGGAGGGCATGTCTGGAAACATCGGTGATGGGGGTTCCGTCCACGGAAATACTTCCACCGGTGACGTCATAGAACCGCATCAGCAAGTTGATAAAAGTTGTCTTGCCACAACCGGTAGGGCCTACGATGGCAATACGTCTGCCTGGTTCTGTATGAAGATTAAAGTTTTTAATGAGAGGTTTGTCCGCTTCGTAGCGGAAGGAAACATTCTGGATATCCACTGCACCTTTTACATCGACAAGAGTTCCGGACGGATCCGGGCTTTCTGGCTCTTCCTCCAGAAGATCAAAGATCCTGGTAGCGCATGCCAGAGCGTTCTGAAGCTCTGTGATCACGGAGCTGATATCGTTGAAGGGCTTCATATACTGGTTTGCATAAGCCAGCAGTACGGAAAGTCCACCGACAGTCAGATGACCGCCCGGGATCAGAAAGGCACCTGCAAGAGCTACACCTGCGTAAATGATGTTGTTGACACATCGTGTGGACGGGTTGGTGAGGCTGCTGTAAAAAAACAGCCTTCTGGCTGGCATCACGGAGTTCTTCATTGATCGCAGCAAAACGTTCGGAAGAACGATTTTCGTAACCAAAGGCCTGAACCACTTTCTGATTTCCGATCATTTCCTCGATCAGTGCAGTCTGACGTCCACGGGCATCACTCTGCGCACGGAACATCTGGAAGGAATGGGAGGAGATGAATTTCGCCACAAAAAAGCTTACAGGTGTCAGGACAATGATCATCAGAGTGATCCACACATTTTTGGAGAACATGAAGAGCAGGGTTCCGATGATGGTGATGACACCGGAAAACAGCTGTGTAAATCCAAGGAGCATACCATCGGAAAGAATATCCGTATCTGCGATGACACGGCTGATGATATCACCGGTGCTGTGTCCGTCCAGGTAGGACAGAGGAAGCTTCTGGATATGGCGGATGGATCTTGCACGGATATCCTGTACTGTGCGGTAGGTCATACGGTTGTTGATGACACTCATGATCCAGGTGGCAATGCCGGAAAATACGATCATGACAAGAATACGGGAAAGATAGAATCCCATTCTTGTAAAATTAACTTCGTGGGCAGCAACGACCTCATCAATGGCATAACCAAAAAGTACGGGGACATACAGCTGCAAAATTACAGTGACTGCTGCCAGGATCACACTTAATACGAGAAGAAAACGGTATTTTCCAATGAAACGTAGTACCTTGAAAAAGGTTGCCATGCTGTTTTTGTTTTTGGCGGTTGTATCTGTTTTACTCATGACAGGACCTCCTTTCCAGTCGCTTTTTCATATTTGGTACGCTCTTCCGGGAACTGTGAGAAAAAGATCTCACGGTAGGTTTTACAAGTAGAGATCAGCTCCTGATGGGTTCCTTTTCCGGCAAGCTGACCGTCATCCAGTACCAGGATCAGATCGGCCTGGCGGATGCTGGCGGCTCTCTGGGATACCAGGAAGGTGGTGGTGTTTCCACCAAGCTGGTGAAGGGATTTCCGAAGTGCCGCATCTGTGGCAAAGTCAAGAGCACTGGCACTGTCATCCAGGATCAGGATCTCTGGTTTTTTTCACAAGGGCACGGGCAATGGTAAGTCTCTGACGCTGGCCACCGGAAAGATTCCGGCCGTTCTGTTCCAGACGGAAATCCAGCTGACCGTCCTTTTTCTCTACGATTTCACGAGCCTGAGCGGTGGTAAGTGCTTCCCACATTTCTTCGTCCGTGGCATCTTCCCTGTCCCCAGCTTAAGTTATCGCGGATGGTTCCCTGGAAAAGTGCTGCTTTTTGAGGAACTACGCCGATTTTTTCCCTGAGTTCCTGCCTGGAATAGGTCTGTACATTCTGACCATCGAGGGTAATGACTCCGGAGGTTGCGTCGTAGAAACGGGCGATCAGATCCACAAGAGTGGATTTACCGCTTCCGGTACCGCCGATGATTCCGATCGTAGAGCCCTTTTTTTGCGGAAAAAGTGATATCAGAAAGGCTAGGTGCGCCAGTTCCTGCATAGGAGAAACTCACATGGTCAAAGGCAACTGCATAGTCACTGTTTTCCGCAGTCGGTAAGGAAGCTTTGTCCGGGTAAGTCATGGTGGAATCGACTTTCAGGATTCCGGCAACGCGATCCGCACAGGCCATGGATTTGTTCAGGGTGATGATCAGGGACGCAAGCTTGATCAGTTCTACGATCATCTGTGCCATATAGTTGTAAAGAGCAACTATTTCACCCTGCTGCATGTTTCCGAGGTTTACCTGTACACCTGCAGTCCGGATCAGGATTACTGTTGCGATATTGATCAGTACATAAGTTGCAGGATTTAAAAGTGCAGAGATTTTTCCGACAAATTCGTTCAGTCTGGTAAGTGCAAGATTGCTTTCGTCAAACTCCGCAACGGCATCAGCTTCACGGCAAAATGCACGGATCACACGGACACCGGTCAGGTTTTCTCTGGTAAGACGGGTGACGGAATCCAGACGTCCCTGTACTTTTTTGAAAAGCGGGATACTTAAAAACATGATCACAAAGACAACCAGGAACAGTACCGGAATGGCAACTGCGAAGATCAGTGCACAGCGCACATTGATGGTAAAAGCCATTACCATAGAGCCTAGAACAATAAACGGGCTTCGAAGAAGAAGACGGAGTCCCATGTTTACTCCGTTCTGTACCTGATTGACATCGTCTGTAAGACGGGTGATCAGCGTGTCAGTGCCAAGGGTGTCCAGCTCCGTATAGGAAAGCTTCTGGATATGGTCAAATACAGCCTGACGCACTTCTGTGGCAAAGCCTACGCTGGCTTTTGCAGCAAAAAACTGTGCAGTAATGCTGACTGCAAGTCCTGCAGCAGCCATCAGTATCAGGATAAAAAACTTCTGAACGATATAGCCGTGGTCATTATTTGCAATTCCCACATCGATGATCTGGGCGATGACGACAGGCACCAGCAAGATCAAATACAACTTCCAGAAACTTGAAAAAGGGAGCCAGAACGCTTTCTTTTTGTAGTTTTGAAGATATTTTGCAAGTGTTCGCATTTCTTTTTCTTCCTCCGTTTCCTTATTTTTCTATAATAAACCTCTGTTATTATACTCCTATGGAGATAATACGTATAATATTGTTTTTAATGTATGATAATATAATTTTGCTATTGCCTGGGACGGAAATCTGTGGGATGATAGAAGTATGGTTTTTCGGATAATTGCGTGGGAAAGATATTCATAGTATTTACAAAGTATTGCAGATATAGTATTTCTTAACCGAATTAAGAAAGTACTCTGTGGGACAGCGAAAAGCAATAAGCAGTAGATGGGTTTTGCCTGTGTTATATATCAGATAAAGAAAGAAGGATTTATATATGGAAATCAGACAGCTGGAATATTTTCATGAGATCGCAGCAACAGGAAGCATCAATGAAGCCGCAAGGAGACTGAACATGTCCCAGCCGCCGCTGAGCTATCAGATCAAGCAGCTGGAAGCAGAGCTGAAGGTGAAGCTTTTTGAGCGGACCAGGGCAGGCGTGACACTGACAGAAGCCGGAAAGCTTCTTTATGACAGGACAGAGAACATTTTGAGCTACGTTCGTTCCACAGAACTGGAAGTATCCAAAGCAGGGAAAAAACAGGTTTTACGTATCGGGATCACGCCAACCACAGTGACCACCATTATGCCTTATATTTCCAGATTTTCCAGGGAAAATTGTGATGTAAACTTTGAGGTAAGGGATGCGATCACCTTTACACTTCTGAATTATCTGATGGATGGGATCATTGATGTTTCGGTAGTGCGTACACCTATCAAGCTGGAAGGTTTAAATTATCTGGAACTGGATGAGGAACCCATGATCGCGGTCCTTCCTCCGGAGATCCCGGAAAATGAGACAAAAAAGAGGGCATCAGCCTTAAAGAGCTGACCGGACGCCCTCTCATTATTTACCGGCGGTACGAAGAATTTCTGATGAAAGCTTTTGGAGAAAAAAATCTTCAGCCGGATATTTTCTGTGTCTGCGATGATCCCAGAGACGCCATGCTCTGGGTGCAGGAAGGTCTTGCAACCGCCGTTTTTCCAAGATCCATGGAAGATCTCTGTACAGATCTTCCGATCCGGATCATTGAAGAAGAGAAGCTGAAGACCAGGATCCTTCTTGCCTGGAAAAAGGATCGCAGGCCTTCTGCCGTGATGCAGGATTTTATCAATATCTGTGAGAAATATGCAGGAAACCCTGCAATCTGATCATGGACCTGGAAAGGGGATGTACGCAGAAATCAGTCTTTGAGATGCTCTTCCTTCCAGTGCTTCCATTTCTGAACAGCTTCCGGATTCTGCTTTTCCAGCCGTTCTTCCAGCTTTTTCCGGCGCTGTTCCAGCCGTTCTAGGACTTCCGGATGCTCGGCAAGGATTTTTTCTTTCAGCTTGCCACGGCGCTTTTCCAGAAGATGAAGGATCAGTTTCCGGTCGGAAGTTAATTCCTCAGGCAGCTCATCCATATGTAATTCAATTCTTCGAAGCAGTTCATCCTCATCCAGAACACCCAGCCCATGCCAGTTATCCAGAAGCTCTTCCAGACCTTCTTCGGAGAGACGTTGGATATCCGGGATCTGATGCAGCTGTTCAATAATGTGATGGACAGATTCTTCGATCTCTTTTACTGCATCATCACCAAAAGCCCAGGCGAACTCTTCCAGGGTATTTTCTTCCTCTGCCGGAAGAAAAGCGATACTGCGGCGCAGAAGCTTTGTCTCGTCTTCCTTTGGAACATCCAGTTCATAAGGGGCTTCGATCCCTGCGTCATGCAGAGCAGCAAGAATGGTACGGCGGACCATACCGTCCTTGATCATATGACCGATGCCGAACTGACGCAGCTGGTCATTGATCTGGGTGGAATGCTCTGTGAGGTAAAAACGGATCCCACGTTTTTTCAGGCTTGCGGAGATGGCATCCAGACGGTCTGCTGCTGTGACATCAATGCTGTTGATAGCACTGGCATCTACGATCACTAACCCTGGTGTCTTTTCGGAATGCTGTTCTCAATATCTTCCTGAAAAATCTTTATATTTGCAAAAAACAGGTTTTCACTGAAACGGTAGATCACAACGCCCTTAATAGGGTAGGCGAAACGGTTTTTGGACAGATCAAAATAAGCATCTCTTCCAGGGATCATACCACGGAAGGAGCGCGGCGGGTTGGTGGCCTTCAGGATCACAGCTACGAAAGAGAGCAGGATACCAATGATAACCCCATAAATGGTTCCAAGACAGAGCACACTGAAACCGGCAGCCATGAAGATGTAGAATTCTGTACGGCTTACTTTGAAAAGACGTACAGCCAGATGGGTTTCCACCACATCCATCAGAGCAGAGATCACAATGGCTGTCAGTACAGGAACCGGAAGATATCCGATAAAACCGGTGCCGAAAAGAAGGATCAGAGCCATGGTGATCCCGGCAGTGATGGAAACCGCCTGAGATTTTCCACCGTACTGTTCATTGAGGGAGGTGCGGGAGATACTGCCGTTTACCGGGCAGCAGCCTACTGCGGCGGCAGCAATATTTCCGGCGGCACAGGCCAGGATTTCCTGACGGTCGTTCAGCTTATAATCATTGCGGAACGCAAAGGTATTCTCTGCAAGAAGAGTTTCTGCCATAATGACAACAGCAACCATAAGACCGCGGCCTGCCGCCTGGGTCAGATCAACATTTCCGAAATCCGGGATCACCAGGGAGGGAAGTCCACGTTCTACAGACTGCAGGAGGACTACGCCTTTTTCGTCCACATGAAAAACAACGGTGGAAAGAACACCCAGAGCCATAATAACGATAGCCATGGGGAATTTCGGCGCCAGCTTTTTAAATGTGCGGATCAGCACCAGAGCACCAAGCCCCATGAAGAGGGAAAGCCAGCTGATATTTTTGGCAGCAGCAAAGATATGCTCTGCCAGTTCCAGGAGCTCTCCGGATCCTGCAGGACTTCCCATAAGTTTCGGGATCTGCATCAGGATGATGGTAACTGCGATACCGCTGATAAAACCGCCCATAACAGGTGTGGAGATAAAGTCCACGATCTTATCTGCGTGAAGCAGAAAGAAGATAAACAGCCACAGACCTGCAAAAAGTGCGATGGCAGGAACATAATCCATGGCAGCTTCTGACTCTGCAGCAATGCCAAGAGTAGACAGTGCACCACCTACAATGGCAGCAGGTGCCGCATCAACTCCAAAGATAAACTGTCTTGAAGTGGAAAATAGAGCAAACAAAAGGATCGGCAGAACAGAACCGTACAGTCCGTATACCGCCGGGATCCCGGAAATCTGGGCATATCCCATGGAGATAGGGATGGAAACAGCTGCTATGATGATGCCGGAGAAAATATCTTTGGGAAGGTATTCCTTCCGATATCCTCGCAGCGTGGAAAACAGGGAAAGCTTCATATAGTCACATCCTTTTCTGAAAAATATTTTCTATTATATACCAAAGAGAGCCTGCAGGAAAGAAGCAAAGCAAAGGTTCCGGGTGAAAAATCGTGGACAAAGAATAACTGCCATATTATAATAAATGCGAAATTGCAGTAACCGTAAGAGAATACAGGCTGCAAAGCTGAGAAATCATCAATCATCAGGAAAGGTTAAGATATAATGAAAAAAGCGATCATAGCAATGAGCGGCGGTGTAGACAGCTCCGTGGCAGCTCTTTTGACAAAGGAATCCGGTGACGAGTGCATCGGCGCTACCATGAAACTTTACAACAACGAAGATATCGGTGTCCACAGGGAAAAGACCTGCTGTTCCCTGGACGATGTTGAGGATGCCAGAAGCGTAGCCTATCAGATGGATATGCCTTACTACGTGTTTAATTTTACCGCAGATTTCCATACAGAGGTTATGGACAGGTTTGTAGATGCCTACGAAAACGGCTGCACCCCTAATCCATGTATCGACTGTAACCGATATCTGAAATTTGATAAAATGTTTCACCGCATGCAGGAGATCGGCTACGATTATATTGTAACCGGACATTATGCAAGAGTGGAGTACGATGAGAAACGGGACCGCTACCTTCTGAAAAAAGCAGCGGACGATACAAAGGATCAGTCATACGTTCTCTATATGCTGACCCAGGAACAGCTGGCACATGTAAAGCTTCCGCTTGGAGGTCTCCGGAAGGACCAGGTTCGTGTCATTGCCGAAAAACATGGCTTTATCAATGCCAGAAAGCATGACAGTCAGGATATCTGCTTTGTGCCGGACGGCGACTATGCGAAATTTATTGAGAAGTACACAGGCAAAAAAACACCGGAGGGTGATTTTGTAGATAAAGAGGGAAACTATATCGGACGCCATAGGGGGATCATCCATTACACGATCGGCCAGCGCCGCGGCCTTGGCATTCCGGCGGCCAGCCGTCTTTATGTCTGTGAGATCTCTCCGAAGACCAATACGGTAGTTCTCGGGGACAACGCAGATCTTTTCAGTAGTGAACTGGAGGCAGACAGTGTAAATCTGATCTCTGTGGACTGCTTAGCTGAGCCGAAAAGAGTGACTGCCAAGATCCGTTACCGTCACAAAGAGCAGCCTGCCACTGCATGGCAGACACCGGATGGCATCCTTCATGTGAAATTTGATGAACCGCAGAGAGCTATCACAAAAGGTCAGGCTGTGGTGATGTATGACGGAGATGAGGTTGTAGGCGGTGGCGTTATAAATAAAAATCTATAGCCAGTCATAAATAAAGGTGAGAACCTAAATAGATAAACCCCATTGACATACTAGGAAAAGGGTGATATGATTGCATCATCAAAAAACGAGCACACAAAACAAGGTGAGCAACGTGATGATTAGGAGGAAATCATGAAGGTTTTACAGAAGTCAACAAGGGTGTTTATCGAAGAAAAGCGAATGTGTTGTTGTCGCTGATAAGCAGATGATTATAAGATAAGCAATTACTATTTTACCGAATATAAGAATAAAAGAAAAGAGGACAAACACATGAGCAAAATTACAAGAGATCAGAGAAAATTCAAATTTGAGACATTACAGCTTCACGTAGGACAGGAACAGCCGGATCCGGTTACAGATGCAAGAGCAGTACCAATCTATCAGACATCTTCTTATGTATTCCGCAACTGCGATCATGCAGCAGCACGTTTCGGACTTGCAGATGCAGGTAACATTTACGGACGTCTTACAAACCCGACAGAGGACGTATTTGAGAAGAGGATCGCAGCACTTGAGGGTGGCTCCGCAGCACTTGCAGTAGCATCCGGTGCAGCAGCTATCACATACACGATCGAGAACCTTGCACAGCAGGGAGACCACATTGTAGCAGCCAAGAATATTTACGGCGGAACAACAAACCTTCTGGAGCATACGCTTCCGGCATACGGAATCACAACAACATTTGTTGATGTATTCAATCTCGAGGAAGTGGAGAATGCGATCCGGGAGAACACAAAAGCTGTTTATATTGAGACTCTTGGAAATCCAAATTCTGATGTTGTAGATATTGAGGCTCTTGCAAAAATCGCTCACAAACATAAAATTCCGCTTGTTGTAGATAATACATTTGCAACACCATACCTCGTAAGACCAATTGAGTACGGCGCAGATATCGTTGTTCATTCCGCAACAAAATTCATCGGTGGCCACGGAACTACTATCGGTGGTGTGATCGTAGAGAGTGGTAAGTTCGACTGGGAGGCATCCGGCAAATTTGCATCTCTTACAGAGCCAAACCCAAGCTATCATGGCGTAAGCTTCACAAAAGCATGCGGACCGGCTGCATTTGTTACAAAGATCCGTGCGATCCTTCTTCGTGACACAGGAGCAACAATTTCTCCGGTGAGCTCCTTTATTTTCCTTCAGGGACTTGAGACACTGTCTCTCCGTGTAGAGCGTCATGTTGAGAACGCACTGAAGGTTGTACAGTATCTGAATGATCATCCGCAGGTAGAGAAGGTTCATCATCCGTCTGTATCCACAGATCCAAGCCAGCAGGAGCTTTATAAGAAATATTTCCCTAACGGCGGCGGTTCCATCTTTACATTCGAGATCAAGGGAGATGCACAGAAGGCAAAAGATTTCATTGATAACCTTGAGCTGTTCTCACTTCTTGCAAACGTTGCAGATGTGAAATCCCTTGTTATCCATCCGGCTACAACAACACACAGCCAGTGCACAGAGGAAGAGCTTCTTGATCAGGGAATCAAGCCAAATACGATCCGTCTTTCCATCGGAACTGAGAATATCGATGATATCATCCAGGATCTTGATGAGGCATTCAAGGCTGTCCAGTAAATAAGACAATTAAATAAGAAGAACACTTTCTGAAATCAATAGCACAGAAAAATCTGCTCCGGAACATATGAGAACATAGTCCCGGGGCAGATTTTTTGTGTGCTTATCTGGAGAATTCAAAAGTGGGAAGATCCGTGTCGATGGCACTGAGGATGCATGGATCATGTGCGATTTTTTTCAGGCGGATTCCGATGCCACAAGTTCTTCTAATGTTCCGAAGGTATATCCCATCTCTTCCCATTTTGTCAGTAGCTCATCCAGAATGGAAGCATTGGTGGAAGAGGTGCTATGCAGCAGCACGATGGCACCCGGATGGATCCGTCCCAGAAGCTTTTCAAAAGCTTCTTTTTTCGAAGGCTGCTTATCCTGATACCAGTCCACATAAGCCAGACTCCAGAAAAAGGTGTGGTATCCCATCTCTTTTGCCATCTCTAAATTTTCCACGCTGTAAATGCCCTGGGGCGGGCGATAAAATTTTGTCATTTCTTTTCCGGTGGCTTCCTTATAAAGAACCTTCACATCTTCAAGCTGCTTCTGAAAGGCTTCCTTTGTGGAGATGCCGGACATATCCGGGTGTGTCATGGTGTGGTTGCCTATGGTATGGCCTGCATCTACGATCTCACGGATCAGTTCCGGTTTTTCACGGATCAGTGTTCCCACAACAAAAAATGTGGCATGTACCTGATGCTTATGTAAGGCATTCAGAATGGCAGGCATATTTCCATTGTCATAGCCTGCGTCAAAGGTAAGATAGATTTTTTTCTCATCGGTATCGGCTGCATACCAGGCATTGTATTTTTTTAATTTCTTCCATAGAAGCATTTCCTGTGGGCCGTTTGCCTTCTTCCTGAAAACCGAGCCCCCAGTTTCATTTTGGAATGTCATAGAAGCAGAAGAGGTCTGGCTGTTTTCGGCAGAATTCGGATCGGATCGTGGGTCGGAAGTAAAATGAGAATAGATCTTTCCTACAAGACTGCCAAGAGCAAAAGCCATGACAAAGAAAAAAATAAGACGGTAGATGTGTTTTTGTTTCATGGGAACCTCAGAGAAAATGGAGTTATTAATATGTTTATGAACACAGAGAAGAAGATATGAAAGCAGAAGATCATAAGACTATGTTTGTAAGAAAGGGATAAAAATAAGCAAAAAATAAGAGCCATCAGCGATTGATTTCTTCTGCCGATGACTCTTTTAATTTTCATTATCCAATGGAATATACCTCTCATTTCTTAGATTTAAAACTTATACGGAATTAAAATTTACGTTCTCGGTGGTCCGTACCTCCTTGTTTTAATTATGATGGAAAATCTTTAAATCTTCTGGTGGACTGTACCTCTCTTTCTTAGATTATGGGAAGTAAGTTATGTTTTCGGTGGGTTCACGCTCCTTTTTGATTTAGTTTTTTGTTTTCCGTTTGTTTTATTTGATGATTAAACTATAACAGATAAAATGGAAAATGTCAA
>ENA-OQBV01000823-OQBV01000823.1-human-gut-metagenome-genome-assembly--contig:-NODE-823-length-17066-cov-5.659661_pt1 | contig 17066 bp, 16 predicted proteins | sample MGYA00242750_ERZ504559 | MGnify/ENA primary metagenome ERZ504559 (study PRJEB26092, sample SAMD00036230) | human gut metagenome | host: Homo sapiens | study: EMG produced TPA metagenomics assembly of... | reverse complement strand
TTTTTGCATCTATAACAGTATTCTTATTTTTCATACGTAAATCAGTTGATTAAGCACCTCTAATTTACGAAGAAAATTTGAATTACTGTTACTTCCCACCCTCCTTATTGGGGGTGGGAAACTTTAGTAATTTTAAAGAATTGAAGTTGATAGATTCCTGCGTAGATGGTTGTTTTCCTATTTGGTCTTTAGAAGATTGTTTTGCGGATTTAGGTATAGACATAACTGTTACTACTGATGGCGCTCTTGATGAAGAAGATATTTTAGATGAGATGCGTAGGAGAGGATTAAGGCTTCCTAATGGTACATCTTATCGCATACAAAGGGATAAAAATTATTACTATGAATATTATACTGATTCAGAACAGTCAGATAAAAGACGTTTTTTTAAAGAAAAGAGAGGAGATGATGAAGATAGGATTATTGAAGTCAAAGAGTCAGATATAAAGCGAATAGGAGTAATTTATTATATGCTAAAAGATGCCTTGAAAGATAATCAAGAGTTATTGGTAAAGGTAGCAAATTATGTTCTTGGCAAAGATTATAATCCCAATTTAAGAGCTAATAATTCTGCTTATAAGTATATACATAATCCTGCATTGCTTATTAATAAAGCTGAAAAAGTAGAATATATAAAAAAACAACTGGTAAGATATAATATTGAAATTCCAGAAGAACTTACAGACGGAAAGAAAAATTTAGAGAAGTTGGAATAATACTATTCTGTAATCTAATATTCAAAAACAACACTATATTGGATTAAATGAATATTATAAAATCACTTTTTAGACGACCACAAACTAATTAATTGAATATCAATTGTTTATAACAAATTCTTATATTCACTTCTGAGAAAAGTGAATATAAAAGAAAAGAGGTAATAAGAATACAACCTATTACCTCTTTTTGCTACTGTATGATTCTATTAGTATATATCTAAATCGAATACCAATGTACCATTGTCAATAGTTTGAACTTTTGAAACATAGTATGGAATATCTTCATCTTCTGTTTCCATTTTAAGATTTTCAAAACGTAATGTTATTGTTGAATCTGTTATGTCGGTTACAATTACGTTTCCGCTTACATATCTGAATGTATAATTGTATCTGTTGGCTCTTAAATTATATTCCGTTAAATCTTCTCCTACTTGGGGCATTGAGTTTGAAAGGAACTTTATATCAAAGCCATAATCAGGTCCTCCAGTTTCATCTTCTTTTCCTACCACATAACCAAAGAAACCAAAGGAGTAATTAAATTCTCCAACTTCATCTCTTGATGTAGAGCCATCACTACCATACTTAATGAAGTAAGATTTCATGTTTGGGTCAAGATTCCATAATTCCCCATTTACTGTAATAGAGTTTGTTCCATTACCGCCTTCATCATCATTTGAACAAGACGAAATACTAACTATTGCTAAAATGGCAAAGATAAAATAAATGTACTTCTTCATATTTTTATGTATTCTTTAGTGTATGAGTATTAGCTAACAATATTTTTCATGCCTGTATTCTTATCTGCCGTAACTTTATTCATCATCTAGTAACGCATCTATCGCTAAACTTTGAATAGATTTAGTGTACCTATGGATTTCAGGAACAAAGACATAAGGACATAGACGCTTGTTTATTAATGTTATAAATTCTTTTTTCAACGGTAAACATTCAAAACTTTTTAATGCTATATAATCTTTAGATTTCCTTTCTATAAAAGAATAACCATCATTACTATTAGCTTCTAAAGATAAAAATCTTAATTTGCCATTATCAAAGACAAATGCTCCCCAAATTATAGCATTACTTTCTGAATAATTGAACTCTAATAATAGGCAAGTTGAAAATATTACTTCTGTATTAAAGAATGGTTTTTCTTTATTCTGATAATAAGCATTTATTTTATCAGTTACCCTCTCTATATCGGTCAAGTTCTTATCTTTTAGAAATAATGGTAAATCTGTATTAATAAAATCAATATTATTCATTGTAACATTTTTCATCTAATGGTCCATTATAATGAGTCCATTTGATTTTTAATTTATTGCATACATCATTAAACTGTTTCTCTATTCCACGCTCTTTCATCTTTTTATAGGAATCATTTTCCATATATAAAAGATAAGAATCATCTTTATGTTCTTTGATTATATCCATAATAAACTCTACATCTTCTTTTGGCATAACTAAAGAAAGATTCTTGTGCAACTCATTCAAAATATCTCCGTAAAACATATAACATCATTAATATTTTAAAAAACGTAATATAAATGTTCGAATAATAATATTTATAATCGTGTGGTTAAAACATAAGCAAAGACACCCGACATAACATAGTGATACCATTTTAGAAAAGGAGGGTCATTTGATGGTAGAATAAATATAACAATTAATGATAATATATATGCAATAATCATTGCAATTGGGGCTGCATCCTCATGCTCTTGAAACACCCCTGCAAATATACATCCCCCTAGTTCCCATCCAAAAAACACGTATATAATAGCCAGCATTATGAGATAACCAAATAGACTATCCCAAGAAAAGCCATTATCAAAAAGGGTGTCGAGAAATCCTAAAATAAATGGGCATATAATTAATGCTGCTGTTGCTAATGCAGTTACAAAAATGCGCTCAAAAAAACTAGAGCCTCTATAAAAAACATCCTTTCTCTCTGGGTCAACAGGGTTTTCACTATAAAACTTCTTGCCGTAACGGTCTTCATGTTCATAATATTTCTTAGACATATTGATGAATTTAAATAGTTAAAAATAATCTGCTAGTACCTTTTAATAGCAAATAGAATTGTGACTGCTATTTACTAGCAAAAGTGTAACCAATGTCGTAACATTTACAATCTCTTCAGGATGAAGTCTCACTTTAATTGTATCATAGAATAAAAAGGACGTTTAGACTCTTAACGCATAAAAAATTAGAAAATATGAACATAAAAAGAAAGTGTGAGTCCATTAGTTCTCTTCCCATTGATTGGCTCTGGACTGCCTACGCTAAAGAAAAGAAAAAACGGCTCACACCTTTGGCTTAATATGTATTAGAGTACATATATGACGACCAAAGGAGAACGCTTTTCAATATCCCATTAGCGTATGAATTGTCCAGATTCATCAATGTGGAATAAAGCTAAACGCTTCCTAAATTATGTCTGTTGCCTTTTGACAACGCCACAAATATAGAAATAATTTAGCTATAACGTTCTATGTGAGCCGTAATATTTTTGCAAATATACTTTTTAATATCAAAAACTTAGCATATCATAAGTTTCTAAAAGTTCTTCTGTTCTTAACCCTAAATACCGTCTTGTCGTCATAACATCGGCATGGTTGAACAACTCTGAGAGTTTGATTAAAGCCATTTCACTATTACTGCCAGCGGCCTCAACAACTTTGCGGCCAAAAGTTTTCCTGAGCGAATGTGTTGAAAAATGCTCTACTTTGAGTTTATACTTCTTTTTTATCTCTTTAAATAGTACATTGATTCTTTGTGTTGAATATACGGTTTTCTTTCTGCTGATAAAGCATTTTTCATGCTTATCTGTAATCTTTAATGCCGTATAGCAATCATGGATATGTTTCTGAAAATCCTCGTTTATCCTTATTTCCCTGCGTTTTCCAGTCTTTTTTTCTATGAGAGTAAACTTTGTATCATCTAAAATCATTGTCCAATCTAAGCGAAGCAAATCGCTTATACGAAGTCCAAAGAAACAACCACAACCAATTAACAGACTTAATCGGTATTCTCCATCCCTATAAAGTTTTCTCACTAAAGATAACATTGAATCCCATTCTATGTAATCACTCGTAACATTGCTATTTTTAATGCTCATATTTGATTTGTTTTAATTATCCGATGCAAAGATATGACATATATTTAATACCTGCAACAAAATCATAGTTAATACCAGTTAATTTTATTACATATATTGCATAAATGTAATATTACAAGTAATTTTGTTGTATTATAAACTACTTGATTATGTTTGAAGAAAAGCAAGAACGTACAGTCATTCATTTAGAAATAGATAATAATCATTATTATTATGGCTCTATTGCCAAACTCTGTGAGGATAATCCTAAAGAGGTTATTGGTATAGGTTATGCTGCTCTCCGTAACTATGGACTGTCTGAGACAAAACCATATCAAAACTCAAAATGTATTATTAGAAAAGGGATATTACATACTAAAGCTGGACTTCGTGGAAAGAAATCTATGGTTAATAATTAATGGCATAAAAGATACTCTATTAAATTGTAACTTTTTCTCTTTTTTGGGTCTTGTACCCTTATTATTCGATTGACGGAAATAAGATAAAGTTTTAGTAACCATTCATCAGATAATATCTGTTGATTATAGTAAAAGTAATCTATGTTTGTTCCTATTTTCTTTAGATTTTCTTTTAATACTTCATTTTTCAATATAATTTCCGCTCTGTATATTTGTTCACATTGAATATTGTCTTGAATGTATGTTTTATATGGGCTTTGTTCTTGTATTTCTTTTGATTTGTCATATATCCTTAATCTCATATTTTTCTTGTTATTCCTGATTTCTATGCTTATGTTCTGTGAAATATTTTTTCTACTTCCTTTGCTAAAGAAAATAACACTATTAACAAGTTCTTCCATGTTTTTATAAGCCTTTTTGAAGATGACTGGAACAAGTTTTTCATTTTGATACACATTATTCATGAAATGTGAATACAAATCATAATCAGTGTCTAATGCTATTTCTATTTGAGAAAGAAACTGAAAATATAATCCAAGTTCATGTTCTATATTGTATATATAATGCAGCTTGCTTTCATAAAAGATGTTGTTTTCTATTGCCATAAATATATATTGCTTATATGGAGTATTATTTCCGAAATAGATACTTGCAAATGGTTCTATAACACCTTCACGCCTTATATAAATCATGTATTCATAGGAATATGTAGGATGTTTGCGTTTTGTCGCTGGAAGTAGTATTAGATTGTCTGATATTTCAACATATTGTCTATTCAGTAATCTTTCATCCAATACTTCACTTAGCTCATATCCTAAAATTAATTTATCAATATGTATAGCAAATCTGTGAGTAGTTGGTAAAGTCAAAAGTACAGAAATATCTTTTACTTCTTCTTTTATTTCAATATAATCTTTATGGTCAAAAGACGGCTGAATAACATTGCTTTCAGTTGAAGTACTGTCAAGACTATCATTACTTCTACTTATATTAAAGTAATGGCTTGTAATTTTCTTAATTGCATTTCTTGCTTTGATGAAAATCTTCTTTAGTGTTTTCATAGATATTGTTATATTATTTTTATTATTGGTCTATGTTGCTTTGAGAGGATTATTGGTTAATATACCTAATAATACAATACAACTTAATAAAGTTCTGATAATCAGATTATATATTATCATTCAAATAATCATTCTTATCATTAATATCCTTGTTTGCGGATAACAAAATAAGGATGTGTTGATTTTTATAAATTATTGTTATTCAGCTATTTATACAAAACAAAGTCGGCTTTTATTATTTGCTTAATAACCTCTTGAAACATTTGTATAACAGTTTTATATGCTACATTATAAAATAAGGATGAGATAAAAACAAGTTTTAAGGAGAAATTTTTTAGAATTTTTTTTGTGTGTAACTGTTTTCCATATAAGGGTAGGTATAGATAGAGAAGGAGGGTAGGTAGGAGTTACATAGCCCTACCTATCCCATCAATTTATAGACTTGCAATAATTTTGGTTATATCGGGGTTTGCCTGAATAAAGTCTATGATAGCTAAGAAACCATTCCAAAGGTTCAATATTTCATCTTTTAAGGGTACAAGATATTACATTAAAGCCCCTGTAAATAACTATTTTACAAGGGCTTTTCTCGTTTTTTCATGACCTAGCAAATCTGAATCTGCGTTAATCATGTCCAGATTATAATAAGGTATGGTTCTTCTGACTGTTCTTCCGGACCATTTATAAAACAGCTGCTACAATCTATAAAATCCGTTCTTTTTTTTGCTGCTTTATACTATTTTTTATAACTTGCCTTTGTTTTCAGTCAGGTTGACCAGGCTCTTGCTCATGGCTTCTGCCTCTTTCAATCAACTGCAGATTATCAAACAAATAACCATAAAACAAATCTTAACTATTATGCGCAAAACACTATTTTTATGTTTGATTGCCTTTTGGGCCTTTTCAACAATTGCTGCCGAAAATTTTAAGACTATAAAAGGAGATGGGAATATCGTTACCAAAGAAATCCCAATATCCGAATATACCCAACTGAAAATAGGAGGCAACATTGAAAAATCTGTTTTCAATTATTCACAAAAAGAAAGCCACCCCTCTGTACAACTGACAATTGACAGCAACTTACTTCCTTATTTAAAAATACAAGTAGAAAATGGCTGTCTCATTATAAATACTCGAAATAATGAGCGTTTACTGCCAACTCGTCTGATTATAAACAGCCAATCCGTCGAATTGAATAAAGCACAAATTGATGGTACTTATCGCTTTATCTTCCAAACAGGACTAAATGCAAAAAGTCTTGAACTGACAGCAGGAGGAGCAACAGATGTACGCAGTAAACAAGCCATAGAAGTTGAAGAGAATTGTAAAATACAGGTTTCTGGTGTAGGAAAACTGAATGTGGATGATTTACACTGTTCCGATCTGAGCGCTGAGGTCAAGGATTGCGGAGAATTATTCTTGAAGGGGGAAGCAAAATCAGGGGAATATAAGGTTGTGGATGCAGGAAAAATCAACGCATACGAATTTGTTATGGAAGAACTTGATTGCCATATTGATGACTCCGGAGAAGCAAAAGCCCATGTAACCGAAAGGCTGAAAGGAGAGATATCAGCAACAGGAGTACTCCAATATAAAGGCTTCCCAAGATCTGATGTCCAATGCAAAGAAATAGGAAAAGCAAAGAGAATTAAATGATGCAAATGAAAAAGCTATGGAAAGTTTTATACTACGCCTTAGATATTTATTTATATATTTATTCCTTCTTTGCAGATTATCTGTTTTTGCAGACAACTATTTATTGAATGGGAAGATAGTAGATTCCAATGGAAATGCCGTTGAAGCTGCTTACATAGAAGTACAAAAAGACAGCATTCATGTAATTGGTTATGGGTTAAGCGATACATTGGGCTATTTTACCATTGAAGTCCCATTAAATCAGTCTTACCAGATTAATATTAGTCATGTTGCTTTTCATCCTATCCGTGAAAATATTGTTCCGACTAATAAAGAACATCTCTTTATAATGAAAGAACGTATGGAAAGCATTGATGAAGTAGTTATTACTGCTTATAAAAAGGGGATGAAAATAAATACCGAGGGGAATATCGTGTTTTCTCCGAGAACTTTAGGGAATACCATAACTTATAATCTCACACGACTTTTGCAAACGTTACCAAGCATACAGGTTTCATCAGGAGGTATTTCCTTAAACGGACGGCCAACAGCATTACTTATAAATGGACATAAGAGAACTCTTAACGGGAAAAGTATTGAGGCTTTCTTACAATCAATTCCAACTGATAAGATAAAAGAAATTATTGTTACTCCTGTTTCATCTGCCAGTAATCTGGCTTCAGAGAATGGAAGTATAAATATTATTTTGGAGAAAGGAGAAGATTTAATTGCTACTCAGATCAGTAGCGAACTTAATATGCGTAAAGGTGGTGTATATGGGAATGGAAATGCTTTTTTAATGTATAACAAAAACAATTTCTATATGGATCTATCTTTGGGTTATTATAATATATATGATCGCAAAACTACCAGAGAAGAATCTGTATACGCCAATTCTTCAGCATCGTCTTTGTTTGATTATAATACAGATTCTAGAGAAAATGACTACTTAGGCAGCCTTAATCTGGAATGGAAAACCAAGCAAGGCCATAAGTTTTTTGGAGCTGCAACCGGTTTCTATGATAATGGCAGAAGTAATGCTAAAAATGCCATGATATTCCATATAGATGAACAACAAAGAGAGCATACACAAGGCATAGCTACTCAAAATTATGATGATGATTTATATACAGTAGAAATGGAATTTACATCTAATGATACACTTCGCCACCAACATACAATTGGCTATGGGGTTATATGGGGTAAAGCACATAACAACGGTATCAATAACGAAGCAACAGACGACTACGGAGATATTTCTGAATTGCAACACAATACAATTAATCGGCATTACGGCAGTCAACATCAAATGAAATATAATTATAAACTTTTGATCAATACCTCATCAACTTTAAAAGCCGGTTCGCATTTTTCTATCGGTAACATAAATCCCAAAAGTCAATTTATAGAAAAAGAAATAATGAATGAAGATTTCTTATATTCAGATCAATACAGAATGCATGAAAATGTGTATGGAGGATTTGTGGAATATGATTATAAGAATAAAAATATCTTTATGTCAGTAGGATTACGATTAGAATATACTGACTTCTCTACAATATCGAGAATGAACAGTCAAGAGTATATTTATAATCGTATGGATTATTTCCCGTTCTTCTCTATTAAACATAAATTCAGCTCAGTAGCAGATATTTCCCTACGGTTAGCTTCAGGCATTGAACGGCCACATTTTTTGGACTATGTTCCCAATTATAGGTATATTTCTAAATATGCTTATTCTATTGGAAATCCGAATCTTAAACCATCCAGATTTTATTCCGCTACAGTAGGAGGGTTGCTGTTTGACTTCTTATATCTCGAATTGACCTATTTACATACGAAAGATATTATTAGTCCTATAAGCAAAAATGAACCAAATTCATTCGAGGAAGTAACCACCCCCCTAAACTCGTCAGATGAAAATAGGTTTGTTTTTCAAATGAGTTGTCCATATGTTTTATTGAACAACAAGTTATCCGGATATTTGGGCACATGGCTTGGATATGCCAAATATACAAATCTTAAAATAGATTTAGGCGAATTCTATAATATGGATTTAAAAGGCTTTTATTTGACAAACCAGACACAATATGAAGTATTGGATAATCTGAACATAGGTTATGATCTATATTACCAGCCTAAACTATATTTACAACAAGCTATTGGAGATCCTTATTTTAAATTGGGTTTTGATGTCTCATATAGAATTAAAAGATTTGACATTGGCTTTAACGTTTCTAACATTTTGAACAGAATGAATAAAGGTGTGGATCTAAACGACCAGGCATATACAAGATATACAATCAATAAGAATCAGCCGATTTATTCATTGACAGTAAAATATAATTTGGGCAATACGAATAAGAGGAAATATCATGAAATCATTGATTCGTCGAGATTTAAATAAACTATTGTAGAATCAGAGATATTCAGTAACCTCAATTATCAATATAGATTAGATTATCACATTTGTCCTGCCTGCAGAAAACTGCAGGCAGGACAAAAAGTTTCTCACCACTTGTTAATAATAGAAGCCCGATATGTAATCGTATCAGCCCCGATAGTCAGCTCAATACGATAATTCTGTCCGACAGACAAATACGAAATCAAATCATAAAAATCAATCGTTTCCGTCAGATTCTCTCCGTTACGGGTGTAGTTAATAGCCAATTTAATTTTCATACAATCCTGAGGAATCAGCAGCATCTTATCAAAAAGGCTTAATTGACTGACAGGCTTCAGCACTCGTTCTATCTTCTTTTGGAAAGGAGTATCGGCCTTACCGACAACAGCAGCAGGTTTCCACGAGGATTCGCCTGAATCCTGTTCCAGAGTGCCTTTAACCGCTATGTCATAAAAAGACGCATCATGAATCGTAGCAGTAACTCCCTGATCAGTTTTAACGATTATCTGTAACTGGGCAAGCTCATGCCTAAACTCCAGCCCGACTTTCTCCGGCTTTTCTTCTGCTTCATATCTTGCCCACCCAACCAGAGCGGTCATCAGATCCACGGCTTCATCACCAGTTCTGGAGCAGTCAAAGTCAGCAACAGAAATAACTCCATCAGCCGTTACACTGACTCTCGTTCCGCTCCCTTCCAATGGATACACCGGAGACACAGCATAGAACCTGTGAATTTTCTCCATTGTCCAGTAGCGTCGTCCTCCTTCATAAGCCCAGGTACCATCTGTCACCTTATCGCCCTCGAATATGGGAACAGGAGAATCCTCAGTAAGATACCATCCCCATAACCGGAAATCACCCATTCCTTGTGCATCGCTCACTGTACCATATATATCCGTCAGCGAAGCCTGAAAAGCAATGGGGTATTCAATCACCTCAAGATCTGCTTCCACATTGGAAGTACAAGCAACCAAACAAGCCGACAGCCAAGCTATCGCCATCAGCCTAACCTTAAGATAAACAGCCTTCATAATCTCTATAATTTATAACAATCAGACTAAAGTTCTGGCTAATATACCCCATGCGGATAAACACATATGGAGTTGCTAAATATACAAATAAAATCCGAATAAACCATGACAAAACGACAATCTTCCGGCATTGAGCGGACGATCAATCCCAATCGAGCAGACGATCGGCCGGAATCGACCGGAGAATCTTACGGTATCGAGCAGACAATTCTACCGTATCGTGCTGGTGGAACTTTTGTTTTCTCCTGGTGGAACTTTTGTTTTCTCCTGGTGGAACTTTTATTTTCTGCTGGTGAAACTCTTGTTTCGTCTTGATGAAACTCTTGTTTCGGACTGACGAAACACCCGCATCTTGCAGAAGTTCCCGGTCAAAACTGGTGAAACAGTTGAGACAAGTATAGGCAAAAAGTAGTATCTTTGTCAGGCAGAAGTTTGAGGTTGAAATAGAAAAAAAATCCTGAAACTATTATTAATCTATAAATCTATATGACATGTTTGAAAAACTGAAAGTATTAGCTTTGGGGATTTGCGCATTGGCATGCTTACCCATTCAGGCGCAGAATAAACAATTTTTCATAAATTATTATTCAGGAAACAAAACCGGGGTATCTCAGAAATTTGATCTGCAGGATGGAATAATAAATGATCTGCGCTCCCAAAAATGGCAAATCAATGTGGATAGTACGATAGTGAACAAACAACAAGGGATAATCGACTATGTAGTAGAATGCACACTGCTCAGTGAAGCTGCAAACCAGGTTTCTCTAGGAGTAAATTTTAAATTTAAAGACTGGTCTGCCGAAAATTTTGTGCTGGTACCTTCTATTGTGTACAACGGAAACCGGTTTGATAAGAAAGTGATGAATTATCCTCCATACTGGTATGATAAGAATGAGTGGCGCCTTGATATGCCTACCACAACAACTTTGGTTCCGAGCCTGGAGAAATACGAAAATTATGGTAAGATAGAACTTACCACGGGGAATGCTGCAACACCTCTGATGGCTTTCTATGCTCCTGAAAAGCAGGAAAGTTGGATGGTTCAGTGCCGGCAAGGGAATCGGCTAGGAGATTTTGGCCTTTTTATCGAAGAGAACAAAGCAAAAAAGCAAGCTGAATTTTCCATAATGTCGCCATGTGTGCGTGAAAAGCGTGCGACGGGGACTGGATTTGCTGCATCAGACGATTGTGCTGCAAATCTAAAGAAAGGAAATGTGGTACGACTTGAATTCAGAGTTTACAAGCAGAAAGCCCATTCGTTACAAGATATGTACGCCTGTTTCCTACAGAACCGGAAGACTATCAATCCTTCTGTAGATGATTATGCAGTAATGCCATTCAGTGAAGTATGGCGTGTGATGGATAACCTGTTCCAGCAAGACCGGTGGGACGAAACCATTGGAATGTACAGCCTTACCAAACCAGGCAGCAATTCCGGATGGAATCAGATCTGGCAATTGGGCTGGGTAGGTGGCGGTCAGGCTACCTTACCCATATTATTGCAGGGAGATGAAACTGGCAGAAAACGCGCAATGAGAAATCTGGATGTTATTTTTGCAAAGACACAGGCTCCATCCGGTTTATACTATGCTTATGGTAATGGAAAAGAATTCAAGAGCTTCGGGTTTGGTGAAGCATTCAAAAATAACGAGACATTTGTCCGCTCGCAAGGGGATTTTCTCTATATGGCTCAGAAGCAATTCAGTTTGCTTCAGGAATTACAAAAGAACGTTCCTGCTACCTGGCTGGGCAGTCTGAGAAAGCAGGCGGATGCATTTTATAGGCTGTGGAATAAATACAGGCAAGTGGGACAGTTTGTAGATGTGGAAACAGGGGAAATATGCATTGGCGGTTCAACAGCCGGAGCGATTGTTCCTGCTGGTCTGGCACTGGCTTCACAAACTTTTGGCGATAAAAAATATCTACATGCAGCAGAAGGACTGGCCGAGAAATTCTACACTGATTACGTTTTGAAAGGATATACTACAGGAGGCCCGGGTGAGATTCTTTCCACTCCAGACAGCGAATCGGCATTTGGACTGTTTGAATCGTATGTAACCTTATATGAAGTTACCGGAAAAAAGAAGTGGCTGGAATATGCTAAAAATTTATTGCCGATATGCGCCAGCTGGGTTGTATCATACGATTTCCGCTTTCCTGAACATTCCATCATGCATCAGATAGGTACCCATTCTACAGGTTCTGTCTGGGCCAGTGTAGCCAACAAACACAGTGCTCCGGCAATATGTACCTGGTCGGGGGAATCTTTGTTGAAGTATTATCGGGCTACTGGAGATAAATATGCCATTGAACTGCTGAAGGATATTTCACATGGGGTTCCCCAGTACGTCAGCCATAAAGACCGTAAAGTGGGCAATATGGAACCGGGAGGTGCCTGCGAACGCGTAAATCTGTCGGATTGGGAAGGGAAAAATGGTGTAGGTGGAAATCTGTTTGCCTCTTGCGCCTGGGTAGAAGTGGCAACAATGCTGACTGTGACGCAGCTTCCTGGCATATACATTCAAAAAGACAAAGGAATTATTGAAGTGTTCGACCATTTGAATGCCCGGATACTGAAACGGGATAGCAATCGTATTGAACTGCAAATTTCGAATCCTACACGATACGATGCCGAGGTCAAAATCTATGTTGAGACATCGGGTGAAGCTCGCAAGAAGCTGTATTCATTGTCGAATAAAACCAATATCAGAAATGTCAGAGTGAAAGGAAATGATTCTGTAACCATAATATTATAAACTAATGAAAATCCATACAATTTTTGCAACAGCTTTAACTGTTGCGCTTAGCGTGAGCTCCTGTTCGAAACAGTCAGGAGAAGTTTTTACACTGACCTCACCAGACGGCAAGCTGGAGCTTTCTGTGCAGAAAGATTCTGCGGGCATTTGGGAATATACGTTTGCCGGAAACAAGGAAAAATTGATTAAAGGTTCCCGATTAGGATATATGAGTGTTTCACAGGGTATTATTCCGTCGGCTGAATGGCCGGTCTCCGTATCCGAGCAGGGCCATGAAGGAATATGGAAACCCGTGTGGGGAAAGCGGGAAGAAGTAAAAGACCATTACAACGAACTGACACTGACTTTTGCGGCCCCCGAAGGACAGCAGGGACTGGATACACTAAAGATTGTCTTCCGGGCTTACAACGACGGTCTGGCATTCCGTTATGTGGTTCCTGAAACCGAAAAACAATCTGTTGAAATCAAGCAGGAGTTAACCCAATATAATTTTGCCGGTGATTATACTTCGTGGTTTTACAATGGTGAATATCATAATCTGGGACCGGACAAGCTGACGGAAGTAGACGGCAACCGTTTGCCGGTTATGACTATTCAGGCAGGTGAAAACCAATACATGGCTGTTCATGAAGCCAATTTGACAGAAGGAGAACCTTTAACTCTGACTTCACGAAAAGGAGAAACCTTGTTCGAAGTTTCCTCTAAACCATCTGTTCTGAAAGCCGGTTCAGCATCGGCATGGCGTGTTCTGCTCTACGGAAAGGAACCCGGAACACTGGTAGATTCCCACTTGATTGAACTGTTGAATCCAGATCCGGAAGAAGATTTCTCTTGGGTGAAACCTGGAATGGCAGTGTGGGACTGGCGTATCAACGGTGCTGTTACAGATGACGGCTTCCATTATACCATGTCTTATCCTTCCTGGATCCGTATGGTAGATTTTGCAGCGGAACAAGGATTTAAGTATTTGGTACTGGATGCCAACTGGTATGGCCCGGAGTTTGCCTCAGACTCTAATCCGACTACCGGTGAGAAAGCAAAGGATGTGCAGCGACTGTTGGCTTATGCCAAAGAGAAAGGCGTAGGCATCTGGCTGTATCTGAACGATGTAGGTGGACGGAAATATCCGATTGAGCAGACATTGAAACAGTATGGAGAATGGGGAGCAGCCGGAGTGAAATATGGTTTTATGAATGGTACACCTGAAGAAAAAAATCACTGGACACGGAAAATCACGCAGTTGTGTGCTGATAACAAATTGTTGGTTGATTTTCATGACGGCCCGGTTCATCCTTACGGACAGATGCGTACCTGGCCCAATGCTGTGACCCGCGAATTTTGTCATGCTCAGCTGGATGCTCACCGTGTATTTGAACCGAAAACCTTTGTGACTACTGTTTTCGTCAATATGCTGGCCGGTCCGATAGATATGAATAATGGTATGTTTGATTTACGGCAAGGTCCTACTACCCGTGTAGATGAGAATACGCCGGTTCCTTCGACAATCGTATCTGAGGCAGCCCGTACGCTGATTACTTTTTCGGGCGTGACCATTGTTCCTGATATACCGGAAATGTATCGGAAATATCCGGAGCTGCTGGATTTCCTGTCATCAGAAAAAATGCCCTGGAAGGAAAGTAAGACGTTGCTGGGAAGGATAGGTGAATACATTGTCATGATGCGAGAAACGGAAGAGGCTTATCTGATTGCTGCTGTAACGAATGAAGAAGAACGCACTTTGTCGATACCGCTTTCTTTCTTGCCTGAAGGTAGCTATCGGGCACGGCTGATGCTGGACGGTGACGATGCCCACTATCTGACAAACCGTGAATCGTATCAGGTCAAGGAACTGCAAGTGAAATCCAATGACAACATTTCTGTTAAATTGGCTGCAGGCGGTGGAGCTTGTCTGAAAATATCTAAGAAATAATAATAATTTGTCCGATAAAATGTATACTTTTACCAAAAAGTAAATTATATTTGTTTGCTGACAGCGATCTTACAAAATGGGCTGACCTCGCAAATGAAGTCAGCCCTATTTTATGCCTTTGCTAAATTTTTATCAAACAACAATAATTTAAAATTTCTATTTCTTCAGCTTACCCAAAAACATGATGTTGTTGTCGTCCTCATCAATGGTATCCAGCAAGGATTGGAGCTTTTTCCGGTCTTCTTCGGTACAGTCACTGTCATTCATGCGATCCTGGATATATTCAATGAGATAACCGGGCTCAAAAATACGCCACACCCATCCGTCCTTGAAATTAAGCATGACTTTCATGCCGCCGCAGAAATCATTGACCAATCTTACATAGCGGGCCTGTTGCTTTTCCTTATCCACAAAGATATTTCCTTGTCCAAAAACTATCGCAATATAATATCCGGGTATTTCATTATAGATGTGGATGGGCTTTTCTTCCATTGCTCCGAAATCTAAGGTAAATTTGGGAACAATTCTGTTTTCCGATTTTATATAATGGTACAAGGTATCAACGGATGTTAAATGGAAACTTAAATCAGGAACATTATGATAAGCAAAAACTTCCTGATTGTAATCTTCCACCTTAAAATAAGGTGCTTCTTCCAGTTGAGCTATTAATTTCCCTTCTTTACTATATTGGGAAACTAGCGGACTTTCTTCAGACCTCTGAATAGGCAGATGAATAATAGATAGTGACTTATCTTCCCCAAGTTCAAATTTAGGCTTATTTAGTTCGTAGTCTATCTGCCTGTCCTCAAGAAAGTTTCCTTTCAGATCATACACCATAATTTTATTAAGAAAGCCAAATGATCCCAGGTAAATTCTTTGTTCCTGCTCATCAATGGCTGCATCATAAATACTCATAGGATATTCACCGGGACCCTGTCCGATCTTTCCGGCCGTACATAAAAATTTGCCATCACTGTTAAATAGCATATAAGGTTGACTTGCAGTTATTCCAATACCAATATAATGATCGGTGATGGTAGGAAGAGTTCGATAAGTAAATATTGCCTCCGGACTGTTATCAAACCTGACAATTCGGAAATCTTCTACCAGATCACTCAGTTTTATATCGACTGTATCCTTGACATTCGAATAATGGCAGACCGTCAAGCCGGTTTCTTTATTATATGAAACGGTATTGTCTTTGGGACCGCATCCGTACAGAGCGGAGAAAAGGCAAATGGCTGATGAATAATGTTTTTTCATAAGAACTTATTTTTATTTAAAGACCACTGTTATAGGGGCTCTTAATTTGAATACACATTTTTCCTTTCACTTGTGCAGGCCTGAAAGGTGGAAGTTGTTTCAATACTCTGATGAATTCCTTATCAATCTCAGGCTGGATTCCTTTTACGATAACCACATCAATTACATTCCCTTTGTCATCAATTATCAGATCTACTTGCCCTTTTCCGTTTACAGGAATTTGTTCACCATTAGAATCAATAAGCGGATATTTGAATAATTTAGTATAGAATTCTACCAGCTTTGTGCCAGTCAAAGAAGTAAATGCACTTACATCAACTTCCGATTGTTCATAGATTCTGGGGGTATCCTTTTTTGATACATCCTGAAGAGTTTCGGGAGCATTAGTTTCCACCTCTGACTCATCTGCTTTGGTCATTTCTGTTTTATCAGCCTTCGAAATTTCTCCTTTGCTTGTTTCCGCGGTCTCTTTTGCAGAATGTCCGCTACAGGAACAGCAACAAGACAATACAAATAAAAATAATATGTAACGCATAGTGATTAATTTAAAATAAGTATTCTGTATTTATTTGCACCGAAAGTTAAACATTTGTCGCTAAAAAACCATAAAAATAATCATGTTATTAGATTATGCCAGAAAACATCCGTTCCGCACTTCTTCCGCAACAGAAAACACACTCCGCAAATAAAGGCACAGACTTGGATAAACGCCATTAAAGATATATGAATCAATCATTTACCCAGAGAA
>ENA-OQBV01000821-OQBV01000821.1-human-gut-metagenome-genome-assembly--contig:-NODE-821-length-17087-cov-2.595814_pt1 | contig 17087 bp, 18 predicted proteins | sample MGYA00242750_ERZ504559 | MGnify/ENA primary metagenome ERZ504559 (study PRJEB26092, sample SAMD00036230) | human gut metagenome | host: Homo sapiens | study: EMG produced TPA metagenomics assembly of... | reverse complement strand
CGGCGCCAAACCGTCTCCCTATCGGTCGTGGGCGCCGAATTGATTTTTTGGTCACACGGTCCGTGAACCGAATTGCGTTGGCAGCGTCTTGCGATTAGCGGTTTTGGCCCATCGAAAGCGGAACGGCATTCGCCGTCTCCAAGGCAAAAGACCGTAACGTGAGCTCTGAACCGAACGTAGACACGAATTCGGTTCAGGGCTTTTTGAGCGTGGGAGGTACTGTATGCTCTTGGTAAATGAGCTGTTGTTTGCGTATTTCTCAATCGGGCCTAGCTCAAAATTCAATCTGTGGGATTATTGCTATGATGATATTCAGCAGCGCATTCCTTATTCTCAGCACTGCCCGTCTTCGTGTTTTGCCTCTGAACTCGATTTCTTTGAAATCGATCCGCCCCGCCAGGGCGGGGGACCGAAAGCCGCATGTTGCCTCATTGAAATGAGGCAAGCGTGCCCTTTCGGTGGTGGATGAGGAGTGCGGCGACGTCTCCATACGAGCGGCAGCGAGGTAGATTCGCCCGGAGTTTCGAAGGACGCTTTTGAAGCGGAGCGAAAGTCCGAGAGACATGTGTGAGGGCGAATGAAGTTCGGACCCGTTTCCCCCCGCAGGGGGCGGTTTGGGTCCGGCGTTACAGTTGCCTTCCATTTTTTTAGCCAGCTGCCACAGGTAGCCTTAGCCAAGGAAAGCCCCGTCACATATGCCTTCCGCCTTAGCCTACCTTTATGCCTCCCATCATGTTCCTTTTCCCCCATAATTATGGTAAAATTAAGTGTTATGCAAGGAGGAATCCCTATGCTCACAAAACCACTCCTCGAGGCCATGAAGGCTTATCGGGAAGATCATGTATACCCCCTTCATACACCGGGCCATAAGGGCGGACGCGGTGCTGATGAGGATCTCAAGGACCTATTGGGTGAAAATGCCCTTTTATCTGACGTATCACTTATGGAGGAACTGGACGATATCCACCATCCTGAAGGAGCCATCAAGGACGCTGAAACGCTGGCAGCGACGCTTTATGGGGCAGACCGCTGCTTTTTTGGTGTCAATGGCACGACGGGCGTCATCCATGGCATGCTCCTTGGCGCGCTGCGTCCTGGGGACAAAATCCTGGTTCCCAGAAACAGCCATAAGTCTGTTTTGGGCGGTCTCATTCTTGGCGGCTTAGAACCGATTTCCCTGGCTCCTTGTTATGATGAGTCGTGGCGCATGACGCTTCAGATCACAGCGGAGCAGGTGGATGCGGCTCTTAACAAGAAGCCTGATATCAAGGCCGTCTTTCTTACGACACCAAATTATTTTGGCCTTGCTGCCGATACGGAAAAAATTGCCAGGATCTGTCATGAAAAAGGGGTGCTGCTCCTTGTTGATGAAGCCCACGGTCCCCATCTTGGATTTTCGTCCCTGCTTCCCAAAAGCGCCATGCAGTGCGGCGCTGATGCAGCAGCGCAAAGTACCCATAAGATTGTGGGTGCCATGACGCAGTGCTCACTTCTTCAGGTTTCCTATGACCGCATCGATAAGGACGCTATGGAACGGGCCATGAGCCTTGTGACGACAACAAGCCCGAACTATCTTCTCATGGGATCCCTTGATGCGGCGCGTTTTCAGCTTGCCCAAAAAGGCACAGCCATGGCGAAAGCCTCCCTTCGCGCGGCTGCGCTTCTCCGCGAAGAACTTAAAAAGATTGACGGTCTTCCTGTCCTTACAGATGAACTGATCGGAAAGGGCGGCGTTGCGGCCATGGATCCGGGGAAGGTCACGATTATGACCAGCGCCCTGGGGCTTACGGGACCGGAAGCGGCGGAAATTCTGCGCCGCGAAAAAATTGCCGTTGAGCTTGTCGATGAAGATCATGTGCTCTTTCTTGTTACCTATGCTGATGACCATGCAGAATTTGCCCAAAAGGCCGTCCTTATCCGGGAAACGCTGGAAAAAAGCCGGAAACCGGTACGGAACGTAGCGCCAGCGGCTGTTCTCTCAAAGATTCCGGAACGGCGACTCCTGCCGCGGGACGCGTTTTTTGCGCCCCATGAGAGGGTGCCTTTTGACGAATCTGCAGGCCGTGTGACCACTGAATCCATCAGCTTTTATCCCCCTGGGATCCCTCTCATCATGCCGGGAGAAGTCATTACGGAAGAGCTTATTGCCTACGCCCGTCTTATGCAGGAAAAGAAGCTTCTTGTCAGCGGGCCCCAGGATCCCTCCCTTAGAGAAATCGAGGTCATAAAATGAAAAAAGGACTCTTTATTACGTTGGAAGGCCCTGACGGCAGCGGTAAGACGACGCAGGCAAAACGCCTTAAGGCATATCTTGAAACGAAGGGACGGGAGGTTGTCCTCACCCGGGAACCGGGCGGGACGGGCCTTGCGGAAACGCTGCGCAGCCTTGCCCTTTCCCCAGAGATCACCATGAGTAAACGGGTGGAAAGCCTCCTTCATGTGGCAGCCCGGGCCGACCATGTGGATAAGGTCATTCGGCCCGCTCTTGAAGCAGGAAAAGTGGTCATCTGCGACCGTTTCAGTGATTCCACCCTCATTTACCAAGGCATCTTGGGCGGTATGGACCTTGATGAACTGGAAAGACTGTCCCTTTTCGGGTCTAAAGGGCTCAGCCCTGATGTGACCTTTCTTATTGACGGCAATCCCCGCGTCCTCCTTTCCCGGCGGGAAGCCCGGGGCGTTACGGATAAGTTTGAGGCCCAAGGCCTTCTTTTCCAGGAAAAGATCCGTCAGGGGTATTTGACCCTTCTTGACCGCTATCCAGAGCGCATGATCCTCATCGATGGGGAAGGAACTCCAGACAGTGTGACGGATGCCCTCATAAAAAAAGTGGAAAAATTTCTCTAAATGGGGTATAGTCTACTTGTCGTGTAATACAATGGAAGGAACATCATCATGTGGGATACCATTTTGGGTCATGAAGCCAATAAAATATTTTTGGGGAAACATGCTCCAAGGAGAGCGTAAAACACCGGCCCTCCTTTTTTATGGGCCTGATGGCATTGGTAAGAAGAAACTTGCCTATGAATTTGCCCGGAGTTTTCTTTGCCTTGATGATCCCACCCATGATGACTGCAAGTGCCGCAGCTGCCGCGCCTTTTGCGGGGAAAGTCACCCCGACTTTATCTATGTAGAAGGGCAGGGCGCCCGGCATGATATCCTCATTGAACAAATCAAGGAAGTAGAAAAAAAGGCAGTCTTTTCCCCCGTCCTTTCCCCTTATAAGGTCTGTCTCATTGATGGTGCGGACCGCATGCGGGAAGAAGCGTCCAATTCCTTGTTGAAGCTCCTTGAAGAGCCGCCGACGTACTGGCTCTTTATCCTCGTTGCATCCGAAATTTCGCGCATCCTGCCGACCATCCGCAGCCGTCTCATGGCCATCCGCTTTGAGCCCCTTCACAGGGAGAAAGCGGTACGTGTCATGGAGGAGCTTTCTGTTCCGCAAGGCGAAACCTTGGCGCGTCTATCTGATGGCTCGCCGGGAAAAGCCCTCCATCTTGCCGAGGCAGAAGCGCTGATGTGGCGGGAGCGGGCCATATTCATTATCGAAGGCATAGAAGATCCTTATCTCATGGCAAGCCTTGCCCGTCTTGAATGGCTGGGCGATATGGATGTGGACCAGACACAGACCTTTTTGGAAATGCTGCTCCTCATCTTGCGCGATGCTATGATGATCCAAGAAGGCAGCGGCCTTCTTCTTTATAATGAAGATGAACGCGAGCGAATCGCTTCGATTTTTGCTTCATTTACTTTATCTGCTCTCAAGAAATCCCTCCTTGAAACGGAGCGTTTTTACCTTGGGCTCAATAAGGGCGTCAATACACGGATGATCCTTGAGGCCCTCTTTCTTGAGATCCATACTTTTCTAAAGGAGTAACGACCGTGGTTACGATTGTTGGAATCCGGTTTCAAAAGAGCCGGGAAAATCTATTATTTGCTCCAGGCAGTCTTGATCTGCAAAAAGGCGACCATGCCATTGTAGAGTACGGCCCGGGGCGTGTTGAATATGGGGAAGTGGTCATGGGGCCCGCAGTCGATGAAAAGAGCATCGTCTCTCCCTTAAAGAGCGTGATCCGCAAGGCGGATGGCGGGATGCCCGCAAGGTGGAGGAAAACCATCGTAAGGAAAAGGAAGCGTTCACCATCTGTGAAAAGAAGATCGCTGCCCGCAAACTGGAAATGCGTCTTGTCAATGTAGAGTATACCTTTGACGGCGGGCGGATCATCTTCTACTTTACAGCCGATGGGCGCATTGATTTCCGCAATCTTGTCAAGGATTTGGCCGCTGTTTTCCGGACGCGTATCGAACTGCGCCAAATTTGGTGTGCGCGATGAAGCAAAGATGCTAGGCGGCATTGGATGCTGCGGACGGCCCTTGTGCTGTGCAACTTTTTTGGGAGACTTTGAACCTGTCTCCATCAAGATGGCAAAAGAGCAGAACCTGTCCCTTAATCCGACGAAGATTTCAGGAATTTGCGGACGGCTCTTGTGCTGCCTTAAGTACGAAAGTGAAATGTACTGCGGCCGCTGCTGCAAGAACAAGGGGAAAAGAAGGAAGCAAGTCACCTTATTCCTAAACCGGGCATGAAGGTTGTCACGCCTACTGGGGAGGGCATGGTCATGCATGTTTCCCGCCGCGATCAGACGGTTGTGGTTGAACTGTCCCCAGGCAACCGGATTACGGCAAGCTGGGACGAAATCGTCGAAGCCGCCAAAAGTGATGAATGAAACGGAACGCCTTGACAGCCTGCCCAGTGGAAATCTCCGGATTTGGCAGGATGAAAAAGAATTTTCCTTTACAACGGACGCGGTCTTTTTGGCCGCGTTTCCCCATATGGTGAAAAAAGCCTGCGTCCTTGAGCTTGGCTGTGGAACCGGCGCTATTTCCCTTCTGGCTGCAAACAGGGGAGCCCAGTCCGTTCTTGCCGCGGATAAAAATCCCCATGTTATTGAGCTCCTGAAGCGCAGCGTAAGGGAAAACGGCCTTGAGCAGCAGGTTATGCCGCTTGTGGGGGATATCCTGGCTTATCGTGAGTATCTTAAGCCGGACACAATGGATCTTGTCTATATGAATCCCCCTTACCGCATTGGCGGAAGGCGGCGTCAGCTCATGACCGAGGCCTGCCATGAAGTGGGCGTTACGTTAGAAGATTTTATCAAAGGCCGCTGCTTTTGCGTTAAAGACACGGGGGCGCCTTGCCATGGTTCAGCTTCCTGACCGGTTTACCGATGCCCTACGCCTAGCTGATCGCTATCATCTAGAAATCAAGCGGCTACAGTGGGTCCATTCGTATATTGATCGGGGGACATGGATTTTTTTGGCGGAGTTTCAAAAAGGGGGCCGGGGAGGGCTTACGGTCCTGCCGCCCCTTATCATGTACCGGCATGACGGCAGCCTGAGTGAGGATGCCCTTGCTTATTATGAAGGAAAGGAGTGGGTCCATGGCTGAATCGGTTGGAACCTTATATCTATGCGCAACACCCATTGGGAATTTGGAAGATATGACGCCCCGTGCCCTGCGGATGCTGCGGGAAGCCAATCTTATCGCCGCGGAAGATACACGTCATACGCGGCAGCTTTTGAATCATTTTGATATCCATGGGACGCTTCTGAGCTATCATGAGCATAACAAAGAAAAAATGGGGCCTGTTCTTCTGGAGCATCTAAAAGAAGGCAAAAACATCGCCCTTGTTTCCGATGCCGGCTTCCCTGGTATTTCCGATCCGGGTGAACACATTGCCCAGACGTGTATTGCAGAAGGCATTCCTGTTGTGCCTGTGCCGGGAGCCAATGCGGCACTGACAGCCCTTGTAGCTTCAGGTCTATCGAGCACGCCTTTCTTTTTTGGCGGGTTTCTTCCTAAAAGTCAGAAAAACCGGCGGGAGAAGCTAGCGGAATGGAAGGACATTCCAGCAACTATCATCCTGTATGAGGCACCGCACCGAATCATAGAGGTGCTTTCTGATATTGAAGACGCATGGGGAGACCGGACCATGACCATGGCGAGGGAACTGACAAAGCTTCATGAAGAGTTTTTCCGCGGCACGGTTTCCACGTGCCGGGCTCACCTTTTGGAACAGGCGCCGCGCGGTGAGTTTGTCCTCGTGATTGCTGGCGGAACCAAGGTGGAAGAAGCCCCAACAGGGGATCCCCTTGATGCCGTGCGTCGTCTGATGGCTGACGGCGTGGGGAAAAAAGAAGCGCTCCAGCAAATTGCCAAAGTTTATAAGCTGCCTAAACGGGAGCTTTATAATAGACTAGTCAAAGAAGGGGTAGAAGATGAGTAAACCAGCTTTTTTCATTACGACACCGATTTACTATCCGAGTGCCAATCTGCATATTGGTCATGCGTACTGCTCGACCATTGCTGATACGATTGCTCGGTATAAAAGGGCCAATGGGTTTGATGTCCGATTCGTGACGGGCAGTGATGAACATGGCCTCAAGATCCAGCGCAAGGCGGAAGAAAATGGGATGACGCCGCTCCAGTACGTAGATGGCATTGTGGCAAACTTCAAGAAACTTTGGGAAATGCTGGGAATCAGCTACACGGATTTTGTACGCTCTTCCAGTGCGGAACACGAACGGGTCGTTCAGGAAATCCTGCAGCGCGTCTATGATAAGGGCGATATCTATAAAAAGAAATATGTCGGGAAATACTGCGTTCCTTGCGAATCCTTCTGGACGGACCGTCAGATTGAGGAAGCAGGCGGCGTCTGCCCGGACTGTGGCCGTCCTGTGGAAACGATGGAAGAAGAGGACTATTTCTTCCGTATGTCCAAATATGCTGACCAAATTCTCAAACATATTGAAAATCATCCTGATTTCATCCAGCCCGTTTCCCGCCGCAACGAAATGATCGCTTTTCTTAAACAAGGGTTGGAGGACCTGTGTATTTCCCGTTCCACGTTCGACTGGGGCATTCCGGTTCCTTTTGATAAGAAACAGATTACTTATGTCTGGTTCGATGCCCTTTTGTGCTATTTCACGGGGATTGGGTTCCTGCGCAATGAAGAGGAATTTAACCGCTTCTGGCCGGTTGACCTGCACCTTGTAGGAAAGGAAATCGTCCGTTTCCATACGATCATTTGGCCGGCTATGCTCCTTTCCATGGGGTATGAACTGCCGAAGAAGGTTTATGGTCACGGCTGGCTTGTCGTTAATGGTGACAAGATGAGTAAATCCAAGGGCAATGTCGTCGATCCTGTGGAACCAATCAAGGAATTTGGCCCTGATGCCGTCCGTTACTTCCTCCTCAGTGAAATTGCCTTGGGCAACGATGGGAATTATTCCCGCGAAGGCCTCATCCGCCGTTGGAATACGGACCTTGCCAACGACTTGGGCAACCTCCAGTATCGTACGGTTTCCATGATTGAAAAATATCATCAAGGTATTGTTCATAAGACGGCATCAGATCATGCCGATGACAAGGCTTTTGCAGCCCTTGCCGAGGAAACGCTTGGCAGTTACCGTAAAGCTATGGATGAATACCAGATCAATGACGCGCTGAAGGCTGTCTGGTCCTATATTGGCGCTGCCAATAAATACATTGATGTAACGACGCCGTGGATCCTTGCTAAGGATCCTGCGCAGAAGGACCGCCTTGAAGCCGTGATGTACAACCTTGCTGATGCTGTTCGCAATATTGCCATCCTGATTTCACCTATGATGCCTTTTACGGCACCGAAGATTTTCGAACAGCTCGGTCTTGCCGTGCCGGAAAACTTCGATCTTAATGAAGTGAAGTATGGCGGTTTCTCTGATGGCACGAAAGTCATGAAGGGTCAGCCCATTTTCCCGCGCATTGAAGTGGAGTCGGAAAAGACACCTCAGAAGGAAGCCTCGAAGCAAAAAAAGCGGAAAAGAAGAACGTCGGTGTGGTTACGCCCGAAGAAATCGCCATCGATGATTTCCAGAAGGTTGACCTCCGTGTTGCTGCAATCAAAACGGCCGAACGGGTCCCCAACACAGATAAGCTCATGAAGATTACCGTTGATATGGCAGGCCGTGAACGGATCATTGTCTCCGGGATTGCCCAGTACTATGATGCCAAGGAGCTTATTGGCAAGAATGTCATCGTTGTGGCTAACCTCAAACCAGCCAAGCTCAAGGGCATCGAATCTCGCGGCATGCTCCTTGCTGCAAGTGACGGTAAGGGAAATCTCGTTCTTGCCGAAGTGCCGGGGATTGCGTCGGGCAGCAAGGTCAAATAATGGAACGACTTCCTTATTTTGATACGCATGCCCACCTTGACACGGAGGACTTTGACGCGGACCGAGAAGCGCTGCTCCAGGAGATTGGATCGCACATGTTGGGATTCATCAATCCCGGTTGTGACGTGAGAAGCTCGAAGGCATCGCTTGCTATGGCCCACCGCTATGATTATGTGTATGCCGCCGTCGGCCTTCATCCAGAAGATCTGGGCCATGTGAGCGAAGGGGACCTTGAGGAAATTTACCAGCTTGCCCAAGATGACAAGGTGGTCGCCATTGGTGAGATTGGTCTTGACTATTATAACGATGAAGATTCACCTCATGAGCGGCAGCAGGCTTTCCTTATCCGCCAACTTGCCATGGCCCGTGAACTTAAGCTGCCTGTCATCATCCATGACCGGGAGGCCCATGAGGATATGACAAGGCTCCTTCTGACGGAAGGGCAGGGCGTGCGAGGGGTCCTTCATTGTTTCAGCGGAGACTGGGCCATGGCTGAAACCTTTATTAAGGCCGGCTGGTACTTTGGCTTTGGCGGGACAAGTACCTTCAAGAATGATCATGGGGTCAGGGAAATCCTTCGCAAGATGCCTCTTGACCGCATCGTTTTTGAGACAGATTCGCCTTATATGGCCCCTGTTCCTTACCGCGGGAAACGCAATAACCCGCTTTATGTGAAGCTTGTTGCTGAAATGGCAGCGGAGGTCAAAGGAATTCCAGTCCTTTCGATGATGGAAATTGCCACAAAAAATTCGCAAAATCTCTTCCCAAAATTAAAAAGTTACTAAAAATCGCGATGACTTTGCTGTAAATTTTTCAAAAGCGTCACAAAATCAAGCAATGAAAATGTTCATTTTTAGGAGCTGGTCCTAATTTTGTTTTGACAGGTTTTTCGTCTCCATGGTAGAATACAAAAGCTTTAAGGAGGCGAGAATTTGCGAATAACAAATACTTGGAAGCGTCCTGAAAAGTGGGTTGTTGTCATGCTCATGCTTGTCTTCAGCTTGAATTTTCTCGGCTTTGCTGCCGCTCCAAAACAGGTGAAGATTCAAGTTGACGGGCAGACGATTGCCCTTTCAACCAGAGCCCTTACGGTTAAAGGTGCTTTGGAAGAAGCCGGTGTTGTTCTTCAAAAAGCCGACGGTTATGATGTAGTTGGTCATGGAAACTTTGAAGATGGATCGACGATCGAAGTCATCCGTGCCATTCCAATCAAGGTGTGGCATAATGGAAGAACGACCGAGTATGCCATCGGACGCAAAACGGTAAAAGAAGTGTTGGATGCTGTGGGTGTGGACTACAAAGGATATAAGGTGTATCCGTCCTTGGAGTCCCCGGCAAAAAAAGACATGACTATCCATGTCGTTTCCCCCACAACTGAGGTGAAGACGGCCAAAGAAAGCATTCCTTTTGAAGTGGAATTCCGCAACAATGACAACCTGCCCCGCGGCAGACAGTCTGTTGTATCGGAAGGCCGCAATGGGGAAGCTGTAGTCACCTACCGCACGGTGAAGATTGGAAATCAAGAAGTAAGACGTGAACTGGCGCGTGATGTTGTTTCCCAACCTGTTCCGCAAGTCGTAGAAGTAGGCACAGGCAAAAATTTGATGGTGGAAACAAGCCGTGGCTTTGTTCGGTACCGCAGCGCGAGAACCTTTGAGGCTTCCGCGTATACCCTTGCCGAGGGCAGTGGAACCGGTCTGACTTCGACAGGCGTTGTGCCTTATCATGGAATCGTAGCTGTGGATCCTGATGTGATTCCTTATGGAACGCGGATGTATATCCCTGGTTATGGTTTTGCCGTGGCAGGTGATTGCGGCGGTGCTATCAATGGCAGCCGAATTGACCTGTACATGGAAAACTACTCTGACGCAATCAGTTGGGGCAGGCGCGACGTAACCGTGTATTTCCTTGAGTAGAAAAGGGGCTGTTGCCAATTGGCAATGGCCTCTTTCCTTATTTGTGGGGAGAACTTTCTTTTGACATTCTTCCTGCAATCTGTTAGAGTAAAAATCCGGAACGAGAGGTCCAAGAATAGGGAGCGTGACAAGATTGCTTAAGGAAGTCCTTGTCGTAGAAGGAAAAATGGATACAGTGGCGATCAAGAAGGCCCTTGATGCCGATACAATCGAAACAGGCGGCTTTACCTTGTCGCCGTATACCCTTAAAAAGATTGAAGCAGCCTATAAGAAGCGGGGCATCATCATCCTCACCGATCCTGATGGGGCAGGGGAGCGGATCCGCCGTTATTTGACGGAGCGCTTTCCTGAGGCAGGACAGGCCTTTGTGCCAAAGTGTGAAGCCCTGGCCCACCATGATGTGGGCATTGAGCAGGCTCAGCCGGAGGCAATCCTCAAGGCACTTTCCAAGGTGCGCCACACCACGATGACGCCGCAGGAAGAATTTACGGCCATGGACCTTTACCATAACGGTATGAGCGGGTCCCAGTCTGCGGCGGAAAAACGGGACGCCCTTGGAGCCGAACTGGGTATTGGCTACGGCAATGTGAAGAAAATGGTGGAGCGTCTCAATCATTATGGCGTGACCCGCGACGAATTCAATAAAGCACTTCAGATCATCGGAACACGTCATGCGTGAGAAAGGACTTCAGTATGCTTCATCCTGTGATTGCAAGCCGTGAAGTAACGCGGTATATTCTTGATACCTTTGGCCTCATACAAAAAAACGCTTTGGACAGAACTTCCTCATCAATGAGTCTGTTGTAAGGGGCATTGCAGAAAAAGCAAAGATTGGTCCTGGGGACCTGGTCCTTGAAGTCGGGCCCGGAATCGGCACATTGACCCAGGCCCTTGCGGAAACCGGAGCCGATGTCAAGAGTGTTGAAATCGATGAGTCGCTTCTTCCGATCCTTCGCAAGACGCTTGAAGGGTATGACAATGTAGAAATCATCCATGGGGATATCCTTAAGGTTGACCTCAAAGACATTACGGGGGGAAAGCCTTTTACAGTGGCGGCGAACCTGCCTTATTACATTACGACGCCCATCATCTTTTCCCTGCTTGAAGCAAACCTTCCCTTAAAGCGTATTGTCGTTATGGTGCAAAAAGAAGTGGCTGAGCGGATGGCCGCTCATCCTGGAACAAAGGCTTATGGGCCCCTTTCCTTGGCGCTGCAGTATTATTCGGAGCCCCAGCTGGCAATTCCCGTTCCGGCTCACGATTTCATGCCGGCCCCAAAGGTTGATTCCATGGTCGTCGTATGTGAAAAAAAGGGAGAGCCCCATTGTCAATGTGGATGCGTCTTTATATGTTAAGGTCGTGCGGGCGGCTTTTTCCCAGCGCCGGAAGATGCTCCGCACCTGTCTAAAGTCAATGGTGCGTCCCGGTGATACAGCGGAGGCCTGGGTGGCCCGTGCTGGGATTGAGCCGACGCGCAGGGGGGAGTCCCTTACCATAGAAGAGTTTGGCAAACTGGCGGAAAGCTGGGAAGAAAAATGACGAATCACTATAAGTACTTTTCCCATAAGGAATGTGAGTTCTTCCCTTGTCATAAGGAAAGTGACGGAGAGAATTTCAACTGTCTCTTCTGCTTTTGTCCCCTGTATCTGGTGAAAGATTGTGGCGGCGCCTTTGCCTACACGAATCGGGGCATCAAGGATTGCTCCCATTGCCTTTTTCCCCATAAAAAGGAAAACTATGGCAAGATCATGGCGCGGCTCAAAGAAGAAATGGAAATGAAATGAGGAAAGAAAAGCCAGAGTGCATGGATGAAACCATGCACTCTGGCTTTTGCTGTGATGCTGCAGCACTATGATGCTGCTGTCAAAGGCGGCAGGCTGATAAATCAGCCATAAAAGTGTTGCTATGATGATACTCAGCAACGGTTACTTTATATTTGGTACGACCTGCTATCGTGTTACGCGTTAGAACTCGATTTCTCCGAAATCGATCCGCCTTGCCAAGGCGGGGGAGCGACAAAGGAAAATTTCCACAAGTTCATGATGATAAGGATTATCCGGTTTTTGTGGTGGACGAGGACGCGAAGCTGACGTTTCCTTACAAGCGGCTTGCGAGGCGGATTTGTCTGGGTCCTGAGGCTGCTATGGAGCGGAGCGAAAAGCAGAAGAACATGTTTGAGGGCGAATGCAATTCGGCCCCCACGACTGACAGGGAGATGATTTGGCGCCGCTCGTTATCATCTTTCCCTTCAACGCACTACAGCCTCAAAGCATCAAAGCTCTATAGTATTCCTATATGTCTTTTCAACCTAAAAGACAAAAAGTTTGACTTTTTTAGTAAAACCCCTTGCATTTTTTTTGAAAGATGCTATTATTATAGCTGTGGTTAGCACTCCAATGTAATGAGTGCTAATGAATCAAAAAGTTAAAATTTATCCATAGTGAAAGGGGATTACAAACATGTTAAGACCTTTGGAAGATCATGTCGTCGTAGAACCGGTTGTGCAGGAAGAAAAAACGGAAAGCGGGATTTATCTGCCCGATACGGCTCATAAGGACAAACCCCAGACTGGCAAAGTCGTAGCTGTAGGTACGGGCCGTCTCCTTGATAATGGCACCCGCATTGCTTCTGAAGTCAAGGTTGGCGAAACTGTTGTCTTTGCTAAATACTCCGGCAGCGAAGTCGAACTGGACGGCAAGGATTATATCATCCTCCGTGACAGTGATATCTTGGCTGTCGTTGAGGATAAGTGAATCGCTCCCTTTTTTGTGGAGAACCAATCACCTTATATCATTTGGAACTAAGGAGTAGATAAAAATGGCTAAACTCATTCAATTTGATGAAGAAGCACGTCGTGGTCTGGAACGCGGCGTCAATAAACTGGCTGATGCTGTAAAAGTTACCTTGGGGCCCAAGGGCCGCAACGTTGTCCTTGAAAAGAAATTCGGTTCCCCGACCATCACCAATGATGGTGTAACCATTGCTAAGGACATTGAACTGGAAGATCCGTTTGAAAACATGGGGGCTGCCCTTGTTCGTGAAGTGGCAACCAAGACCAACGATATTGCTGGTGACGGGACCACGACGGCTACCCTTCTTGCTCAGTCCATCGTTCATGAAGGCATGAAGAACGTGGTTGCCGGTGCTAACCCCATGGTCCTCAAGAGAGGCATCAAGAAAGCAACGGATTGCCTCGTCAAGAAGCTCCAGGAAAATGCCAAGACGGTCAGCACCAAGGAAGAAAAAGCACAGGTTGCTTCCATTTCTGCTGGTGACGCGGAAATCGGTGGCCTGATTGCTGATGCGATGGAAAAAGTCGGCAACGATGGCGTCATCACCGTTGAAGAATCCAAGACCATGGAAACCTCCCTTGAAACCGTTGAAGGGATGCAGTTCGACCGCGGCTACATTTCCCCGTATATGGTTACGGATCCGGACAAGATGGAAGCCGTTCTTTCCAATCCGTACGTCTTCATTACGGACCGGAAGATCACTATGATCCAAGACATCATGCCTGTTCTTGAAAAAGTGGTACAACAGGGCCGTGAACTCTTGATCATTGCTGAAGACATCGAAGGTGAAGCCCTGGCTACACTCGTTGTGAACAGACTCCGTGGCACCTTTAAGGCTGTTGCCGTCAAAGCTCCTGGCTTTGGTGACCGTCGCAAGGCTATGCTTCAGGATATTGCAACCCTGACGGGTGCAACGGTTATCAGTGAAGAAGTTGGCCGTAAGCTCGACAGCGCTACAGTTGCTGATCTTGGTTCCTGCAGCCAGGTCCGTGTAACCAAGGACCTTACTACCATTGTTGATGGTGCTGGTGACAAACAGGCCATTGCTGACCGTGTTGCTTCCATCCGTGCCCAGATTCCTGAAACGACTTCCCAGTTCGACAAGGAAAAACTTCAGGAACGTTTGGCTAAACTCTCTGGCGGCGTTGCCGTTATCAAAGTTGGTGCTGCTACGGAAACGGAACTGAAAGATAAGAAACTCCGTATCGAAGACGCCCTGAACGCTACTCGCGCTGCTGTGGCCGAAGGAATCGTTGCCGGTGGCGGTACGGCTCTTCTGCAAGTACAGCCGGCCCTCGATGAACTGGAAAAGGAAACCGAAGGGGATGAGAAGACAGGTATTGATATCGTTAGACGCGCTATCGAAGCTCCTGTCCGTCAAATCGCCAACAACGCCGGTCTTGAAGGTGCCGTTATCGTTGAAGCTGTCAAGAAGGCTAAGAAGGGAATTGGCTTCAATGCCCAGACGGAAGAATATGTCGATATGATCAAGAGCGGTATTGTAGATCCTTGCAAGGTTACGCGCAGTGCCCTGCAGAATGCAGCTTCCATTGCTGCCATGATTCTTACCACGGAAGCCGTTGTTGCGGATAAACCGGCTGAAAATCCGGCTCCGGCAGCTCCTGCCATGGGTGGCATGCCTGGCATGATGTAAGGGATATTCCTAAGACCCGCATAAATACATAGTTCTAGCGTTCATAATGGCTTAAAAAATCGCAAATAGAGAACAAAACGAGAACAAAAAATCCCCTTGTGAAATTCACAAGGGGATTTTACTATTTAGAGTTTAAAAGTTTGTCGAAACGTTCGGCGGTTTCAGTTGCCGCCGTTTTGGTGACGTGCAGATATATCTGACGAGTTATTGAGTCGTCGGCATGCCCAAGTCTTTTCATGATTTGAACAAGGTCCACGCCAGCTTCCGCAAGCAGGCTTGCATGGGTATGGCGAAAAATGTGGGGATGGATTCGGAATGGGATCTTGCCAAGCATAAGCCGCTGGAGCCTATCAATGCGGATTTGAACGAGCCGTTGCGTCAAAGGGAATCCAGGATGTGTCGGAGCCGTGAAAATAAATCCCAGTTGGCTACGCTCAGGGATATGCCACTCAGAGCCATATTCAAGGCGAAGACTTGAGGTTTCAAGTTTGTGACGTGCAAGCAAAGATCTTAACGATGTCGGCAAGGAGATGATCCGCACCGATGTTTCCGTTTTCGGCGGGAGAAGTGAATAGCTTTCAGCACGATTCGTTGGGTTGTACAGTGTCTTCGACACCTTCAAGATATTTTTCTTAAAATCCACGTCTTCCCACGTCAGGGCCAGCGCTTCACCGATTCGGAGACCTGTATAAGATAAAAGCGAAAAAAGTTCGTAGTCTGGTGGATAGCCATTCTTTTCGGCGACAGAGAGAAAGGCGAGCAATTGATCTTTCTCAAGATAGGGAGGGACCGTGGAATCTGGATCCACGATTTTTCTTTTCGGTCGGGGGACCGTGGCGTATTCGGTTGGATCTGTAAGGATAAGATCATATTCTTTCGCCCGCCGAAAGATCATTCTAGCAGTGGCATGGATTCCCGAAATCGTGTTCGGAGAAAAATCTTTTGAGAGCGCCAGCAAATGCGTCCTGATATTGTTTTTTCCCGATTTGTTGGAGCGGTATTTTGTCGAAAAAACGTTAAGATTCAACATTGATGCTCTCTAATTCGTACAGTGGAGATCTTCACAAGCGTTTTGTAGGCTTCGAGCCATTCTGCGGCGAAATCACCAAAAGTAATCGACTCAGGGCGGGAAAAAACCTTTGAGCGAAGTTGTTGGAGCATTTTTTCGCCCGCAATTTTGGCGTCTTTCGCACGAGCAAAACCGCCTTTTTCCTTTTGTGTCGTTTCCCTGTCAGTGGATTCTTCCCAATGTCGATTTTATACGCCCATTTTCCAGATGGCTTTTTATAGACGTGCATTTTCTTCTCTAGTAAAAACCCCTCGAAGCCGAGGGGAGAAAATCAATCGTGCCATTCATGGCCGCATTTTAGGCATTTGTATCGGAGCCGATTAGAATGGTGCTTTCCAGCTAGCAGACCGAGCGGACCTAGTACGAGCGTACCAACAACGCCCTTTGTGAGGGAATACCCTTTTTTATCGATGTGAATTGCTGTCGAATGGCATTTAGGACAATAAAGGCTGTCGCCGAGGGCTTCTTTTTCGGCCTGAAATGCAGCTTGATCTTTTGCGTCTTTGTCGGCAAAGTAGGCGATTAAATCTTCACGGTCGATGATGGAATCAATGAATGATTTTGCGGTTGTAAGGTCCACGCCAGCCCGTTCCTTCACGTCCTTAATTGCGTTGATTTTAAAAGAGCGTGGCGTAAATAAACCGTGCTTGTCGTGCAAAGCGACTAAATCAATATCATGGCCGTTTAATGTCATAACTAATTCAGGGCCTGTTGGGGCTGGCGTCGCTGGTGTGGCAGTACCTACTGGAGTTCCACAGTTGGAACAGAATTTCGCACCTTCTTGAAGTTGTTGACCGCAATTTGTACAAAACATGATGATCCCTCCATTACCAAGATCTACGGTTTTCAATGACCCGCCCGACAATACGGACTGGGAGTGTTTCAATGTCGTTATTGCTATAAAAATGCGGCTCGTAGCCGCTTGATTTGAAAGCGTAAAGGAAAAGGCCGTTTGGGTCCTTCTTCACCTTACTTGAGCGTTGCTTCATCACCATTGATGAGGACCACCGCAATATCGCCAGATTCAATATCAGGCTGTTTCCCGTACTATCACGATGTCGCCTTCCTTAAATTCTGGTTCCATTGATGAGCCCTTTACCTTCAGGGGCTAAAAAGTTTCCCTTGCATAGACATTTTGTCGGTTACTTCTTCCCATCCCACGATGTTTTCAGCAGCGTAGGCTGGTTGTCCTGCTACGACGGTTCCTAAAATCGGGATTCGGTTCCCTGGCCTTGGTGTATTGACGCTAAAAGCGTGTCGGTAGAAATGCCAAAATCTGGTGCTTTGCGATGCAAACGGAAAATGCAGTTCCGGCAAAAAATCGAAAATGCAGGAATTTCCTTCGGATATGATCTGCCGGATGACCGGTTCCGTCAGCCATATATGGCAAAGAAGGTGCTGGTAACGTTTGAGGCAGAAGTTCCGGCGATGGGATATGCAACA